>Ga0207037_10241_pt3 | contig 15656 bp, 18 predicted proteins | sample Alteio_BWMinCont_75_FD_153268 | JGI IMG/M metagenome (GOLD analysis project Ga0207037, IMG submission 153268) | Enriched cells from forest soil in Barre Woods Harvard Forest LTER site, Petersham, Massachusetts, United States -... | ecosystem: Environmental > Terrestrial > Soil > Temperate forest >... | reverse complement strand
AGAGATTGTGCAAAGTTTTGCGACGAACCGGTTCAACTATCTCTATGTCATCGACAACGCCGGAAATTTTTGTGGGGCCCTGGCATTGCATGATGTGAAACTCTACCTCAACGATCTCAATCTGGCCAATCTGCTCATCGCGAGCGAACTGATGATTCGGGATTTTCCGAGTGTCACTGCAGATGCGTCACTTATGGAGGCGCTTGAGAAATTTTCCCTGCGAGAAATGGAACGCCTGCCGGTCCTCGCGGATTCGGAAGATTCCAAGCTTCTCGGAACGATTTCAAAAACGGACCTGCTCCTTACCCTCGCCCATGCCAAACCGCCCCGTGCCCGGGAAACTCAACGGCTGGGATAATTTTCTCCCTAAGCTCTGAATGAGGGGGTTTGGCTTGGAATCGTGGCCTAGGCAAAAAAAGCACGCACGGAAAACCAAAAAAGAGAGATGGGGCTGGCTGTCACTTGCTCGGCTCAAACGTCATTTTGCGCGCGCGGTGCCTGTCGTCCCGAGGGCCATGTGCATGAGATCCTTCTGATGCTCATCGAGCATCGACTCCGATCCGGCCGAAAGAAAACTGCGGACGACAATCGCATAGACGCGCGAGCGCGGCACCTTGATCCGATAACGCGCGTCGAGGGGATTCATCGCCCCGCGCAAAGCGGCCATGGTTTCAAGTCCAATCCAGAGAGGCCAGATGCATGCCAGACGGACGCGGCGAACCTCTGAAGGAATGGACAAGGTATACTCCCACGCCGCGCGATAATGTGCCAGGGCATGGTCGAGATAATGATGATAAAGCCCCTCAAGCCGCGGGTAAACCGCCGGATCCTTGAGATGATAGGGGGCGAGGCCGACATCTCGCAGATCCTTTGCAGGAAGATAGCATCGCCCATTCGCCAAATCCCGCGGAAGGTCGCGTAGCACATTGGTCCATTGCAATGCCTTTCCAAACCGCACGCCGAGAGAGCGCATCTGGTCGAGCTTCACGTACCACGATTGGAACCCCAATATATGAGCGCAGCACATTTTCGTCCAAAAAAGTCCCACGCAGCCCGCAGCCGAATAAGTAAATTGCTCCAATTCCTCGAACGTTTCGAGAGAGTGCAGGCTGCCGTCTTCCGGAAAACGCTGGATATCCAGTTCCATGCCGCCAATCAATTCTTTGAGCACCTCCACGACCCGTGCCGAATCATCCGACGTGAGTAAACAAAACAATTGAAAACACTCCGGCAGACGGCGGAGCAACACTTCTTCCGCAGACGTTTCGGTGACAAATTTGTGACTTCGGATTTCGTTGAGCGTCGCCTGAATGGAACCGATCCGCTTTCCGTCACCCGTCACCAATGCATCCCGCAAAAGGGAGAGTGTTTTCAAGCGGTCCGGCGGCTTCAGGAGGTCTGTGTCGGCAATGCTGTCGGCTGCACGAGCAAGCAGGTACGTCAATCCCATTTGATCGCGAATTTCCCGAGGAAGCACCCGCAGGGTGAGGTAAAACGATCGAGAAACGTCCCTTAAAAGCCCCTGAAGCAAGTCGGAACGATCACTCATATGAATCCATCATCCTCGTTCGCGTGTGGGGATCAAGCCGTAAGCGCGATTACGTTTGGTTCAGGATTGTGATTTTCAAAAAGACGGTTACCCTAATGCCATTCGATGAGTCTCTCGATCCGCAATCTGGAAGAATCGGACCTGCCGACGGTTCAGACCTTAATAAGCGAAAAAATGGGCTCGCAGGCAGTCCAGGCGGATTTCATGCAGCCCGAAGCGTTAAAGTCGTCTCTTTTCATGGACACCATCTTCGCGCTCGTTGGCGAGGATGAAGGCAACGTGATCGGAACTGTCTCGATTCTGATGGATCAAGAGACCCCCGATACAGTGGTTGGCATGCTCGGGCATCTCTGCGTGAACAGTAACGCATCGCGTCCAGCTGTCGCCGCAAGTCTCGTCAAAACTTCGTTGGAATCCCTCGCGAGCAACCTGCAGCTTTGCTGCGCAGAGATTCCAACCAACGAGCTCTGGGCGCAAGCTGCATGCGAGGAATCGGGTTTTGTGGCTTCTGGATTTCTTCCCCATAAATACGGGGGCGAGCCTCGTCCAGGAGCCGTCCTCTATTTTTTTCTGAGCGAACAATCCCGCAACCTGCGCCGTCCCCACCCCGAACTGATTCCAGGAGCGCGGGATCTCGCAACTGAAGCATTAAAAGCCCATGGACTGATCGAGGACGTTGAGGTGCGCGACGATGTCGTGGCCTATCCAACCGAATGCAATCTGGTCTTCACTCCCATCGAAACCAGCGCCGTTCAAACCATGCTCGAGGGTCACACTCCGCAGGAACGGGAAATCTTCAGCATGCTGCACACGACACACACATGCCTTCATTTGCCGCTCGGTGAGGTCACTTTTATGGCCGCGAAGGAAGGCGAGCGCATCATCGGGGTCGTTGGCTATATTTACGATCCTTTCGATAAACGCGTCCAAATTACCGATCTTTTCACCATGGACGGCGAACCGCAGGGATTTCTCCTGATGCAGCTTGTCGACGAGGTCGCGCGCAAACTTGAATCCGATTATTGGGAAGTGCTCGTGAGTTCCCATGCCCCCCGCATGCAGAAAACATTGGACCAGATCGGATTTGTTCCCTGCGCCTATCTGCCAGCGTTCATGATGGAGCATGGCGCGCGAACTGATGCGGTTAAGATGGTGCATCTTACCACTTCCTACGAAAGTGAAACCCTGGAGCTCACGAGTGCAAGCCGCAGCATCTTTGCGATCATCGACACTATTTTCCGCGAATACAGCGTGGGACAGGCGGTGATCAAACTCTTGCGTGACCTTCGCATTTTCCAAAATCTCGGCGAAGGGGAACTACGGCGCGTCGCCCGGCTTTTCTCACAAAAATTGTTTCGTCCGGGAGAGGTGGTCTTCGACGAAGGCACCAGCGGCCGGGAACTTTATGTCGTGGAGCGCGGAGAAATCGAAATCCGCTGTGGCAAGGATGACATGCTCCTTGGCACCCTCCGCAATGGAACGGTTCTTGGAGAAATCGCCTTTCTGAACGGCGAACCTCGCACGGCGCGCGCCATTTCAAAATCCGCAACCATCGTCCGCGTGATCCACCGTTCCGATTTCGATCGCCTCGTCCATCGGGAGTCTCATCTCGGTCTCATCTTTTTTCAAAACATGGCTCTGGACCTCGCTGAGAAGCTCAAGCAGAGCACGACCCAAGCGAAGAGCGGATCCTAAAGCTGCTTTGGAGTTTTCAGGAACGAACCGTCATCCCCCCCCCGCGTCCATCACAACTTGATCCTTCTTAAAGGGTGTGACCCAAATCCGTCCAGTTTGCGCAAGACGGGTAAAAAGCGTGCTTATGAAACGGATGTTTGTTAGTGGTAAATGGGGTGTTCCAACATGAAGTCGCGCCTGATCCGCAAGTTTGCCAAAACTCAGAAGTACCGGGTCGTCTGCTCTCTCAAACGTCACGGCTCTCTCGCTGTCCGCGATCTCATGAAATCAATTCCCCTCTCGTACATGGGGATTAAACAGCATTGTCTGGAACTCGAACGGGATGGTTACGTGGAAGGCAAGCGCAAACCCAAGACTTCAGGCCGTGGTCGGCCTGAGCTCGTCTACGTTCTCACTCCTCAGGCATCCGAGCTTTTCCCGTCACATGAAACCCCGCTTCTCATCGAGGTAATCGTCGCGCTGCGCCAGCTTTATGGAACAAACGCCCCCGAAAAGATCCTCTTCACCATTTACCAAAAACAAGCCGTCCACTATCGAACGCATCTCTCCTCGACCGTGCAGGAAGAACGCGTGCGCGACTTCGTTCAACTCCGGGAGAAAGAAGGCTATCTTATCGAGTGGAATCCGGAGCCAAAAAAAAGTGGGTGGAGGGTCACTGAATGCCATTCACCGCTTATCACGTTACTTTCAGATTTTCCGATCCTGATGAACTTTGAGTTGCAGCTTTATCAAAAAATCCTGAGTCCCCAAACCCGCAAGGTTGAACACACTCGAGATCCTTATCGCGTTGTTTACGAAATCCCGAAAGCCTGATTTATGTTCAAGTTGATTTGGAAATGCTTTTTTACCATGGTTCTCATGGTCGTCCTCGCATTCGTCTTCCGCGATGAAATTGAGAGGGGAATCATGCGCTGCTCTCTCCAAAAACTGACCGGCGCGTCATGTTTCATCGACAGCATCCGGGTCCATCTCGTTCCATCTTATATGACGGCACGGAATGTTCTGATTCTCAATCCTCAAGGCGCGTTTCAAGAGCCAGTCGCTCTCAAAATCAATCTGTTAGAAACCGATTATGATCTCGCGTCGATCAGGCAGTTTTCTCCCCATATCCAGAAATTGATCCTCGACGTCTACGAGATCAATGTGGTCTTCAACCAAAAAGGCGAACTGAACCTGCAAGGGATCAATGCCTGCGATTCCGCTGCAAAAAACATGCAAATTGACGAACTCATCTTGTCATTGCAGAACGTGCGTTATCTGGACGAACGACTCGGCATGCCCTCTCCACTGGGCTACAAAGCGCATATCAAAGACAAGCGTTACACAAACCTTCGCTCCGCCGATGACGTTAAAAAACTGTTGACCCGCCTCGCGCTGGAATCTCTGCCATCCCAAAAACCGGTCCTGGATCCTCAAAAAAAGTTTCCAGACCGAAAAACACGCAAAGCATCCCCAAAAGAAGAGCAGGAAAAATAAAAAGTTAAATTTGTAAGCCAAATCTTTGGTATGAAGGCATTTTTCATCCTTCTTCGAAACACCAAACACCATTGACATCGAATTATTGATTTGCGTATAAATTCACAACTCCCTCACGCAACGAATCTTATGTCGCGCCTCAGCATCCTCCGGGTTCTTTTTATTCTCATCATCGTAGCAAGTTCCATCACGATCATCAAGGGCTGGGGAACGCGATCGGAAAAGAAAAAACTGGAATCGAACCTGGAAGAGCAGCGTGTCTCCAACACCAAGCTGATAGCCGACGTGGCCAAGGAAAAAACGGATCTCGAAAAAGCCCAGAATGATGCCAGAATTCAAGAAAAGCAGCTCAAGGATACCACGACGGAACTTGAAACCCAGAAGTCCGCTCTTGCGGCACAGGAAACCCGCACCCGGGATGTTGAAACTAAACTCGATGACATTACCAAGGATCTTGCGAACAAACAGGCTGAGATCGACAAATATACCAAATCACTTCCTCCCGGAATGACCATCGATCAGGTCCAGTCGAAATTGAAGGAATTTGAAGAACAGTTCACGACATTGGAGCAGGAGAAGAAGGTCCTCAACGAGCAACTCCAAAAGCTGGACGGTGAAAAAAAGGCGCTTGAGGAACAAGCCAAAAATCGTCGTGAAGGAAAACTACCCGCAGGCCTCACGGGTCATGTCCTCGCCGTGAACGATGAATGGAATTTTGTGGTGATCGACATCGGCGCGAAACAAGGCGTCATCGAGAACGTGCCGATGATCGTCTCTCGGGATGGGGCGCTTATCGGCAAGGTGAAGATCACGTCCGTCGAACCGTCTGTTTGCATCGCCGATGTCATGCCTGAATGGAAGCAAGGCCAGATTCAGGAAGGTGACACAGTCATGTTTTGATGTTAGAATCCAGCCATGTTTCGTCTCGAACGCATCCTCTTCGGTTTGTTTTTATTGCCTCTCTGTCTGACGTTCTCGGGCTGTGCCTCAACCGCCGATAAAAAACAAGAACAGGATTCTGTGACCACACTCCCGTGGAACGCCCCTGAACAGTGGGAACATACGGCTCCCATCGGCGGTGCCGCATCTTACTAAGTCTCAACCCTTGTAAGCTGCCGCTATTTCGTCCGCGCTCCATTCCAGCAAGTTCAAGTCCATCATCAAAGGTGGCGTGATCGCGAGCACCTCGCTTCGCTCCCCGCTGGGCAAGGCGAGAATTCCGCGATCCAGCAACCGGTCACACCACGCGCCGGCCGAGCAGGGCGCGTGGGGCGCGAGTTCTATGCCCACCATCAAACCCACTCCGCGAATGTCCAGAATGCCAGGCATATCCGAAAGTCTCTTTTGAAGACAGGCCATGAACTTGGCCCCTTTGGCGTCGACCTTCCACGACAGAACATCGCGTTCGAATATTTGAAGACTCGCAAGGGCCGCCGAGCACGCAAGTGGATTTCCCAAAAACGTGCTCGTATGCAATGCCTCACCCTGGCTTTCAGGCCATGCGACCATCACATCTTCCTTCCCCACACACGCAGAAAGAGGAAGGCATCCGGTGAGTGCCTTCCCAAGACAGATAAGATCCGGGACGATCCCCGCATGCTCCACGGCAAACCATGTTCCTGTCCTCCAGAAACCAGTGTAGATTTCGTCCACGATCAGCAGGATCCGCGCGCGGTCACAGATTTTTCGAAGGCGTGACAAGAGTTCAGGATGCGGAATCACCTCACCTCCTCTTCCCTGAAAGGGCTCAATGAGAATCGCTCCCACTTCGCGGTTGCGCAGGAGATCACGGACGAACTGCTCGAGCCTGTCAAGGTCCGCCGCCGTTGCCTCTTTCCTCAAATAGGGCACGAAATCCGCAAAATGGCCGAGCTGATCCAGAAAAGGACGGCGGAATTCCATTCGCGACGTGACTTCCAACGCTCCATAACCCAAGCCATGATATCCCCCTTGAAACACGATGACCCCACGTTTCCCAGTAAACAGACGCGCTGTCTTCAACGCGGCTTCAACCGCTTCGAAACCCGAGTTGCCCAAAATCGTCTGACCCTTCTGACTTCCGGAAGTCCAGCGTTCAAATGTAAGCCTTGAAAGTTCAGCACACAACCTTGCCTTAAGTTCTGCCGGATGAACGTCACCCATGGCATGACAAAGTTTTTCCGATTGCGCCTTAATCGCAGCTGTCACGTGCGCATGAGAATGACCCAGCGAAGCCGCGCCGAACGCACTCGTCAGATCCAAAAATTTGTTTCCATCCACGTCCCAGACATTCACGCCTTCGGCGCTTTCCCAAAAGATAGGACTCTTGGGAGAGACATGCGTGATCGTCGGCGCTTCGTAACGCTTGAGAACTTTTGCGAGCTCTCGAGACCGCGGTCCCGGGATTTCCGTACGAAGTTCTGGGAGATGGTTCGAGGAATTCAAAAGTCTCTAGGCGCAATGCTCGCGCGGATTACTTCCGCGCTAAATAGTGCGAGCGGATATGTTTCAACACGATGTCCGCTGTGTCCTGCGGTGTGTGGAGCGAGGTGTCGATTCGGATCGCGTCATCCGCAACCTTAAGCGGAGAAACCATTCGTGTGCTGTCTTTGTGATCGCGTTCGGCAATCGCACTCTCCACAGATTCCACCTGAACGGCTTTTGCAAATCCCGCTTCGTTCTGATCACGTGCGCGTCGTTGGGCTCGGATTTTTGGATTTGCATCAAGGTAAAATTTAAAAATCGTCTCCGGAAACACAATAGTGCCTATGTCGCGGCCTTCCATCACCAAATCTCCCTGGGCGGCCAAATCGCGCTGTCTTTGCACAAGCCATTCTCGCACTTCGGGAATCGCTGCAATTTGGGAAACATGCGCCTCTATCTTGGGAGAACGCAGCACGGCTCCGGGATCAGTTCCATCCAGCCGGGTCCTTAGCCGCAACCCTCCCTGTTCGTTTTCGATAAAGTCGCATTCCAATCGAACCTTCCTGATGAGATCCATCACCTGCTGCCGGTTTTTAGGATCAATGCCGGATTCGAGGACCTTCCATGTAAACGCGCGATACATGGAACCCGTGTCGACATGCCGAAAATTGAGCGCTTCCGCCACGAGTCTCGAAACGCTGCTCTTGCCCGATGCGGACGGGCCGTCGATCGCGATCACCACCGGACTCGAAATCATGGCTTTTTCTCAGGATGTTCCGATTGAAGGGCTTCCATCCGAACCTTCCATTCTTTGAGCTTGGCATCCAATTTTTCCATTCGCAATTGCTGTCGATTGGCTTCCGAGCTGTGCTGTCGATACAAATTGCCAGCCTCCTCACGCTGATGCTGTATCTCCTTGAGGGCTGACTGAATCAAAAGCCGCTCCTGTTCCCAGGAGGGGAGCTGCGCCAATTTCTCGGTCTCGGGCGCCTGATCCAGGGTGACAACCTGGGTTGTCTGTGGCACCTGGATCGGTTTTTTGCAAATGGGGCATGGAAGGATCTGTCCAGCCGCAATCTTGTCGACCACAAGACTCTTGCGGCAGGCAGGACAATCAAAAACGAGATCGGTCGGCGTAATGCATTTCGAATCACTGGGAAGCAACAGATGGGGAATCAGGGGATCGCTCACATGCCTGCCTGGCCTTTAGGATTTTGGCATGGTTGGAATCAAACCGTTTTTGCGCGCAAAATCGAAGATCCCCCCTTCGTCGATCACAGGCTTCACTTCGCCGAGAGGCTTCAAATCGTAGATTTTGCCCTCGATGATGAGCCGGTTCTCTTTCAAATCGATTTTCGCCTGTTGGCCAGTTTTCACATCCTCACACAACCGTAGGGTGACCTCGACAGGATAGAGCTCGCCGGTGGCGACACAATTGCGAAAAAAGATCCTCGCATAAGATTCAGCAATCACCGCCTGCACGCCTGCTGCACCCAGAGCGATAGGAGCATGCTCGCGCGATGAGCCGCATCCGAAGTTGCGTCCAGCAATCACAATGGGATATTTCGTCTTGGTCTGGCTCGCCTCGATGAAACGCGTCGGATAAAGGCTTTCAGGCAAACCGAGCAAAGCGTAACTTCCCAATTTTTCATACTCCTCGGGAATTGTAGGCACGAGATTCAAATATTGCGCGGAGATGATCTGATCCGTGTCAATATTGTCCCGCACCACATAAATGCGGCCTTCAAGAATATCTGTCATTCCCTTGTCATATGAAATTTTACAACTGAATGCAAATCGGAGTTCAGGGAGAAGCATGCCGTCACTTTGAGGTTTTCAGCCACCCTTCCATCGCTTATAGCTAGTAGTCCATGCGTTCGAAACCACTGCCCAATGCCGAAAATCCGCAGGAGCTCGACGGTCTGCGCGTTGCCATCGACCGGGTGGTTTACATGTCCAACGCCGAAACTCCTCCCGATCGTCCCCACGCTTTCGCCTATTTCATTACGATCCATAACGATTCGAAAGACACCGTCACGATCAAAGGCCGGAAATGGGTCATCCGCAACGACGCAAGCGAAGTCACCGCCGTCGAAGGCGATGGCGTCGTGGGCGAATCTCCCGAGCTCAAGCCCGGCGAACATTTTAGCTATAACAGCTATCACATCAATAATACGTCGGTCTGTTGGGCAGAAGGCGCCTACTTGGGCATCACGACAGACGGACGAAAGGTCATCACACGCATTCCGCGCTTTGAAATGCGAGTCCCCGCGGAAGTCTAGGGGCAGGCCTTGAGCTGCGGCGCCAGGATCTTCAAAAATCGGTCGACCGCACTTGTGTGAAGCCGATAGCTGATGTGTCCGTATGGAAATATTTCCAGGTAGGTTCCGGGCCATGCCCGATTCAATTTTCGGAGCGAATCGGGATATCCGATCGGATCGTGCTCGGATCCAAGAATCAACACGCGCGACGGCGGAATTTTAAGTGCATGGTGATAGGGCGTCACCCACTCAAAAAATTTTCCGACGGCATCTCGAGAAATCCCAAGCCGATTGAGTTCCCTTTGCAAATGGTTGAAAAGCGGCGTCTCCCAGAACAGTTCTTCGATCTCGACGGGCGGTTCGAGAAGCAGCGCTCCGTCAAATCCCTCTTCCATTGTCACAGCCATGCCGGAAATCCATGCTCCATAACTTGTCCCCCAAAGGCCGACGTGCGGAGCTCCCAGTTTTTTCAATGCACGCTTGAGCTGGCACACTTCCTGAACCGCCTGTCGCAAAGCGTGCGCGGAACGGATGATGTCCGAGGTGATCGCGAGTTCTCCATTGAACGCTCCTTGCGGTTTTCGAGAAAAATGATAGGGCAGATGCAGCACGCCGGCATTAACCCCTTGCTCGTTGAGACCGCGACACATGGTGCGATACCCCCTGACGCTTACGGAGCGCCAGCCGTGTTGAATGAAGAAAATCGGCGCTTCTCCAAGAGAACGTGAGAGATGAAACTCGACCCAGATGTGGTTATTGACTTCGAATGGAGACGGAGCAGGCGTCGGAAACTCGACGACATACTTCCCCGGCTTCGTCAGCTGGCTCAATTGACGTTCCATGACGGTGGAGCAAGCTTCGTTCTCCGAAAAGGCATAAAAGTCTGCGACAGACCTGCCGCTCCATTCGTCGGAAAATCTCGCAAAATCGCGAACGTCGAATTGCTGGTTTTTCACACGACTCAGCAGATGCTTGATCGCCCAAAATGCCAGGTGGTCGGTGAGACGGACTTTCATGAGGCTCCTCTATTTCCGCGCGATGTGCAGCGACATTGTTCCCAGACAAAGGTCCTCGCATTCGACATTCGAAAAACCAGATTCAAGAAGAAGTTTTTTTACGCCCTCGCGCGCGGGATATCGCATGAGAGATTCGTAGATATATCGATACGTTTTTGCATCTCGAAAAAAGAGCGAGCCAAGGAAGGGCTGAATCGTCCGAAGAAAAAAATAGTATGACTGTCGAATCCAAGGCTGTGCCGGCTTGCCAAAATCGAGAAGCGCGAGCGAGCTTCCTGGTTTCAATACACGCCAGATCTCACGCAGCGCGCGCGGCGGATCGGCCATATTTCGCAACCCATACGCCATCGCCACAGCATCGAAACTCGAGTTCCGGAAAGGCAAGGAAAGTGCGTCGAGATGAATCCACCCAGGCGGAACACTCCATCCCAAGGAGCGCAGCTTCGCAACGCGAAGCATCTCAAACGTGTAATCTCCACCGAGAATACGCAGGGGGGATTGCTGTCGGGCAAAAAGAAGAGCCAAATCACCCGAACCACACGCCAAATCCAAGACAACACCTTCGGAAGGGAGGTTTAACATGGTGATCATCCGGTGCTTCCAAAGCCGATGAAACCCGAGGCTTTGGATATCATTCACACAATCGTAACGTCGTGCGATTTTAGAAAAGAGCTGTCGCACGCCCGCGGCGCGCTCAGCGCCCTCGCGATAATAATCGGTCATGAGGGGAAAATGTTAGCCACGGATGGATCGAGATGGAACACGGATCCCCGATGAGCATGCGTTCGAATGAGATGCTGATGATTTTTTGAATCCCATCGACACGCGTCAGATTGACCGCGACGGACTTGGCATCCCCCCGTGTTCGCGTGACTCATTCTTTTTCGCCCAGCTTACGATAAATCGTGCGCGAGGAGATGCCCAGCATGGCCGCGGCTTTCTCTTTGTCACCCTGGCACGCACCCAAAGCGGCCATGATCATGCGATGTTCCACTTCCTCCATCGGGGTTCCGAGTTCAATGACAAGATTGTTGCCAGATTTCGGCGCGGCAGGACTCTCGCCCAAGACGAAATCGGAAACGTCCAGAACGGAACCCTGACGCAATGCCACGGCCCTCTCCATGACATTCTTGAGCTGCCGGATGTTCCCAGGCCATGTATAATTCTGAAGTTTTTCAAGCGCAGCCGGGGTGACATGCACGCCGCCAATCTGCAGCTTGCGGTTGATTTGTGAAAGAAAGTGCGTCACCAGCAAGGGCACGTCGTCTAATCGATCGCGCAATGGAGGAAGGCTCAGACGCACGACGTTGATGCGGTAAAAAAGATCATTGCGAAAATTGCCCGCAGCGATAGCCTTTTCCACATCAACATTGGTTGCACACACAATGCGCACGTTCACTTCGCGGTCCTCCGTGCTGCCAAGGCGTGAGATTTTTCCATCTTGCAGAACTCGCAGCAATTTGGCCTGCAATTCCGGTTTCATCTCGCCGATTTCATCAAGAAAAAGTGTGCCATGGTGAGCAAGCTCGAATTTGCCGGGCTTGGAATAGGCGGCTCCGGTAAATGCGCCTTTCTCATGGCCGAACATTTCCGATTCCAATAGGTTTTCGGGGATCGCGGCACAACTGACCTTGATCAAAGCCTGCCTTGCCCGTCCACTCAGACGATGAATCATCTCCGCCACGATTTCTTTGCCTGTTCCGCTCTCTCCCTCCACGAAAACACTGGTGTCGCTGCCTGCAACACGCTCGATGGTCCGGCGGACCTCCTCAATGCGCGGATTCTGTCCGACCAGGGTTTCCTGAACCTGCGCCGCGAGGCGATTGCGAAGCTCAAGGTTTTCGAGCTTGAGAGCGACCTGTTGACGGGCCTTGCGCAACGAAGCCACAAGACGCGAGCGGACTACTGGTTTTTCAATATAATCGCATGCGCCATCACGGATCGCATCGACAGCACGCTCGACAGAAGCATGTCCCGTCAGCAACATGACTTCACTTTCCGGGAGCTTTTCCTTCAGCCGGCCCATCAGCGCATAACCATCGGCATCCGGCAGAACCACATCGGTAATGACAACGTGAGGATGGAATTCGAAGGCGACCCTTTCCGCTTCCTCAACCGACATTGCCTTCAACACGTCAAAACCTTCCTGCTCCACGAGTCGCTCGAGCAAATGGAGCGACGCGGGATCATCATCCACCAACAATAATCTCAAACGTTCAGCCATGCCTTTATTCAGCCATATTTAGCGTCAAGACGCAAAGGCACAAAGGGGTTTCTCGCCACACACGCGCAAAAAAGGATGCTGCTAGATTCGCGCCGGAAGAGATCCGATGAATGTTTCTTGAAAGAGGAATTGCTCCACCACCTTGTGCTTGGAGGCAAAACCCACGATGGGCTCGAATGAAAGTCGATGAATCGGACATGGCCCCCATTTAAAAATCGCTTCGAGATGAAAAGGTGTGCCGTAACCTTTGTGGCCAGCAAATCCATAAAGCGGATAAATTTCATGCATCTTCACCATGAGACGATCACGAGTCACTTTCGCAATGACACTTGCCGCCGAAATGGGGAGTGATAAGGCGTCTCCGCCGACAATCGGGGTTTGACGCCACCCGAGCGAAGGAACCCGCAGCCCGTCTACGAGCGTCCAACTCGGTTTCTCAGCCAAGCCATCGCGCGCCTTGACCATGGCTTTCCATGTCGCGCGCAAAATATCGATCTGGTCGATCTCTTGCGCATCCACAAGGGCCGCGCTCCAGATCACATCCCGGCGGTTTGTCAGCTCTTCGTAAATGGCTTCTCGCTCGTCAGGCTTGAGCTGCTTTGAATCGGTCAATGTGGCGTGTTGAAAATCGTCGGGCAGAATGACAGCCGCCGCAACTACCGGCCCTGCAAGCGGACCACGCCCGGCCTCATCGATGCCACAAATCCGGCTAAGGCACGGCGCCCATGTGTCGCGCTCGAAAAGGAGCGGATCTTCCAAAGACATGGACGACCTATACTCCGGGTCTTAAAAGTTGTCACGAAATTTGACCAGGGCTTGTGCGAAAAAAAATGACCCTCAAGCCTTTGCAACAGGGGCGACCTGACGGCCCATTTCCTTCACCTTCATGGCGCCTTTGCCCTCACGGGTGCGAAGGTAGTAGAGCTTGGAGCGGCGGGTCTTGCCTCGTTGTTCGACTTCGACTTTTTCGATTCGAGGAGAATGAAGCGGGAACACGCGCTCCACACCTTCGCCGTAGCTGATGCGGCGGACAGTAAACGTTTCTTGGATGCCGCGCCCCTTGCGCGCAATCACCACTCCTGCGAAGACCTGAATACGCTCTTTTTCTCCTTCAACCACCTTGGTGTGCACTCGCACGCCATCACCCACGCGAAAAGACTTTGGGTCAGCCTTCAGATTTTCATTGCTGATTTTGGAAACGATCGGATTCATGGCTCAAATCTGTGTTAACGGTTAAAATGGGAAGCCACTCACTCTATGGGAACACCCTGCAAATCACAATCCTTAAATTCACTTCAGGGTGCTGGATTCCGATCCACGGCTGCTTGCACCATGTCGGGACGCTGTGCCCGGGTCTTTTGGAGGCTCATTTCCTGACGCCATTTGGCGATTTCCTTGTGATTTCCTGAGAGCAGCACTTCCGGCACCCTGAGGCCACGGTATTCCTCGGGACGGGTGTATTGGGGATATTCGAGAAATCCCTCGCTGAACGACTCGTCCTTCATGGAATCCTCATGTCCCAAAACCCCCGGTAGAAGCCGCGTCACTCCATCCACGATCACCATCGCGGGGATCGCGCCATTCGTCAGCACATAGTCGCCGATTGAAATTTCTTCATTCACACATAACTGACGAACCCGATCATCGACTCCCTCGTAATGGCCGCATACGAGGATCAGATGGGGTTTTTCGGAAAGCCGCTGGAGAACCTTTTGTTCCAAGCGCTTACCCTGAGGAGTGAGAAGAACGACATATGATTGCGGCGTTTTCAGGGCCTCAATGCAGCTCACCATGGGTTCCACTTTCATCACCATGCCTGGGCCTCCTCCAAATGGGCGGTCATCGGTGATACGATGTTTGCCTTCTGCGTGGTCGCGCACGTTGTGGAGATGGATTTGGACCAGGTTTCGCTCCCGCGCTTTTTTGAGGATGCTTTCGTCGAGCGGCCCCTCAAACATGCGGGGAAAGAGCGTGATGACGTCGATGCGCATAGAAAAAAAGGTGGTCAAAGAAGCGACTGCTGTCATGGGGCTGCATGATATTCTGTCAATCGCATGCGCCTCGCAAATCGATGTTAAGACGTCTTCCTCAACCCCACTCCTAAAAAATCAAGAAGGAGGGCTCTCAGGAGGCGGGGTTGAAGCTTCAGCAACGGCACCCGGTTTTTGATAGGGCGTATCCTCAATGATTTCAACCATAGCGCGTTTGCCGAGCTTGGCACTGGCGCCATTGACGAGCGTTCGCAAAGATTGAATGGTGCGGCCTTGTTTGCCGATTACCTTGCCGATGTCAGTTTTGTTCAGCCGCAACTCGTAAACCACCGCGCGTTCGCCATCGACTTCACGCACGTCGACCTGATCCGGAAAATCCACCAACGCCTTCACCACGAATTCGACGAATGCTTTCATATTTCATTCCGTTTTTTTCCCTGGTGCTCAGGACCTTCGCCGGTGGGTCCAAGGCCCTTTGACGATCACGCTGCCGTTTTCGCCGCCTTCTTCAAAAGACTGCGCACCGTATCGGAAGGCACCGCTCCCTTTGAAATCCAATGTTTGGCGCGCTCCACGTCAAGCTTGTAGTTGACTCCCTTCAATTTTGGATTGTAGCTCCCAATTTCTTCAATAAAGCGTCCATCGCGTGGACTGCGTTTATCAGCCACCACGACGCGGAAATAAGGATCATTCAATCCACCCATCCGTTTCAAACGAATTCGCACTGCCATAATTTTTACTTCAAGTTTATCGAAAGCGCTTCAGGGGAGGCATCGCATCCATTCCGGGCATTTTGCCCATGCGTGCCATCATTTTCCCCATGCTTCCCATGTTTTTCATCATCTTACGCATCATCCCGAACCGCTTCAGAAGGTCGTTCACCTGAACGACCGAAGTCCCGCTGCCCTTGGCAATGCGGAGACGACGGCGTCCAATCACGCCGTCTACCAGGAATCGTACGCCCCGCTGGCCTGGAATCATCCTTATCGCAGCGATATTTTTCCGTACATGACTTTAGAGAAGAATCAAATTTCCGAATTT
>Ga0207037_10279_pt1 | contig 15663 bp, 8 predicted proteins | sample Alteio_BWMinCont_75_FD_153268 | JGI IMG/M metagenome (GOLD analysis project Ga0207037, IMG submission 153268) | Enriched cells from forest soil in Barre Woods Harvard Forest LTER site, Petersham, Massachusetts, United States -... | ecosystem: Environmental > Terrestrial > Soil > Temperate forest >... | reverse complement strand
ATCCGACGCTCGGACAGGTCATTACGTCCCAGCAGGTGGCCGAGCTCCCCTTAAATGGACGTGACTTCGTCCAACTCGCGACCCTTACGCCAGGCACGACTCAGGAAACCAACCCGAGCAGCTTCTTCAACGGCGGGCCCAGCAGTGAAGTCTCGGCCCGCGGAACCTATTCGCTTTCGGTTGGCGGTTCACGAGCCCAGAGTACGGATTGGCTGTTCGATGGCGTCGACAACAACGAACTGACCGCTGGCGGCATTGCCATTTTGCCTTCCATCGATGCCATTCAGGAATTCAAGGTACTGACCTTCAACTACTCGGCGGAATACGGTACCCGCGCAGGTCCGACCGTACTGGTGACCACCAAGTCAGGCTCGAACCAGTTCCATGGATCGCTGTTTGAGTTCTTCCGCAATACCGTTCTGGATGCTCGCAGCTATTTCGCTTCGAGCCGCGAGCAATTCAACTTGAACCAGTTTGGCGGCTCCCTGGGCGGACCCATCCGGAAGGACAAAACGTTCTTCTTCCTGGATTACCAGGCCAAGATGCAGCGCCACGGGATACCTTTTGTGGGCCTGGTCCCGACCGCCGCGATGATGAACGGCGACTATAGCCTGGATCCCTACGGAAGACCGAATAGCCTGCAACTCACGAACCCCTACTCCGGTACTCCTTTCCAGTGCGATGGATTGGGAAATCCCATCCCGGCTGGCGCCGGTGGCACGCAGGCAACCGGTACGAAGTGCGACAAGATCCCGACGAACATGTTCGACCCGACGGGTAAGGCAATGATTAATCTCTATCCGGCGGCGAATGCCAACAACGCAGCCTTGGGCTACAACTTCACCAATGTGCCGGTGAGGAGGCTTAACTAAGGGGAATTCGATGTCCGCCTGGACCACAACTTTTCCAACAAGGATTCTATTTTCGCCCGCTTCAGCTACGATCAGGCGACGTCGTTTGTCCCCGGCGGTTCGCCGGGATTTGCGGAGGAGAGCCCCTTCGCCAGCACTCAGGACATTACCAACCACGGGCGCAACGTAGCCCTTTCGGAAACCCACATTTTCTCCGGTAACTCAGTAAATCAATTCACCTTCGGCTTCAACCGTATCTTCAACTTCATTAAGTCCTTCGGCGACAGCAGCTGCGAATCTGCGGCACTTGGCATTCAGGGTGCCAACATAAACAGCAAGTGCCCGGGCGCGCCTGCGGGAGTTGTAACCCAGTCGAGCAAAGCCTGCGTGAGTTGCGGTTTGTCATCGACCCAGATGTTTGGCGGTTACTGGTCTCTGGGCGATCGCGGATTTTCTCCCTTCCAGGGCGGGACCAACGTCTTTGTTATCGCCGATTCGTTTGATATGAATCGCGGGAAGCACGACATTCGTTTCGGCGGCGAGGTTCGCATCAACCAAATGAATGTTCTGTCCAACGCGTTCCAGGACGGCTACTTTCTTATGTTTGGTGGGTACACGGGAGACGCAACCGCGGACCTCCTGCTGGGCCAGGTGGGCGGGGCCATCCACGACCAGACGTTTGACGGAGCCACAACCGGTCGGCGTTGGAAGATGTTTCGTCCGTATGTGCAGGATGACTGGCGGGTAACCAGCAATCTGACTGTGAACCTCGGACTCGCATGGGCTCTGGTGACGCCCATTACCGAAGCCCAAAATCGTCAGTCGAACTTTGACTTTAACAAGACCTGTTCGCCGAGCCCGGGCTGCAACTATTTTATTCCCGGGGTGAACTCTAACGGACGCGTAGGCGTTCAATTTGATTGGACAGCGTTGGAGCCCCGTATCGGAATGGCTTGGAGGCCGGGCGGTAGCGGAAACACGGCGATACGCGCGGGCTATGCTATTTTCCACGATTCTGCCTGGAACCAGGGCGCACAGGGGCTGTGGGAAAACCCGCCGTTTTTCGCGGAAACCGATAATTTCCCCAGCGCCCCTTGCCCCTTTGGGAACACTACCCAAGACTGCGGTCTCACCCGCAGTTTCCTTCCAGCTTTTACATCGCCTCCGAATCCGGCCAATTTCACGGGCACGATTCAGTCGCAAAATCTCAACTTCAAGCAGGGCATGGTGCAGCAGTACAACTTTAACGTTGAGCACCAACTTCCGGGTGACATTGTGCTAACGGTTGGGTACGCGGGTTCGCACAGCACGCATATTCTGGTAGGCCAGGTGAATGAAAACGTGGGATCGCCCACGGCCTGCTTCCCGACCGTGGGCGGCGCACCCAATCCGCTCTACGATCCCAACTACCACCTTGGTTGCGGAATTGCAGCTCCACCCTATGGCCCGTTCACAACCATCGATAGCAACAACGACGTAGGGAGTGCCTCGTACAATTCTCTTCAAGTTAAAGCTGAGACCAAAAGCGCCCGGCACGGTTTGTACGCCCTCGTCGGCTACACCTACGCCAAGACTCTCGACAGCGGTCTTCCCGACGGATTGGGTACAAACCCCGGTGCGACCTACTGGCCTCTGCCGGGAAGCAATGGTACGGATTGGGGACTCTCTCAAATCGATCTTGGGCAAAATTTCACTGCGAGCGTGATTTACAACCTGCCGTTCGGAAAGGGACAAGCGTACGGCGGCAACTGGAATGGATTCGCCAACGCGGTCCTGGGCGGCTGGCAAACGAATGTGATCGTAAAGGCCACCTCCGGATTCCCCCTCTTCGTCGTCAACAACGTCAATCAATCTGGAGTCAACTTCCAGTGGAACGGTGACACCTTGAACCGTCCCAATCAAATATCTGACCCGCTGAAGCCCGGGGTGGTGGCGGGGAACCCGAATGTTCAGTGCCAATATACGGTTGGACAGGCGATTCCAGGGACAACTCTGCTCGGAATTGCGCCAACGAAGGTTCATACCCTAACCAACTGGTTTAACCCTTGCGCATTTGCACCCGCACCGGCCGGACAACTTGGCGATGCATCGCGCGCACCGCTCTACGGTCCGGATTTTGTGAATGTGGATTTCTCAGTCATCAAGAACTTCCCGTTCACCTTCCACGAGGGAATGAACTTGCAGTTCCGGGCTGAGTTCTTCAATCTCTTCAACCACGCGCAGTTCTTCCTGCCGGGTCTTAGTGGTAGCGGCATGCAGGACATTAGTTCCTCCTCGAGTTTCGGAGTGACTTCGGCGACGGTTAACAACCCGCGTGTGATTCAGTTTGCCCTCAAGCTTACGTTCTAGGGCGGCTGAGTTGGACGGCATCAACTTTGGGCAGACTGAGCAAGCCGGGGGCAACCCGGCTACAGCTCAGCCTGCCCTCAAATTTGTAAACGGAACTTCATCGGGGGAACGATGGTTGGTTGCATGAGGATGTTGCTGAAGGGCGCGCTTAGTTCGCTGCTCGCGCTTGGCCTCGGATCTCTCGCTAACGCCCAGAAAATCAAAGTCATCGTCGACCAGGACGCCCGCGGTCCGGGAACCAGCGACCAGCAGGCCGTTCTGGTTTTTCTGCAATCCGACAAATTCGAAGTGCTCGGCATCACCACCGTCAGTGGCGACCAGTGGGTAAAGGAAGAGACTCAACATGTCTTACGCCTGACCGAGATCGCGGGCCGGACCGACGTCCCCGTGATCGAAGGAGCCGAATTCCCCCTGCTCAACTCGAAGGAAGAGACCGAGCGCTGGGAAGGACTTTACGGCAAGCTGGAATACAAGGGATGCTGGACCGAGAGATTCCCGGCAAAGCGCTCCACCATCTACGACGAACCCTACCACGCCCCGGACATTGTGCCTCCCATGCCCGAGGGCGAGCCTAACACTAAGCCGCTTCCAGGCACCGCCGCGGAATTCATCGTGAAGATGGTGCATAAGTATCCCGGCGAAGTGGTTCTCTGGGCGGGCGGTCCTCTGACGAATTACGCGTTGGCACTGAAGCTAGACCCTTCGGTAGCCACGCTGGCGAAAGAATTCGTCATGATGGGCGGAGGATTGTATGCGGACAAGGGCGCAATCGATCCCGGCGCTCTGGATGGCCGTCGGGAATTCAACTGGTGGTTTGATCCAGAAGCGACTCGCATCGTGTTGCGCGCTCCCTGGAAGAAAGTGACCATCACTCCGATCGACATTTCCGTCAAGACGCGTTTTACAACGGAAATGAAATCTACTATCTCGAAGGCGGGTACTCCGGTCACCCAATATTTAGACGAATATTCGCTGCCGGGATACATGTGGGACGAGATCGCTGGCGCCGTCCTCATTGATCCGTCGATCATCACTGTTCAGAAGCAGCTCTACATGGACATCGACGTTGATCATGGAGCCAGTTACGGCAAGACAATCTTCTGGGATCCGAGGACACAAGTCCCGCCTTACTTGCGCTTGGCCAATGTCCAGTTCGATCTGGATACCGAGAAGTTTTACAAACTCTACATCGAATTGATGACCCGGCCTCCACGTCAATGAAAGTTCGCAGATTCGGTCTGGCAATCACATTGTTGTTGCTCGCGAGTGCGTTCAGTTGGGCGCAGGGGCGGCGCAAAGTCATTATCAATCAAGACTGCTCCGGGCCCGGCGGCAGCAATATGCAGACCCTCCTGCTGCTGATTCAGTCTCCGCAGGTTGAGGTGCTGGGGATCACGGTGGTGAGCGGAAACCAGTGGCGCGACGAAGAAGTCGCGCATACCTTGCGCCTGCTCGAGATCATCGGTCGCACCGACATCCCCGTTGTTCCCGGAGCGGTTTTCCCTCTGGTACACCGGCGCGAAGAAGCTCAAATTTGGCAGGAGCGCTACGGAAAAGTAGCCTTCGCAGGGGCCTGGGATGAGCGATGGTGGCATGAGCCGTTCATTGTTCCGCCGCTTCCGGAGGGCCAGCCCACAACCAAACCTTTAAACGAAGACGCCGCGCATTTCTTGATTCGCAAAGTTCACGAGTTCCCGCATCAGGTGACCATTTATGAGGGCGGTCCTATGACCAACCTCGCGCTCGCGATGTCAATCGATCCAGAGTTCGCCGCGCTGGCCGAAGAACTGGTTTTCATGGGCGGAAGCCTGAGTCCGCAGACCGACGATCCTGAGTTCGTGAACAATCCCCGTCACGAGTTCAACTTCTGGTTTGATCCCGAGGCGGCGCAGATCGTCTTACGCGCGCCGTGGAAAAAGATTGTCTGCACCCCGGTAGACATCTCCATCAAGACGCACCTGACGCCGCAAATGATTAAGCAGATCGACGCCAGCGGAACGCCGCTGGCGCGTTACGTCGCTCGCTTCTTCCAGACGGGCCAGGGCGGCGAATACATGTGGGACGAGCTGGCGGCAGCGGCGTGGATCGATCCGTCCTTGATCACCAAGCGGGAGACCCGCTACATGAGTGTGGACCTCGACCGAGGCGCCGGATACGGCAACACGCTGACATGGACAGAGAACGACAAGCCGAAAATCGCGCTGCAGCCGGTCGAGATCCAGGTAGATTTGGACGCGGAAAAGTTTTATCGAATGTTCGTCGGCCTGATGAGAGCGCCTACGCCTGCGAATTAATCTAGCACCCGGCGCTACGGAGCCTTCTGCGTGGCCGGTTCCCGCAGGGTGTACACGAACTGCTGGATCTCATGCCGCTCGCGCTCGACTTCCGCGGCCGTTTTCTTCGATAGTTGCTCGTAAAGTTGGAGTTCGGCTTGAGCCTTCGCGCTTTCCCCGGTTCGGTTGTAGGCCAGCGCCAGTCGATAATGCGCTTGTTCCAGTTCCGCATTGGCCGTGATCGCCTTTTGGTATGCAGCGATTGCTTCGGGGAAAGCCCCACGGTTGGAATCGAGAATGCCCAACTGTAGATAGGCGGTGCCGAGCTTCGGATCGAGACGCACAGCTTTCTCTAGCAAGGACTGCGCTTGCGCCAAACGACTCCTGTCCTGCGCGCTGTCCCGTCTCGAAAGACTGAGCGCATAGTAGTAATTCGCCAAGGCATTTTCAGGTTGGAGAGTCGCAAATCGCGCCAGCTTCTCGACCATGCACGGCGATTGGGCGGTCTCGACGCTTTCCATTTTGCCCATGAAGAGGTACGGCATCGGATTGTCAGGATTCAAGTCTGAGGCCTCGCAAAGACGCTGCGCCGCCTGCTCGTAAGCACCGCGAGCGTACCAGGCCACGCCGAGCCCAACCAGCATCCGGACGGAACGTGGGAACAGCCGATTACCTTTGGTGAAGACTTCAATGGCGGGCTCAAACGCGCGATGCAACAAGAGATCGGCTCCCCAATCGAAAAGATTCGGTTCGCTCGGGTCGAGGTCCGCCGCGCGCTGGTACTCGCGAACCGCTTCGAGAGGATTGCCCAGTTTCTCGTCAACGTCGCCGAGCAGTTGATGAACGTCCGCTTGTTTCTGCGCGGAATTGTTGGGCGCGGCAAGCAGGGCTCGAGCATCCGCGCTCGCGCGTTCGTATTGGCCGGACGCAGCGTGGGCCCTCGCCAATTCGTAGGAGTTTTCGTAATTGCCGGAATTCAGTTGGGCAGCTTGTTCGAGATAGGGAAGCGCCTCACCCGGCTTTCCAGTGTTGACGAGCAATGTTCCGAGGCGGTGGTTGGCATCAAAGTTCTTGGGCTCTCGGTCAGCAAGCTTTCGCAGAGAGGCTTCTTCTGCAGCGCTCGGTGAAAGCGGTTGTGAACTGATGGGAGCGAGTGAAACCGTTTCCTTCGCTAGTGTTTCAGTGTTCCGCAAGATCGTATCGGAACCGTGTCCACCGGGATTCATGGCCTCAGTTACGCCCGCTACGGTGAATTCGGGCTCATCGTAAAACTGAGGCTTTTCCGCTTCCGATGTTCCGGGTGAAGCATTCTGGTGCGAGGGAACTATTGCAGCTTTAAGCGTCAGATCAACCGTCTTCGCTTCCGTTGGTCCAAGCTCGTAGGGGCCAAAACTAGCCTTGCCATATCCAGCCATCCCCGCGCGGATAGAATAAACACCGTCATGCAATGCTGAGAAGCGGTAGGTTCCCTGTGAGTCGGTGCGCGCAGTTAGAGTTTGGTCGCGAACCTTGAGGTAAACGATGGCGCCGGTAACCGGACGGCCGTGTGAATCTCGCACCGATCCCTGCAATGTGGCGGAGCCAGTCGGGTCCGGCGACCGTCCTTGGCCGGGTTTTGCGGAAGCCAACAGCGCAGCGAGTAGCGCGATCAGAATCGAAACGTACATTCCGATCCGCTTCCCACAATACCCGGATTGCCTTGCGGTGTCGCGCGAACGGACCATAGGACAACTGCGACTCAGCGAATTTGCCGTGAGCTCGCCTTGAACCGCCATTCTAGTGATCGGAGTCATCCTCTGCAATCGGCGAAACCGCCAGTTTCAAAGCCGACTCGCCCGTGTTTAGCTTTCTTGTCCTGACCGGCGGTCGCAAGTTTTTCTTGGCTGAAATCACTTCGTCGATACCCTGGTTTGCTATCCTACGCGGGTGCCGCGCGCCTTCCTGATCGACACCGACGTTGCCTCTGACGATGCTGTCGCCATCATCATAGCTCTCCGCGCTCCCGAAGTCCGCGTGGTCGCAATCACGACCGTCGCCGGAAATGTTGAAGTTCAACAGGCCACGCGCAACGCGCTCTATACCGTCGAACTTTGCGGAGCGAAGGTTCCAGTTCATTGCGGAGCCGACAAGCCACTCCTGCGTGCCCATCAGAATGCGACCTGGTTTCATGGGAACGACGGATTGGGAGACCACAACTATCCGCCGCCCCGTGAATCTCCGGGAAAGTTGCACGCCGTCGATGCCATGATCGAGGCGATCGAAACGAACCCCGGACTTGTACTCGTCACCCTGGGTCCGCTGACCAATGTTGCGCTCGCGCTCTCGAAAAGGCCGGCAATCGCTGCCAAAGTCGGCCGCTGCGTGGTCATGGGCGGCGCGCCGTGCTGTGAAGGAAACGTAACGCCAGCGGCCGAGTACAACATTTGGGTTGATCCCGAAGCGGCGCGCATGGTGCTGCTCAGCGGCCTTCCCGTGGAACTCGTCGGATGGCATGTTTCCCGCGGAGAAGCTGTTCTCAATGAGAGCGACATCGCACATATTCGGCAGTTCAATAATGAGCGGGCCCGGTTTGCCATCGAGTGCAACAGCCGGGCGCGAGAAGCCTATATGGAGCAGACTGGTGAAGACGGGATTTCGCTACCCGACCCGATCGCGATGTCCATCGCTCTCGACCCAAGCGTCTGCACTGAGTGGAGCAGCCATCACGTCGAGGTGGAGACGCACAGTGAATTGACGCGTGGCATGACGTTGGTCGATCGCCTGCACGTGGCAGGCGATGACCGCAATCACCCTGTCTGGTCTCACATTGTGTCCAAGGGGCACAATGCCAACGTGTGCTGGGCAATCGACACGAAACGATGGAAGGACGCTCTTTTTTCGGCGTTGCGGTAGTAAGAACGAGAGCACTGCAGCTGAGCCATTTGCATGAGCGAATTCCAAACAAAACGACATGTGGTGATCTGGGTTGCCCTCGTTATGGTCACCCTGCGAGCCCCGATGCACGCCGAACAACTTTCCCTTCAGGCCGTCGTGACCCCTTCGACGATAATTGTGAAAGACGGTCGCCCGGTTACGTTTGCTATCCACGGGTTCATCGAATTCAAATCGCTGGCCGAGTTGTTCCCTTATATCGAATCCCAAACCCGGCGCTGGAAACTAAGTGGCGGTCTTGATTCTGCGGAGCAGACTAGTCTGGCGCACGATCTGCTGCGTCGTGGAATCGAGAGCCGGGTTGTCTCGATGACCGACGAGCGTCCCCTGGAGGCTCTGGTGACGCATACCAGCGACGAACTCCGGCAAGCCCTTGCGCGCGTGAACGAGCCAGTACCACCCGGTTACGCCGAGGAGTTCTTGGCCGTGCAGGAGAAATGGAGGCATTCCCTGAACTGCTGGAGTGCTTCGCCATCAATTCCGGGACGTGTACTCTCGAATTGGTATCCGATCGAGGAAGGCATTCAACTCTACGGAGCCACTTACGATTCAACCGAGCATTTCTGGCAGGCGGTGAAGTATCACCCCGAGATTTCAGTGGCTGTGCTGACAGAACTGCTCGACGTACTTGAACACAAGGACTGGAACCCATGGCTTGCGCGTCTTGATGGCGACCCCAAGCTGTATTTGCCGAACGCATACGCCGTGGAGTTCCTGCGCTACAACCTGGCTCCGGAGCGGCTTCGCTGGTTTCGCGATGAGCTAAAGGCTCACGGCCTGCATCCCGGAGACCACGCCCGACTGATTCAGCAGCGCGGTAACGGCTCCTTCCGCTTCAGCGCGTACGAGGAAAAGGTTCTGTGGGGCGATCTCGCGGATTTGTTCCAACTTGTCTACATCTTTTCTCTTCCGGACGATCCTATTCGCAAGGCACTGGCCGTCCGCCACTTCGACGGCATTTATTTAGACGACCGCAAGATGGGTTTCATCAGCGAAGAATTTCGTTCTCTGATGCTGGAAGTCTGGAAGGTGAAGTACCTGCAAATGCCCCGGTTCCGCGAAGTGATCAGTTCGATTCCACTTGAGATCCACCTGTCGCACTTCCTCAACGACGGCGACTCGCCCGATATTCCGATCCCGATTTACGTTGGATATTTGAATCAGATTCGCGATCTGGCGCGCGCTTCGCATTCGTCGTCGTCAGCCCCGATGGATCCTTGTGATCGTGATGGTTATAGTCTTTGCGGTTCGCGGAAGAGGCTGAGCATGGAAGAACCACGAATCAAGAACTCTGAGGTGAACGATGAAATCCGTCCAAACTAAGATCTTGGCAGCGCTGCTGCTGACACTAACCGTTACCTGCTGGGGCCAGAAGCGAAAGATCATCATCGATCAGGACGCCGCCGGACCCGCCGGAACCGATCAGCAGTCGATACTCCTGTTAATCCAGTCTCCACAGACCGAGGTCTTAGGCATCACCGTCGTGACGGGCGATCAGTGGCTCAAAGCCGAACTGGCGCACACCTTGCGCATGCTTGAACTGATAGGACGAACCGACATCCCCGTAGTGCCGGGAGCGGAGTATCCCCTGGTGCGGAGAAAAGAAGAAACGGAACTGTGGGAGCAGCGCTACGGCTCCGTAGCCTGGGTTGGTGCGTGGACGCCGCGGCTCTATCACCCCGCGGACGATTTGGGAGATATGCCGGAAGGCAAGCCGGCCACGAAACCTTCCGATGAAGACGCCGCCCACTTTTTGATTCGCATGGTCCACAAGTATCCAAACGAGGTAACGATTTACGCGGGCGGCCCCATGACGAACATTGCACTCGCGATCTCAATCGATCCCGAATTTGCCGGCTTGGTCAAAGAACTAGTCTTCATGGGCGCGAGTTTGAATCCGCAGACCACTGATCCTGAGTTCGTCAACACTCCCCGGCGCGAATTCAATCTCTGGTTCGATCCGGAAGCGGCTCACATCATGCTGAGCGCCCCGTGGAAGAAGATCGTGTGCACGCCCGTGGACATTTCCGTGAAGACGAGAATGACTTCTGAATTGATCGACCGAATCAAAGCGGGCAACTCGCCAGCTGCACGGTACATCGCCCAGTATGCCCACTTGCACGGCCAATACAATTATTTATGGGATGAGCTGGCAGCGGCCGCATGGCTCGACCCCAGCCTGATTACGCAGAAAGAAACGCGCTTCATGGACATCGATCTCGACAAGGGCTACGGCTACGGAGATACGATCACATGGACGGATCGTGATAAACCGAAGATCGACGTCCGGCCGGTCGAGATCCAGGTGGATCTCGATCTCGAGAAGTTCTACAAGCTGTTTGTGGACCTGCTCACGGCTCCGACACCAGGGAAATAGACCGTCGCTCAGAACCCTGGGGGACGCTCGCCCACCACGCCAAAGCTGCGCTCCAGCGCCAGCCCTGCGCTCGCCAGTGTTCCTTCGTCAAAGAGTCGCCCGATCAGCGTAACGCCGTGGGGCACACGCCGCGGTTGAGAGAACGTCGGCAGCGGCGTGTTCGGGTCGGGCACCCAGTCGGTCCGCGCCCTCGATACTTCAACAAAACCCGCGCGAAGTGTGAGCGAGGGATGTCCGGTGAAGTTCGTGATGGTTAGCATTTCGTCGCGCAGCGACGGCACGAGAAGCAGATCGACTTGTGAAAATATGCGTGCCATCTCCTCCGCAACCTTGCGGCGAAGCCGGTCGGCTTGTACGAAATCAACCGCCGAAAGAAACCGGGCTTCCCGGAAAATATTGGGCCACGCGTCCGGCGTCTGCATTCGAAGCTGATCCATCCCGCCGCTCAGCCCAAGCTCCTCAAACGCTGCCGCCCCTTCGGCAAACAGGATCAGGTTGAGCGAGCCATACGGCCAATCCGGAATGGCAACCTCAACCGGAATCATGCCAACTTTCTTTACTGTTTCCAGCGCCGCACGATCTACGCTGGTGGCGGGCCGCTCGTTCATCCAAGCAGGGAAGTATCCCACGCGCAACCCTTCCACGCTGGCCCCCGCGTCGAAATCAAGCTTGCTCGGCACGCTATCGACATCGCCGGGGTCCGGCCCCGAAATAGCGTGCAGCACGAGCATTGTGTCTTCAACGCTGCGGGTCATGGGGCCAAGTTTGTCCAACGACCAGCACAGCGTCATCGCCCCCGTGCGCGGCACCCGCCCATACGTTGGCCGCAGTCCGGTAATTCCGCAGCGCATGGATGGGCTCACAATACTTCCGCCGGTCTCGCTTCCGATCGCGAAGCCGACCAATCCCGCCGCCGTGGCCGCGCCCGGCCCTGCGCTGGAACCCGACGCGCCTTCTTCCAACAGCCACGGATTCATAGTCTGACCGCCGAACCAGATATCGTTGAGCGCCAGCGCGCCGAGGCTGAGCTTGGCGACGAGCACAGCGCCCGCGTCGTTAAGACGCTTGACCACCGCGGCATTTTCTTTCGGCACACGATTGCGGAACGGTTCGGCACCGTATGTTGTGGGGATTCCGGCGGTGTCGAGCAGGTCCTTGGTCCCCCAGGGAATGCCATGCAAGGGCCCACGGTATTTGCCCGCTGCAATCTCCTCGTCCGCTTGCTTGGCTTGGGCGAGCGCTAACTCGCGGGTGAGCGTAATAACGCAGCGCAGCTTCGGATTGAACCTTTCCAGTCTTGAAAGATAAAGATTCGTCAGCTTCTGTGAGCTGAGTTTTCGCGTCTCGATCCAGCGTGAAAGCTGAGTGACCGGGGCGAAAGCGATGTCTTCGTCGTTTGCTGGCATCCGACCGGGGTCGGTGTTGCTACGGATAAAACGATCGCGCAGTGGAAGCGTTTTCTGGCCGGGCAGCACCGGGTCCCAGCGCGAGGCCGGGGCGAGCGTGGCTTCCAACGCCAATTTGCGAGGGCCTGTCCGACGCTCATACAACCCTGCCATCGTTTGTCGCCAACTCGCCGCCGCCATCGCGCGCTCGGCAGCGGTCAATTCGACCTGCACCAGTTTCTCGGCTTCGGCGAAGGTAGAGACAGTTACCTCAGGTCCAACCGCAGGCCCGGTACCGAACGCAGATGGCGACCCGGGTGGCAGATCCGAGGAAACTTGACCCTTGCTTAGTGACGCCGCAGCCGCACCCAACAGAGTGAGAGATGTAGCCGCCAGGAATTGCCTGCGCGATTTGGACATGGAGCCTCCGCCACGCATTGTAACCTGCAGCGAAGCGCCGCTTTGTCATTGGCGAAGCCTTGCGTGGGTTCAAACGCGCTTAGATAGCTTGATTATTTTGGCAGTTGTTGCAACATGCTCTTGGCCTGCGCGTGATCGGGATGCTGTTTGAGAAGCTGTAACAGAACGGCGCGAGCCTTGTCCGGCGCGCCTTCCAGCCCATAAACCCTCGCGAGGTTCAGATAAGCCTGATCAAAAGCGGGTGCGACGTGGATGCACTCTTCGAAACTTGCTACCGCTTCATCCCGCCGCTGCGTGCGCAGGTAAAGCACTCCGAGGTTGTTCAAGGCCTCGGGATACCCGGGGCGAAACTTCAAAGCTCTTTGCAGATACTCGTACGCACGATCGCTGTCGTCGAGTTGCGCAAAGACCATCCCCAGACTGTAATTTGCCTCAGGATCTTGAGGCCCCACTGCAACCGCCCGCTCCAGCACTTTGCGTGCTTCATCCCACTGCTTCTGTTGGCGGTACGCATTCCCGAGGTTCTCGAGGGCGACCAAATGATTGGGACTCAGCCGCAAAGCTTCTTGAAAGTAGGGAATGGCCTCGGCGGTGCGCCCTTCGCGCGCGGTCAGCAGACCGAGGTTGTTCCAGGCGTTTGGCAAAGTGTCGGGATAGCTGGCGTGAAAGTTGATCGCGCGTTCAAAGCTGTCCCGCGCTTCACTGGTTTTCTGCTGCTTCAGATAGACGCTTCCAAGGCCATAGAAAGCCTCCGCGCTCGCCGGATTATCTTGGAGAGCCAGACGAAATGACGCTTCAGCTTGATCGAAATAGCCTCGCTGAAAATAAACCGAGCCGAAGGAGAGATAGTTGCGGCGAAACTCCGACGTCTCACTCACGCCGGGGAAAGGCAGCGCCTTCGCGAGCCGTTCCGCGCCGGTTTGCGGAATATGCTGGAAATCCTGTTCGACGTGTCCAGCGTTTATCGGCCCTTGATACACCTTAACGATGTCTCCCTTGGCATCGATCAGGAAGGTGGTCGGAAGGCTGAGGTCGCGGTGCCGGTCAAATAAATAACGATACAGAATGTTGTAAATACCGGTAACATCGTCCGATCCACGGACAACGGGAAATGAAAGATGCAACTCGTGCGCAATCGTCCGAACTTTGTCGGAGCTGCTGGAATCGTCGACGTTCACTGCGAGTAGTTGAAGTCCTCGACCGGCCCAGCGTTCATAAATCTGATTGAAGACTTTCACCTCCTCCCGGCAGCCCGGTGATCCAGCGGCCCAGAAGTTGAGCACCACCGCGTTGCCACGAATTGCTGAAAGTGATCGAGTCCCTCTATTCAAGTCGGGAAGTAAAAAATCCGGCGCGGAGATGGGCGCCAGAAGCCAAGTTTCAACCGTGTTGGGGAGCGACTCGGGCGTGTAAACAACAGGTTGCCTCGACCCGATCTCATCGCTAATATTCTGGGAAGGCACGGCTTCAGCCGTGCCGCCTTGGGCCACAAGTAGTCCGGGCTTTAGCCCCTGAGGGCCTGTCTTGAAGGCTTCCACGCGGGGCGGTTCTGAACCCTCCTCGACCCAGACCCGATGGTTGAGTGGGAGGTCGTGAAGTTCCTGCACCAACCCGCTTGGCCACCGGATCGAGGCCCGCACTGGGCCTTTGGCCTCGCCCAAACCAAAAAATACTTCCTTGCTGTGTTGAGAAAGAAATCCCGATCCGGCTTGGAGCATGCGTGTCTGCCGGCCCAATTCTGTTTCCACCGTGATCGCCGCACCGATCGCGTCAGGATTACTCTTTGTGCCACGGAGACGGAAAGCAATCGCAGGTGGGAGATCCCTCATCACGTTCTTCAGGACGCGCAACTGCGGACCATTGCGGTTCTTCAAGAAGACTTCCAACCGGCCATCATGATCGAAGTCCGCGAGGGCGAACGACCGGCCGTCCTCGATAAAATCCAGACCCACGACCGCGGACACATCGGAAAAAGTACCATCCCGATTGTTCGCGTAGAACACGTTCCGCTCGAACCCGCTCCAGGTGCCGTCGGCGCGGATCAGTTCGTTGAGCGCGTTCCAGCCCCCTTCATAATCGTGCGCAGGCTTGGCATCGACCGGGGAATTGGCAACCACCTGTCGCCAAAAGAAACTATTCAAGTCCTGCCGCGACCGGCCAGAGATCATGCCGTTGGCGATGTAAAGATCAGGGAATCCGTCGTGATCAAAATCCCAAGCGTCGCTCGACCACGACCAGCGCCCCATTTCAACTCCGGCGAATGTACTCGTGTCCTGAAATGTTCCATCCTTATTGTTGCGGAATAGAGAATTGCCTCTCGCATGCTTGCGGTACAGCGCTCGTACTGCGTTGGGTGCATCCTTCTGAAAAACGTTTTGCGTCGAGACGCGCATGCCAGCAGCGGACCACATGTCGGCGACGTAAAGATCCTCGGCGCCGTCGTTGTCGTAATCGAACCAGCAGACGCCCATGCCCGCGCCCACATCTTCAACCCCTGCTTGAGGAGCAACATCAGTAAAAGTTCCGTCGCGATTGTTGCGATAGAGGTTCTTCCGCCCAAAGTCGTTTACCACGTACAAGTCAGGCCACCCGTCGCGGTTGTAATCGCTCCACCCGCAGCAAAAACTGTAGCGCGTGTTGTTTCGATTAAGCCCGGACTCCGCCGTAACGTCGCGGAAAGTTCCGTCCCGGTTGTTGCGCATCATGAAGTTGGGAGGCCCGTTCTCCGCGTCATAGTAAGGAGAGGGATATTTGTACTGGTCGGTGCCCTGGTAATAGATGTAAAGGCAGAAGTAGATATCTAGCCAGCCATCGCGGTCATAGTCGGCGGCGGCTGCGCCCGTGAAAGTTCCTTGCGGCGGGTTGGCGAACTTGAACGCCTCGGGCTTCTGCCGAAACTTGCCACCGCCCTCGTTCAGAAATAGCAGTGGCCCGCTTGTGCGCACCACGATCAAGTCCTGCCGGCCGTCATTGTCGAAGTCGGCAAAAAGCGCGCAGGCCGTATTCTCGAGGATCCCAACTCCGGACGCTTCCGTGACGTCCTCGAACGTCCCGTCCCCGCGATTCCGATACAGCCG
>Ga0207037_10276_pt1 | contig 15731 bp, 12 predicted proteins | sample Alteio_BWMinCont_75_FD_153268 | JGI IMG/M metagenome (GOLD analysis project Ga0207037, IMG submission 153268) | Enriched cells from forest soil in Barre Woods Harvard Forest LTER site, Petersham, Massachusetts, United States -... | ecosystem: Environmental > Terrestrial > Soil > Temperate forest >... | reverse complement strand
GCCATACTGGTCAGCCAGAATCTGAAACTCGATGTGCCTCGGCCGCTGGGGAGCGAATGGAGAACGTACTGCTGGGTCCCATCGTGCATCGCGGGCATGCCATCGAATGCCGCATCAACGCGGAGCATCCTGAGAAATTCACACCGTCGGCTGGGAAGATCACGGCGTTCAATCCACCGGGCGGGACGGGAGTGCGAATCGATACCGCCGCCTACGCTGAAGGAGTGATTCCGCCGTATTACGACTCGCTTATCGCCAAGTTGATTGTGCGCGGCAAAGATCGAACGGAAGCGGTTTCTCGCATGGCGCGGGCGCTCGAGATGTTTATTGTGGAAGGGATCTTTACGACCATTCCTTTGCATCGGCGCATACTGGCTGATCCGGATTTTCGGGCCGGGAAGTTCGATACGACGTTTATCGAGCGATTCCTGGCGAAGAATGGGAAAGAAAAGGCCGGGGTATAAAGCAAACTCAACGTGGCGAATCTAGACCTTTCGCTTGTCGATAAATGATCCACCTACCTCGCCTTTACGCCATTCTCGACGCATCGTGCTTCTCTGATGGCCAGCTTTTGTTTTCGACAGCCGAGGAGCTTCTCGCGGGTGGCGTTACTCTCATGCAATACCGGAATAAGAGCGGCAATGCTCGCGAGATGTTGGAGCAGGCGCGGGAGTTGAAGCGGCGGCTCGGCGACGGGGCCAAGCTGGTCATGAATGACCGGGCGGATCTTTGTTTAGCGGCGGGGTTTGATGGTGTGCACATAGGTCAGGAGGACTTGTCGCCGGAAGGCGCAAGAAAAGTGATCGGTACGACATTGTGGCTCGGCGTGTCGACGCACAATCCTGAACAGGTCAAAGAAGCCGACAAGACTTCTGCGGACTACATTGCCATCGGCCCGGTGTTTTCGACAGCCAGCAAGGCTAACCCAGATCCGGTTGTCGGACTGGAAGGCGTCCGCCAAGCGGGCGCTCTGACCCAAAAGCCGCTGGTCGCAATTGGAGGCATTAATCGTGCCAACTGCCGATCGGTGATCGAAGCTGGGGCGGACTCGGTGGCGGTAATATCCGATCTGATGCGCGAGCCGCGAAAATCAGCAGAGGATTTTTTCCGCATCTTAGGATAGAGTCATGGCGGCTGCCGAGCTTTGCTCGGCCTGGACAGCCGAGGGCGGCTGTCCCCACGTAACCCAACTCTTAGGAGCCCGTTGAGTATCGAAACCAAGCCGCAGATCCCAAAGGCCAGCGACTGGGAAATCCATAGCCGCCAAGACAAGGAACTGGTCAAGGGCTTGGGCCTCACCAGCGCAACCATGCTGGTCATGGGCTCGATGATTGGATCGGGCATCTTCATTGTTTCTTCCGAAATATCCCGGGAAGTGAATTCTCCGGCGTTACTGATTGCAGCCTGGCTGGTGACGGGTTTCATGACCATCGTCGGGGCCTTGTGCTACGGCGAGCTGGCCGCGATGATGCCGCGAGCCGGAGGGCAGTACGTTTACCTTCGTGAAGCGCTCGGCCCTTTGTGGGGATTTCTGTACGGATGGACCCTGTTCCTGGTCATTCAGACGGGAACGATTGCCGCGGTTGGCGTAGCCTTCGGGAAGTTTCTCGGTATCTTCGCTCCATCCATTTCTTCTTCGAACTGGATTCTGCATTTCTGGAAAGTGCCGCCAATTCGGATCGGACCCATGGTTCTCGGCAATATGGACGTCGGGCTCAACACGCAGAATCTTGCGGCGATTCTGGTGGTGGTTGCGCTCTCGGTGATCAACATTTTCGGGTTGAAGACGGGCGCGCTCATTCAGAACATCTTCACGTTTGCCAAGGTCTCGGCGTTGTTGGCGCTGGGCTTCCTGGGCCTGTTTGTCGGAAGGAATGCGCAGGCGCTGGCTGCCAACTTTCACGGGAACTTCTGGAACAATGCGGGACTGAGCGCGCAACATGCCGTGCAGGTGGGAGTGGGCGGGCCGACCGTCCTGGTGGGCACGCTGACGATTCTGGCGGTGGCGCAAGTGGGTTCGCTCTTCTCCGCCGATGCCTGGAACAATGTGACCTTCACGGCTGGCGAGGTGAAGAATCCTAATCGCAATTTGCCGCTTTCTCTTGCGTTGGGGACGGGCGTCGTCATCGCGCTTTACATCATCTGCAATTTCGTTTACCTGAACGTCCTGCCGCTGGATGGCGTGGCCAACGGCGCAACCATTCTGGAACGCGGAATCAAATATGCGACCGAGGAACGCGTCGGCACGGCCGTGATGACGCAGATGTTCGGTTCAGTGGGCGGTCTGCTGATGGCCGCGGCAATCATGGTGTCCGGCTTCGGATGCGTCAATGGCCTGATTCTGGCGGGCGCGCGCGTGTATTACGCCATGGCCAAAGATGGTCTTTTCTTTCGCAGCGTCGCCAAGCTGCATCCTACTTACAAGACGCCTTCCGTTTCGCTAATGGTGCAGATGGCTTGGACTTGCGTTTTATGCGTCTCCGGCAGCTATGGGCAATTGCTGGACTATATCGTTTTCGCGGTGCTGGTGTTCTATATCCTGACTATTGTTGGTTTATTCGTGCTGCGCCGCAAGCATCCCGAGGCGGAGCGGCCTTATCGCGCCATCGGCTATCCGATATTACCCGCGGTGTATATTGTGATGGCCTTATTTATCGATGTCGTACTATTGCGCTACAAGCCGCAATTCACGTGGCCGGGATTGATTATCGTGTTGCTGGGCATTCCGGTGTATTTCTTGTGGGCGAGGCGCCCAAGCGACGCACTCACGTCAGCTTAAAATTGTCAGCTCGATAAGGAGAAACCAACCGGATGGCGAACCTGCTGGCTACCAAGCCGATGAATCTGCTGATGGAGGAATCCCGCGAGACCGGCGGGCACAGCCTGAAGCGAACCCTTGGCGTTTTCCAACTTACAGCCTTGGGCGTGGGCGCGATTATCGGCGCCGGTATTTTTGTTATGGTCGGGCTAGGAGCGCACTACGCCGGCCCCGGACTCACATTATCTTTTGTTCTATCTGGATTAGGATGCGCGTTCGCCGGGCTCTGCTATGCCGAGTTTGCCGCCATGATCCCGCTGGCGGGCAGCGCATACACCTACGCTTACGCCACACTAGGCGAGTTGCTGGCCTGGATCATCGGCTGGGATCTGACGCTCGAATATGCGATGGGCGCGAGCACGGTTTCTTCCGGTTGGTCAAACCATTTCATCGAACTGCTGAGGATCTTCCATGTCCAAATGCCACTCTGGCTGGCCTACGACCACTGGACGGCGCTGAAGACCGCGGAAAACGTGATTGCGCGTCAAATGGCGCAAATTTCCGATTCTTCCCTAGTGCCGGGTAGCCAGGCATTTCTCGACAAGGTGTCAGCGATCATAAGCACGCAGTCGCCTGAATTGTTGCAGCGCGCGCACGATCTGCTGGGAGCGCCGCACTTGTTTGGAATGGAAATCGGCTTCAACCTTCCGGCCTTTATTATTGCCTTGGTTATTACGGCGATTCTGGTGGTCGGGATTCAGGAAAGCGCCGGCTTCAATACTGGGATCGTCGTGATCAAAGTCTCGGTCGTGCTCTTCGTCATCGCGCTGGGCGCACGTTACGTTCACACAAGCAACTGGGGTATGGACTGGAGTTCGTTCGCGCCTAACGGCTTTGCGGGAATCGGGGCCGGAGCGGCGTACATATTCTTCGCTTACATCGGATTCGATGCAATTTCGACCACCGCTCAGGAAGCCAAAAATCCCCAGCGGGATTTACCAATCGGCATGATCGCTTCGCTCGGCATCTGCACCGTTCTGTATATCGCCGTGGCCGCCGTTTTGACGGGGATGGTGCGCTGGCAGCAGATCAATATCGAAGCTCCGGTAGCGCGCGCGTTTCTCGACCGTGGTTTGACGACGGCGTCGCACATTATTACTTTGGGTGCTTTGGCAGGGCTTACAAGCGTCATGCTGGTAATGCTGCTCGGCCAAACGCGTGTGCTATACGCGATGGCCAATGATGGCCTGCTGCCAAAGAAATTCTTCGCCGCGGTGCATCCGAAATTCCGCACGCCGTGGAAGAACACTATTCTGGTCGGCCTACTGGCGGCAATCGTCGGCAGCGTAACTCCTATCGAAGATATCGGACGGATGGTGAACATCGGTACGCTGCTGGCTTTTGTGATCGTATCGATCTCCGTGGCTGTGTTGCGCCATACGAATCCCAGCCAGCCTCGGCCCTTCCGGACACCATGGGTGCCGTTGATTCCAATTCTCGGCGTGATCTCGAACGGCTACATGATGCTCAAGCTGGGTATGTGGAACTGGATCCGCCTGGTTGCGTGGCTTGGCATTGGCCTGATCGTCTACTTCACTTACAGCGTCAAGCACAGCCGGGTGCAAGCTCTGCAGTCCGGTCAGGGCGGGCGGACTGGCGCTGACTGAGAGTGGCTCTGTTTCTAGACGCCTTCCGCTCACGCGCGGGAGGCGTTTTTGTTTTATAGTCGGTGGAGTTCGAGACACGACAATGGAGGACGGGCCCGTCCAGCCGGGCGGGGACGCCCGGCCTCCATCGGCGAGATCTTTTCAACATGGAAATTGTCACCACCGCCGAGATGCGAGAGATTGATCGCGCCACCAGCCAGCGCTTTGGCGTGCCTTCGCTCGCGCTCATGGAAAATGCGGGGACGGCGGTCGCGGAGTTTGTTGTCTCCCGGTATCCGTCGGCAGAGCGCATTGGCGTGATCTGTGGCAAGGGCAACAATGGCGGAGATGGCTTTGTCGCAGCGCGAAAACTGAAGGCATCCGGAAAGGAAGTGCGCGTTGTCCTGCTGGCCGAGCCGGCGGAACTGCGGGGCGATGCAGCGGAGATGTTTGCGAAACTTCCGGTCGCGCCCGTGATCGTCCGATCCAGCGAGGAGTTGAAGCGCGAACAGGCGGGGGCCGTATTCGAATCTGAAGTTCTGCTCGATGCGATTCTGGGCACTGGTTTCAAGCCGCCGGTGAGCGGGTTATACGCCGAGGCAATTCGGCTGCTGAATGCGAGCTCCGCGCCTGTGGTTGCGGTCGACATTCCTTCGGGAGCCGATGCCGATGTTATGGGCGAGCAGACCGGCGCGGTGGCGCGTGCTGACGCCGTGGTGACTTTCACCGCGCCACGTCCGGCGCATATCTTCGGGAGATTGACTGACGGGCCTACAGTCGTTGCTCCCATCGGTTCGCCGGACGAAGCGATCGTTTCTTCGTTGCAGCTCAATCTGATTACCGCCCGCGAGGTTGCTCCTCTCCTCGGGCCGCGGCCCCTGGCAGCAAATAAGGGAAGTTTCGGCCACGTGCTGGTGATTGGCGGGTCCGTAGGCAAGGCGGGCTCAGTCGCCATGGCGGGGATGGCGGCGTTGCGAACCGGGGCCGGACTATCGACGGTAGCGACGCCGAAGTCCGTGCTCGCTACAGTAGCGGGATTTCATCCCGAAGTCATGACTGAGCCGCTCGACGAAACCGATGCCGGCACGATTTCAACTCGCGCTCTCGCAAGCGGGGCCGTGGACGCACTGATCAAAGGCAAAACTGTCCTGGCCGTCGGGCCGGGGATCTCGCGCAATCCTGAAACGTCTGAATTTGTCCGCAGTCTGGTGGTGAAAACCAAGACTCCGCTCGTCCTCGACGCCGATGGTCTCAACGCATTCGAAGGCCGAGCCAGCGAACTCAATGGCAAAGGACGGAGCTTAGTGATCACGCCGCATCCAGGAGAGATGGCTCGCCTCACCGGATCGACAGTTGCTGCGGTGCAACGGGACCGCATCAACATCGCTCGCACCTTCGCCCGCGAACACGAATTGATCGTGGTGCTGAAGGGACATCGCACGCTGATCGCGCAGCCCGACGGCATGGTTTGGGTGAACACCACCGGAAATCCGGGTATGGCGACCGGCGGCACGGGCGATATTCTCACCGGCATGGTAGGCGGTTTCATCGCGCAAAATCCGCAACGAATCGCGGAAGCGGTGATTGCTGCGGTTCATCTCCACGGTCTTGCCGGCGACGTAGCGCGTGAGAGCACGGGGGAACATTCGCTGGTCGCAACCGATCTGGTGAAGGCGTTGCCAGAGGCCTTCCGCCGAGTGCGGGAATCTGCGGCAAGGTCCAGTGTGGAAATTCAGGGCTGATTGGGCCCCCGCCAAAACACCAGCGCTCGCGGTTCCGAGTGCAACGGCCTGATTTTCGTCACCTGACGTTTGTATGCCTACGTTCGAGGGCTGCAACCGCAGGGCACCCCAATCGGCTATGCATTTTGACGTTTTGGTGACATTCCCCTGACAAAGTCCTGCACGCAAGGTGCTAGCCTTGCGCAAGTTCTTCGCCTACGGCTCAAGGACGCAATTAAAACTCAGTGATTGCGGCGAGCCTGGCCAATGCCTGGCACATATTCAAAGCCTTTCTCATTCACAGGAGGCAAAATGAAATCCAGACAACTGATGTGGGTTGCGATAATGACCTTGTTTGCCGCCGTGCCAAATGCCCTCGCCACCAGCAAATGGTATGTCGATGGGGCGCACGGCAGTGACAACAACAACTGCAAGTCACGCCAACACGCCTGCAAAACCATCTCGAATGCTCTTTCGCTTACCTTGCCCAGTGATTTCATCTTTGTCGCCCCCGCGACCTATCACGAGACTCTCTTCATCTACTTCAACCTGGAGATTATCGGCTCCGGTGCGAAGACAACGATTGTTGATGGTGGCGGTGTCAACAGCCAGGTCGTCGTGGTTGGCTCCGAACCCAAAGTCCAGGTCAAGCTTTCAGGTATGACCTTCCGCAATGGGGCTGGACAGGAAGACGGCGGCGGTATCTATAACTGCTTCGGAACCCTGACGGTCATAGACAGCATCATCACGGGGAATAGAATCAGCAGCGGGCATGGCTCCTTCGGCTACGGCGCCGGCATCTACAACTGTCCCAGTAGCACGCTCACCCTCGTCAATACCACCATCAGCAACAACAGCGCCTTAATAGGAGGCGCCATCTGCAACGGTGGCACGCTGACGATCATCGATAGCACCATTAGCGGGAATGTCGCGCGCCAGCACGAGGGCGGTGGCATCGCCAACTACGGCACCCTGATCCTCACTAATAGCACCTTCAGCGGGAATATTGCACGAAGTTCCCTGGCGGGCAGCGTGGCTGGTGGCATTCTGAATGGGGGACTATTCCAGTCGGCGGGGACACTCTCGATCAACAACAGCACGCTCAGCGGAAATGTCGCACGCGGAGGGAAGGGCAGCGGCATCTTCAACGTCAAGGGGAGCACGGTGGTGCTTCAGAACAGCATTATCGCGAACAATACGGGAGGAAATTGTCACGGTACCATCGCTTCCGGCGGCTATAACCTGAGCAGTGACGACAGCTGCAGTTTCGATGGCAGCGGTGACCTGAACAACACCGATCCCAACCTGGGTAAGTTCGGATATCACGGTGGCCCGACACGCACTATCCCTTTACTCTCGGGAAGTCCAGCGATTGATTCGGGCAATCCGGGTGGCTGCACCAACGGCAAGGGTCAACTACTGAAGACCGATCAACGCGGCCAGCCACGCCCCGACGAAGGGGACTCGGGCGGCTGCGACCGCGGAGCGTATGAACGTCAAAAGGATTAGCGAGTACCTCGGCATCGGTGATCCTCATTCCGATAGTTGGCTAAACATCGCCCTATCACAAGCAAACCAGTGCTTTGGGTCGGTTCCCTCAAAGATGCATTCTACGGCTGCTCTTACATCGCCCTATCTGATTGCTACTTGGACAGTTAAGTTGACCCTCAACGCAAGCAGGGCTGGAATTCGGACAAGTGCTTCCGTAATCTGCCCCTGCATTACCCCACCATGACATAGTGGTTCTGGCTATGACACACTTTCCCCAGACTCACCCTCAAAACCGCGCCCAGCGAGTTCAATTCGGTAGCACTATTCCGGTGGTCATCAAGCTCAACGACGGGCGCAGCGCGCGAGCCAAACTGCAAACCATTTCCGAGACCGGCGGCATGTTGCGACTAGCCGGAGCCCTGGAGCAGGGCAACCTGGTTGAAGTCACCATCGAGACGGCATCGGGCGCGGTAAAAGCCATGGCTGAGATCTTGCAGCCGACGCGCAAATCGAAAGACGGAATTCTGCAGCCATTCCGCTTCATCGCGTTAGAAGACGACGATCACCGCACCCTGCGCAACGCGCTGGATTCCCGCGTTGATAAGGATTTCCTGGGGCTTCGTTCAAGCCAGTGGGTTGCTCCAAAAAGATCGTAGAGACGTTCCGAACTGATGTCCCTCGCCGACTAGAGCGGCTCTCGCCTTCTCGTGAAAGGCAATTCCTCAACGGCTGAAGCGTTTACTGAAAAACTATGCATCGCCACCTCAGCGCCTGAAGGCGTCGTTGACAAGATGGCCCTTACGGCACGCCTGAAGGCGAGCCCTGATACGAATCGCTCGTTTTTCAGCGAACTGTGAAGCCGAAAGTTTGTGCGGCTCCAACGGCATGGCTGAAAGCCATGCCCTTCCCACGGCTTGATCAATGCGCCACAACAATCTGGTCGCGGCTTGGTTGTGAACTCTCGCTATACTGGTTTCCAGAACCCGCATGGAGACGCGAGAATTCATCACCCAATCGCCAGAGGAGACGATTGCCCTGGGCCGCACTCTGGCGGCGATGCTCGCTCCACCGAAGATCATCGTGCTGCGCGGCGACCTGGGAGCGGGCAAGACCACGCTGGTCAAAGGCATCGCGGAAGGCTTTCAGGCGGCCTCGGAAGAAGATGTGACCAGTCCCACCTTTACTCTGATCCACGAATACCGCGGGCCTGAAGCCATTCTCTATCACATCGATTTGTATCGCGTGGACACGCCTCGGCAGCTTGAGACTTTAGGGCTCGACGACCTCATCGCTGAGAACAGTGTCCTGCTGATCGAGTGGGGAGAGAAGTTCGCGCGCTTTGAGCGAGAACGCGATTTGGAGATCGCGCTGGAGCGAGTGGGAGAAAATGAGCGACGGGTACGAATCAGCAGTCATCGCTAAAAGCTTTTACCACAGAGTCACGGAGACACAGAGGAATCCCAAAGACTTCTCTGTGTCTCTGTGGTGAATAGCATTCAAAATCCCATGATGTTGTAGCCGCAATCCACATAGATCACTTCGCCGGTGATGCCGGAACTCGCATCGGACGCCAGAAATACCCCGGTAGCGCCCACTTCGTTTACGTCTACGTTGCGGCCAAGCGGCGCGCGCTCGGCGTGAGTTTTGTGCATATCGCTGAATCCGGCGATGCCACGCGCCGCCAGAGTCTTGATCGGGCCTGCGGAGATGGCATTCACCCGAATGTTTTTCCTTCCCAGTTCAAATGCCAAATAGCGCACCGTGCATTCCAGTCCGGCCTTAGCCACTGCCATCACGTTGTAACGGGGAACGACTTTTTCCGAGGCGTAGTAGGTCATGGTCATGATCGATCCGCCCTCGTCCATGAGCGGCGCGGCAGCGCGGGCGACTGCGATGAGCGAATAGACGCTGATGTCAAGCGCGACGCGGAAACCTTCACGGCTCGTATTAACGAAGTCTCCCTTGAGTTCGTCGGCGGGCGCGAAGGCGACGCTGTGAACCAGAATATGCAGCTTGCCATAGCGTTCTTTCAGTTGAGTGAAAAGTTGGTCAATCTCGGCGTCGTTCGAAACGTCGCATTGGAATGCTTCCGCTCCCGGAAGGGAAAGAATCAGGTCCTTGGCCTCGAGCGCCATGCGCTCGTTCTGATACGTGATGGCCAGCTTGGCACCAGCGTTGTGCAATCCTTGCGCGATCGACCAGGCGATGCTGCGCTTGTTGGCGACTCCGAAGACAACCGCGATCCGACCCTCGAGGCTGGAAGACATGCGTGACTCCTTGTGAGAAGAAGAAGGATAACAGTGCGAAAGGCTTATTTACCACAGAGACACAGAGTCACAGAGAAGAATTGGGCTTTCAATTCTTCTGCGGTGAATTTTGTTCATTTCACCGGAGTGACGTCTTCAACCGGCATTGCAGCGCCTGCCGGCCAGCTCGCGCTGACAAATGCGACCGCGTACACCAGCCCAATGACGGAAAATCCGGCGACCAGACTTACTTGAGCGACTGCTCCCACCAGAAGCGCCAGGCAAATCTGCAGCGCGGTGCCCGCGAAATAAAACGTATTCTGCACTCGTCCCATGAAATGCGCCGGCACCTGTTCCATGATGCTCGTATTCATGGCGACGCCGCTGACTCCGCGTGCCGACCCCATCATCGCGTAGAACAGAACCGCGATGGCAAGCATGGGCGAGAGAGGCGCCAGGATCATGCTGATGGTCAGCAGGCCCATCGAGATCGCAATGGAACGCCGTACGCCCAATCCGGCGATTAGAAAGGGCGCATAAAGGGCGCTCACGAAGGCGCCGGTGCCCCATCCGGCGTTTAACCAGCCATAGCCCACAGCCCCGGCGTGAAACACCTGGTCGCTCAGCGGAGGAGTGACTACAACTCCGGTCATCATTGCGGCGAGAAACAGAGCCCAACTAATCCCCAGAAAAATCAGATTGCGTCGGCCACGAAGAAACTGGATTCCTTCTCGCATCTCGCGCACGAAGCGCTCCAGCGCGGTCTCTGCGGCTGCAATATCGGCACGCAACTCTGCTGGCCGCGGGACCACATGCCGTCCCTTGCGCACGGCGAAATAGCAGAGAAATGAAATCAGGTAGGTGGAGAAGTCGATGAGCAAGACTCCGCCCAGCCCGATTCGGTTGTAAACAAATCCGACGATCGAGCCGGCGATGAGCCAGCCTCCCTGAACTCCCGCCATCAGGAAGGTGTTCGCGTGAACGAATTCTTCGCCGGGCGTCAATTCCTGAATCAAGGCGGTAATCGTCGGCCAGAACATCCAGAAGCCAGCCGCGACCAGCGTGTTCATCAGGTAGAGTTCCCAGATTTTCGCCTTGCCCATGAAGGCGAGAATGGAGACCGTGAGAATAATGATGGCGCGCAAGGCGTCAAGCCACATAACCAGCCGCCGGCGATCTTCGCGATCAATGATGACGCCGGTGAACGGCAGCATCAGCATGGCGGGAATGGTTTGCAGGACAGCGAACGTGCCCAGGGCGATTTCAGAATGCGTAGCCTGCAGAATGTACCAGGCAACGGCGGCGGAATTCATGCCGCTGCCCAGCATGGAAATCACGTTCGCAGCGAAAACGAAACGCAGCGCCGGTTTCTGCAGAATGGACCGCATGATCTAATTTAAATGAAGGAAAGAAAGTCGCCAACCCCCGGCATCAACGGGACGATTTGTAAATCGGCCAGCGCATTTGGACCTTGCGGGATTCCCAGAACAGATAGCAGACCAGCATGATCATCTCCGGCTCAATGGGATGTTTGTAGCGGACGAAGGGCATCACCAGGTAATACGGAAGCGGATAGATCAGCAAGAAACAGGCGAGCAGAAACGCGCCGCGCTTGCGATTGCGAATCGTCAGCCACAATCCCGCGAACGCAAACACGGCTCCCAGCAGGAAATTAGTGTGGCGCGAAATCATCAGATCATACCCTGCGAGGATGGCCGCTTGCGGAGGAGCAATCCAGAAGTACACAGCACGCTCCACAGTGAACCACAGAAATCGTCCGGGATGTTCGAGAATGAACTCTCTGACCTCCTGTCGCTTCTCGTCCATGAAACCCAGTTCGCCTAACTGCTGAAATCTCCTCATGGCCTCGGGATTGTTTCCGGGATGTTCGTTGCGGGTCCACAAACCCGTGGACTGGTCATTGTTGGCCTCGTACATTTCGAGCGGAAGGTTGTCGCGAATGAAAATGAACTTGCCGAACACCTGGTAATTGCGCACCAGCCACGGGCTCATTACGAGAACCACTGTAAGCACGCACAAAGCGGCTCCAACAAATTGTTGCCGCCGATGGGGAAGTTGGTAGAGCAGCCAGCCCAAACAAAATGGCAGCATGCTCACGACGGCAGTATTGGTCAACGCAATTACACCCCAGAGCAGTCCGTACAAAATCCAATCGCGGCGTCGCGGGGGCCTGTCGCCCATGCGTAAGGTGAGGAGCAGCGCGAGGCTCAGCAGAAACGCGGTGAGGCTGGTTTCCCAAACCACGCGTACCGGCCAATAAATTGCGTAGGGAAAAACCGCCCAGGTCCAGGCAGTTCCGCGGGCCACGGAAACTCCGTATAGCCGCTCGGCGATCCGGTAAAGAGTAAGACAGGTCAGCGCCGCAAACACGCTGTTGAAACTGAGAATCACCCAGGCTGAGAGTGCGCTGTACACTCCGAACAACTTGAAGACACCCGCCAGAACATAAGGATAAAGCGGCGGCGCCCATGCACTCGGCCCGGTGGGCAGGTCCGTCGGTGAACTGAAGCCTTGGCTCATAGCGATAGAACGGGCTAGACGTCCCATCTCCCAGCCATATTGAAAGTGGTCCCGGCGAGGCGTGATCCGGTAAGTGTGGCCGATGGTAATGACGGCCAGCCGCAGTAGAAATGCAACCAACACGATGAACAGTATCGAATGATGAAGAGGTTGGGGTGCAGGTTCCTCCAACCGACTCAGATCGGCGGCCGAGAGTGAATTCTTTGCGACGCGATCTGCATCATGCATCGGCTCAGACTACAGCATTGACTCTTCACATGCCACGGCGCGAGCACTGGACTTGCAAGCCTGGGGATTCAGAGCTACGATTCCCGCGCGAACCTTGGAGGTGACTATGAAGCGCAGTCATTGGCCGGTCGGCGTGATGTTTGTCCTTCCGCTGATCCTGTCTGTTTTCGGACACGCGCAACTCGACAAGATCGTGATTCCCGCGGGCACACCCGAAGACCAGGCGCTGACCACGATTTCCAACGAGCAAGACACGCAGAAGAAGGTGGCGATGTACCAGGATTTTCTGCAGAAGTACGCGGCAAATCCGGCGGCTGCGGCCTATGGCAACTGGCAACTTTCGCAGACTTACCAGACGGCCGGAGACCTGCAAAAAGCTCTCGAATGCGGTGACAAGGCCTTGGCTGGTTCTCCGCATAACCTCGACATTCTGGTTACGCTAGTCGGCATCGCTCAGCAAATGAAGGACGACGCCAAGACCTTTGACTATGCCGTCAAAGGTGGGGAACTGTACAACTCCATCGGCAAGCAGCCCAAGCCGGAAGGCATGAGTGACTCGGAGTTTGCTGGCCGTATTAAAGATGAACAGGAAACCGCCAAAAGTTCCGACGAGTTCCTGGAGACAGCGGCGTTCAATGCGATTGTCGGGGAGGCTGACGCTAAGAAGCGCATGGCATATATTGAGCGCTTCACTCCCGCGTTTCCCAATTCCCGTTTCCAGGAACAGATTGCATCGTACGCGATGATGTCTTTGTCGGATCTGAAGGATACGTCGCGGCTGATTGCCTATGCGGAAAAGACGCTGGCCACAGATCCCAACAACTTGCCCGCGCTGCTCCTTCTGGCCGGTACTTATGCCGACGATCCCAAGCCCGGCAGCATAGCTAAAGCGGTTACTTATTCGCAGAAGGCGATCGCGGCCGCCAAAGCCGATGCGCCCGATGCAGATCGCACCCGCAAGGTATCCGCTGGCGCGGCACACTCCACCTTGGGCTACGCTTACATGAAGCAGGATAAAACCGCCGCTGCGATTCCCGAGTTGAAGTCCGCGGTGGCCTTATTGAAGGGACTCGACGATCAGCAGTATGCGATTGCCTTGTATCGTCTCGGTTTCGCTTATGCAAAGTTGAACAGAACTACCGAAGCCCGGGAAGTTTTGCAAGAGGCAGTCAAGATTTCAGGACCTGTGCAACAGCCGGCGCAGGATCTTTTGGCGAAGGTGAACGCCGCGCGGGCAAAGGGCAAGTAACAAAACCGGCCACGGATTTCACGGATCAAGGCCAAAAGTTGCTGAAGCAGCCGGAAGCCTAAAGCCTGAAGCCCTGCTCCTCTAATGTCCTGCTAATTCAGCTGAGAGCAGGTTGGCTTTGACGGCGAGATTGTAGGCGCGCTGCACGTCTCCCTCATCCACTGCCGTTTTGGCCTGCTCCATATAGCTCCTGATTTGCTTCACCGTGTCCTGCTGGCTTTCGTTGAGTGGACGCGCAGAGATTTTCTTCAGATTTGCCTCGCTGCTCTCCAACAATTGCTTAGTACGGTCGCTCTGCTGGGAGGCCTGCGGGCTTGGGTCCGGAGACAGATTCACCTTAGGATCCTCTGTACTTCCATTGCGTACTACGTTCGTGGGGAGACTTTTGTCTCCTGGCCTCGGCAGAGGCGTAGCGGGCTTTTGGGTTCCGGGTTGCTTCTTGGCCTTGGTTCCCGCAGTGGGCTTACAACCTGTTTTCGTGGTCGAACCGGGCTGAGAATTCTTAGGACACCCTGGGGTAGTTCCGGCTGCTGGTTGCGGCGCGGTTGATTGATCTGCGGTTGAACGATCTGGAGTTTCTTGCGGTTCCGCCGATGCCTTGGTGGATGGACTTTGCGGAGACGAATCGCTCGATTGGCTTTCTTGTGGCTGCGTCAGCTCCCAAACTGCACTCGCTGAGACAGAGGGCATCACGCTGACGCGCGGCCAAAGCAACAGCAGACACACTCCGAGAGTGTTGGCCAGAGACATTTCCAGTTATTCGATCCTCGCGGCGAACGTGACCGGCAATCCAAGCCACAAGCGAATTCTATCGCCGAACCCGGGCCGTTGCACGATCGACTGACTTATACGCGGGCGTCAACCCCTGGGCGGCCGATGGCTGGAGGTAGACTTTCCCAAGAAATGGAGAACCCGCACAAGGACCAAAAGTCGCGAAGAGCCGACCAGAAATTAGGTGATGGAAAGATCGCTGTTTTACTCAGGAATTCGGGACAGTTAGGCTTGGCGCGACATCGCGGCCATTCCCAACATTCGTCACGGCCCGCATCTCCGCCACCGGCAGCCGAAGACGGAATGTAGTGCCCTGCCCTTCCACGGTCTCGAAATCGATCGAACCGTAATGCCACTGCAGGGCCTGATAGGTTTGCGCCAGCCCGATTCCGCTTCCGCCTTTTCTGGTGGTGAAGTACAGTTCGAAAATCTTCTCCTGCATGTCGTGAGGTATGCCGACACCCTGGTCGCGAATTTCCGTGATGACGCTATCCTCATCGCGATGAGCAGAGATAGTCAGCGTTCCCCCTTGTGGCATTGCCTGCATGCCGTTGATGATCACATTCAAGATAGCTTGCTTCATCAGGTCGAGATCCACTTTCACGCCCAGCGGTTCAGAGCCAAGGATGCGCTTTACAGTGACGCCATGCTGCTCGGTATCGGGCGTGGCCAACATGATCACATCCTCCAGCAGCCGGCGCATGTCGATCTCCTCGAGATGCAGATCGCGCGGACGGGTAAAGTCCACCAGAATCTGTACTACGCGATCAAGACGATGAATTTCGCTGCCGATAATGTCCATGTGGCGGCGCGTATCGGGATCAATTTGTTTTAGCTTGGTTTGCAGCAACTGCAAATGCAGCACGATCGCATTGATGGGATTCTTAACCTCGTGGGCGACACCGCGGGTAGTACGGCCGCTGGCGGACATCTGTCGTGATATTTCAATTTCATCCTGAATTCGCCGCACCGACTCGGCATCACGCAGGGTCAACAAGGCGCCAATCGGAGAGCCTCGCTCCTGAATAAAATCGAGAGAAACCTGCACTCGTTTGGTATTCGAGGATTCCACCTCCCGCT
>Ga0207037_10273_pt1 | contig 15881 bp, 18 predicted proteins | sample Alteio_BWMinCont_75_FD_153268 | JGI IMG/M metagenome (GOLD analysis project Ga0207037, IMG submission 153268) | Enriched cells from forest soil in Barre Woods Harvard Forest LTER site, Petersham, Massachusetts, United States -... | ecosystem: Environmental > Terrestrial > Soil > Temperate forest >... | reverse complement strand
AATCCTCTTTTCATTGCCAGGCGTTTAGTGATTCTTGCGAGTGAAGATATTGGGAACGCGGATCCAAGAGCCCTTCAAGTGGCGATTAACGTAAAAGAAGCCGTGGATTTTGTCGGCATGCCTGAAGGAGCCATCAATCTTGCCCAAGCCGTAACTTATTTAGCCACAGCCCCTAAGAGCAATAGATCGTATATGGGTCTTAAAAAAGCCCAGGAGTTGGTCGATGAAAATCCGAATCTCGATATACCTCTCTCTATTAGAAATGCACCGACTCAAATGATGAAAAACATTGGCTACGGTAAAGATTATCAATATGCTCATAATGCGGAGTCTGGGGTGACTCCACAGAGGTTTTTACCTGATACAATAGCTGATCTCAAGCTCTATGAACCCACGACTCGAGGTCATGAAAAAAACATCACAGCCTACATGGAATGGATAGAGGCTCAACTTGCAAACATATAGCATAAATGCTTTTCATTTAACTGAGAAACTAAAACTCAAAGATATTTCCAGCACCATTGATATGCAGCCCCTTCTTCTAAGTGTCTGGGAAGCGGCCTTTAAGATTTCTGACGAGAGCTATCTCTTTATTTATAATTTTGGATCTGTTGTATTTTTTAATGTATCAGAAGATCAACAAAAAACTATTCTCGATAAGGTTAAGAAAAGTAATGTTCCCAATCAACCCGGGTACACGACGACAGATACTTTTAGTGTTGAAGTCACGGGTGAAGATAAACATGAAGTGGGTTTTAATAAAGCCGTCATTCACAATCTGACTTATCAAAAAGGTCGTCTTATTAGTATGGTGGTTGCTGAGAGTGCCGCTCTCGAATATTTTGAACTTATCGTCGATGACCTTTTGGAAAGAACCCATCAAATATCAGATACCTTAAGGACAACCGGTCGCCTTCTAAAGGAAACCAAAACATTGATCAAGTTTATTGGTTTTTGTTTAACGACCAAACAAGAAATTATTGCGAATTTATATGTTGTTGATGCGCCCGATGAAGTTTGGGAGGATCAAACTCTTGATAAATTATACAATGATTTGAAAAGAATGTTTGAAATTGAAACCCGATATCGGGTTTTAGAGTACAAACTGAAGCTGATTCAAGAAAGTCTAGAGATCATAGTTGATTTATCCCGTGGAGTGCGAGAAACAATGCTTGAAGTTACGATCATTGTGCTTATCGCCATTGAAGTTGTCGTAGCTCTATTTGGTGGAGTGAGGTTTCATCCATGAAAATAACCCGTTGGCGGGCTGACCGAAAGCCTACTCGTGAAGAAATTGAATCCATGTTTAGAGACGAAGGTTTTGAATTCGTTTTGGAAGATCTCCCCTCGGGATCGGAAATCGCGGAGCACAGGCATCCCTTTGATGAAATTAGGATGGTTGTGGCTGGTGCTATGAGATATAATATAGCTGGAAACGAGTTTATTTTGAGAGAAGGGGATCGCCTTGAATTACCGAGTAACACTCGCCACCATACCAAAGTTGAGCCAGGCTCTGATTGCCTTACCATTTATGCTCAGAGAATTTTTTAAGCCAAAATTTTTGATCCCTCTCCTTTTATGCGCCCCTGTTTCTGCTTTTTCTCAAGCTCAAACCAAGAATTTGGGTAAGGCTGAATTCAAAAAAATTATAGATCTTCATTGGCAAAACACACCTTCTCGATTTGACCACGCTTCAAACGAAATTAGATCCGCTGCTTTGAAGATCGAAAAGTTTTCTGAGGTTCCGGTTTATGATTATACGGCTTACGGAGCCCAGGCTAGTGTCATAGTTAATTCGGACATCAGAGATATTAATACCTACTACTTAAGAAAAGATGCTTACTTAAATCTTCGTATCCCGACTTTTAAGAGCGTTAATATCATCGAGACAAATCAGACTCCTGATTCCATAAATGTTTTAGTTGATCTTATTATTAAAGCTCCAGGGAAAGAAATTAATGTGAGAGATCGAATTACCTTTGAAAAGTTCGATAAATATTCGTGGTTGCGATGGGGTCAAGAGGATGACAAGAGCTTGCTCCTTTGGAATCGCGGATTTATGATTTTGGAACCTATGGGGCCAGGGCGCGTGATCGCTACGGTATATGCGGTTCATGTCCTTCAACAATCCGAAGCCTTAAATTTCTTTAAAAGTCCAATCGCCTGGAGTTTTACAATCGATCATTACACAAATTTTATTAAGAGTCTCCAGCTCGCCGTTTCGAATAAATTTGTCTATTAATTTGGGTGACGTCTAGAAGTTCGACACTTTATTTTTCGCCATTGGCCTTCACGTTTCCCCGGAGGACCGGCCCGCTCCTTGCTCCAATTTTAAGTGGAGAGGAAGGTTTTAAAAATGATCGGGGGAATTAGAGTCTTATTGCTCATCGTGGCAGTAATTCTAACACCAAGAATGCTTCAAGCCGATGACCAGGTGGTTTTCAAACTCGTTAAGCCGATTAAGCTTATGGGTAGTGAGAAATTAGATTTCACCGTAACTTTTCAAGATGGCAAGAGAATCAAAACTGCCGTTGACGAGAGTAAACCTTTTTGTCAGGTCTTTTTTAATTCCGATACCGTTATTTCTAATCATGGGAATGTGGGGCCGTTGTCGCTGTCCCCAAGTGCAGTAGACGGAATTCGAGTTCTCCCAGGTGTGGCAAAAACCAGCGGCTTTATTTCCGTTCAAATTTCTGCATCTAAAGCCCAAGCTTTTCCTGATAAAGATTCTTTCAGTGTCTCATGCAGTGTTTACTCTGAAGACGCCAACAAGGCCGCACTCTTTACAGTTGGAGAAATCAGTAAAATTCTTGGCCCCTCTTTTATGATTAGCGGGTCTAATGATTCTAATTGCGACCGAGACCTCGATCCCAAATAATTTGATGTATCGTTCTAAATGTTTCTCGCGTGCGCCTAAAAACCAAATATTAAGGAATCTATTTCTAGCCTAAAAGACGCCGCCTTGAAGGTGTGACAACTAATTGTCAAATTGACAAAAAAGTGTCAAATAATCGAAAGATGCAATGGACCCTCCAAGGAATTTTTCTGTCCGGACGTCCGGTCCAAAATTTGTGTCAAATCGTTTTAAGAGCCTGAGGGCCACGTGGCCGCAGAAATCCAAAAAAAAGTCCCGAAGCTTTAAGCTTCGGGACCCCCTGCCGGGCCCATAACGGTACCGGTCAGGTAATCATTTTCCCAGACTAAAGTATTAGTTAGGGTTCACCTCATGATTAAAGTGATTACAATGAGATCTGTCCATTAAATCACCACCTCCTTTCAGGCCTTGAAGGCCAGTGTAGCCGCCAGGTCTGCGATTACTGGTCAAGTATAACAGATTTTACGTTCTCGACTCAAGAGTAGGGTGCTTCAGCCGATATATTAGTTGTGTGAAGTCAGCGGGTTAAATGGGGAGCTGGAATGGATCAAAATAAAGAACTTGTATCGCAACACGATCTCCTAAGCATCATAGAAGACTTCGTCAGTAAATCAGGTGGCCTCGTCATCGACAAAGATGATGGAGGAGCCATTGCCATTTCGCAAAAAAATGACTCCAAATCTATAAAAGTTAAAACAAGTGAACTGATCGATGTTCTCTCTCGAAAAGATTCTGAAGGAAAAGAATTCGTACAAATTAATTTTACTACGGGTAAAAAAATTCTTCTCACCGATCAACTCATTGGTTTTAAACCCTTTCCCATTCCTGATTTGGATGTTTCAAAACTTCCGAAAGTTGTGACGACAGTTGATCTCTTAAGTGTCTTTGAGGCCATCGAAGATGCTGTGAGTACAACAACCTCACGCCCCGAAGAGGCAGATACTCTCAAACGAGTTTTTAATTCTATTTTGCTAGGTGGCGAAGATGCGGGCTTTGATCTTTCAACTGAAAGATTATGGTTACGTAGGTTACCCGGAGTCATCTCCAAGGCTTCAGCCTAAACAGAAAACTTAATCGACGAAAATTTCACGAGGCTTGGGGTGCAGGTTGTAATCACTTGCCATTACAAAACCGTATGCGCCAACATCACAAATAGCAAGAAATTCACCTTGTTTAAGGGCGGGGAGCTTTCGATCTTTGGCCAAAAAATCGCTGGATTCGCAAATGGGCCCGACCACATCGACCTTGCGTGCCACACCCTTATTTTGAATGACCGGTTTTATAGAATGATAGGCCTGATAAAGGGCGGGGCGCATCAGATGATGCATTCCTGTATTCACGATAACAAAAGACTTATAGGGAGTTTTTTTTATGTATTCGACTTGGGTTAATAATACCCCTGCATCAGCAAGAAGAAATCTTCCCGGCTCACATACAATATCGCAACCTAAAGGGCGTAAGTATTTCTCCACGGTTTTCCCGTAACTTTTCAAATCAAAGGGCTTTTCGTTATTGTAGGGGACACCAATTCCGCCTCCGATATCAAAAGACTTTAAGTTAAATCCCCTTCCCCTTAAATCTTCAAATAGGGGAATAGATTTTTTCAATGCTTCTTCGAAAGGTTTGATTTTAAAAAGCTGTGAGCCAATATGGAAATCAAGGGCTGTGAGTTCAAGGGAGTCTTTAAATCGCCCCAAGATCTCTAAGAGTTCTGGCAAAAAACTCTTATCCATCCCAAACTTATTTTCTTTAAAGCCAGTGGTTATATAGGGATGCGTCTTTGGATTTACGTTGGGGTTTAATCTAAAACTTACGGAAGCTCTAAGTTTCTTACCTCTGGCGAGCTCACCGATGCGAACGAGTTCTTGGGGGCTTTCTACATTAAAGAGTCGAATTTTATTTTCTAAGGAAAAATTAATTTCTTCAACAGTTTTTGCCACACCTGAGAAGAGGATATCTTGCCCTTTGAACCCGCATTCTAAAGCCCGAGCAACTTCACCGCCGCTGACCACATCCAACCCAACGCCCGCATTTTTTAATCGGCTTAAAAGTTCACGGTTGGAATTTGTTTTAACGGCAAAGTGAATGTGAAGGGGGCCAGAAAAAGAGTCGCGGAGACGTTTTAGATTCTCCGTGACTCGTTTAAAACTATAAATATAAACAGGAGCCCTTAAATTCTCGGCGACGACCGAAAGATCGTGGCCCATAAGGCAAAGTTTTCCGTTTTTGTAGGCAACGCTATCCAAAGTTACTTATTAGCTTCAGCGCGTTTCTTCGCGTACGCCGCAACCATTTCCTCTTGAACATTTCTTGGAACCGGCGCATACCGAGCAAACTCCATGGTGAACTCACCCTTACCTTGTGTGGCAGAACGAATATCTGTGGAGTACCCGAACATCTCAGTTAACGGAACTTCAGAGTCGACCACAGAGAACCCTTCGTTATTGGCAGATCCTAAAATCATGCCGCGACGTTGATTGATCTGACCCATGATCGAACCTTGATATTCTTCAGGCACTTGAACTTGAAGTTTCATAATCGGCTCAAGGACAATGGGTTTCGCCCTTGGATAAGCTTCTCTGAATGCTGCCATGGCCGCAATTTTGAAAGCCATTTCAGATGAGTCAACATCATGGTAAGCACCGTCGTCTATTGTGCAACGAACTCCAACCACGGGGAACCCAATAAGGGCACCTTTTTTAACTTGATCTCTGAAGCCTTTGTCGCAGGCAGGGATAAATTCTCGGGGGATTGATCCGCCTTTAATATCATCAACAAATTCGTAGGTCTCAACTGAATCAGATGGAAGCGGCTCAATGTAGCCCACAACTCGTGCGAATTGACCGGAGCCCCCCGTTTGCTTCTTATGGGTGTAGTCAAATTCACCTTTGGCCGTGATCGTCTCTCTAAACGCAACTTGAGGCTTACCTGCGATAACTTCACAATTGTATTCTCGTTTGATTCGTTCGATGTAAATTTCTAAGTGCAACTCACCCATTCCAGAAATAATGGTTTGAGCTGATTCTTCGTCACGATGAACTCGGAATGTGGGATCTTCCTTTGTAAAGCGATTGAGCGCTTTAGAAAAATTAGCTTGTCCTGCCTTGTCTTTAGGTGCAACGGCAAGAGAAATAACCGGAGCCGGAACAAACATCGAAGTCATCGTGATATTTGTTTTTTCATCGCAGAAAGTATCGCCTGACGCACATTCAACACCGAACATAGCAACTATGTCGCCAGCCGATGCCGACTCAATGTCGTTCATTTCATCAGAGTGCATACGCACGAGACGCGGAACTTTAACTTTTTTATCTTGGTTGGCGCGATTATAAATCGTATCCCCTTTATTAACGGTACCACGATAAATGCGCATATAAGTAAGTTGACCATACCGACCATCTTCAAGTTTGAAGGCAAGGCCGATAAAACCTTTAGACGAATCACTCTCAATAACAATTTTTTCCTCTTTATTGTTTTGATCCAAACCTTCGTTCACAACTTCGTTTGGGTTGGGTAGATAATATGTAACGGCATCAAGTAAAGTTTGAACTCCTTTATTCTTGAAAGCAGAACCGGTCATTACGGGCGTGAATTTCAAGCTCAGTGTTGCAGTTCGCACAGCTTTGCGAAGTTCTGCAGGCGTAACGGCCTCTCCACTTAAATATTTTGTAGCGACGTCATCATCAAAGTTACCCATTTCGGCAACAAGTTCGTCACGAAGTTTTTGAGCTTCGGCTTGAAAGTCAGCAGGGATCGCTTCTACTCGAACATCTTCCCCGTCGGGACCGTCAAAGAACTGAGCTTTCATTTCAATAAGGTCGATAACCCCTTTGAATTGATCTTCAGCGCCGATAGGGAGAGTGATGAGGTGGGCATTGTGGCCTAACTTTTCTCGAAGTTGTTGAACTACTCTTACTGGATTAGCTCCGGCGCGATCCATTTTGTTAATGAATGCAATTCGAGGAACCTTATATCGCTTCATCTGTCTGTCGACGGTGATGGATTGTGATTGAACTCCCGAAACCGAACAGAGAACTAAAACAGCTCCGTCAAGAACACGAAGTGCACGCTCAACTTCAATTGTGAAATCCACGTGCCCCGGGGTATCGATAAGGTTGATGTTATATCCACTCCATTCGCAATACGTTGCCGCGGATTGAATTGTGATCCCTTTCTCTCGCTCAAGATCCATGGAGTCCATCTTGGCGCCCACGCCAGATTTTCCTCTCACTTCTTCAATCTTATGGATCTTCCCGGTGTAGAAAAGGATCCGCTCTGAGAGAGTCGTTTTCCCCGAATCGATGTGGGCTGAAATTCCAATGTTTCGCACTTTATCTAAAGAAATTCTTTCGGACGCCATCGTTTTAGTTCCTTCGTTTATTACGTGGATTTATTGAACAAATAAGTTTTAAAAATCAGAAAAATTTATATCCTAATGTGGGCCTCCGCGGCCAGAAGAAAAGGTGAGCAGGCAATCCTCAAGTGCCCAGGTTTTAGACAACAAAATAATCACTCAAGTATTCAATATGTTGAGTCTTAACGAGGAGTCAAGTGTCAGATTTTTGATCAGTATTGAAACGACTGTCGAACTTTAGGTCGCGTTATAAGTATATGAAATTACTTATATTAGTATGGCCTCAGTCTTGCTCTTTAGAGTAATTAGTACTTACTAAAGAGAGGGAGAAGGTTTAAATATGGAAGCAATGATTTATGAGGTCCGGCCCTGGGCATTTGTGGCAGTTGGCATTTACTGTGTCTTTAACTCAGCTCATTCTAGCGTATTACTTTTCTCTGGGATCGTTCTTGCGTCTGCAGCAGCCTTGATTATTTTTGCTAGAGCACAAAATCGAAGTCGTCCTCGCAGTCGAAGGTAATTCAGCCGACCCAAGCCTTGAGTTATATTGACCCCCATTTGAATAGCCCACATTTTAATTCCAAAAGAGTCTGGCTGAGCGCTTGCACTACCTCGCCTTTAGTCAACGACAACAGGAGTTAAAATGCATCTACACAATCCGTCAATGAACACGTCTACCGAACCAAAAACCCAAGCCGCCTTCAGACTTAGTAATTTCAAGCAAAAGCTTAGACGAGTTCGCCATAAGCGGGAACTTATTAATCTTCCGTTCAGTGAAGGGAAGAATTTCGAAAAGATTTTTGAGTCCGTGAGAGGAACGGAAAGCTGGGCCAAGATCGCTCCAGGCTCGGTTAAAATTGTGAAGCGGTACAAGGATCTCACACCATGATTTCTAAGAGGGCCCATCGCGTTCTAGATTATTTCACTGGTTGCGCGCTTATCGCGTCACCTTACCTCTTTGGCATGGGTGACATTTCAAGTGCCCGGGAAGTTTTTTTGGGAGCAGGCCTGGTCAGTTTTGTTAATGTCTTTCTCTTCGGATATTCAACGAAATTACATATGAAAATAGATTTGCTCAATGGTGCTTTTCTTATTTCTGCGCCGTCAATTTTTTCTTATAAACTGCTTCTCTCGAACACCCAATATGGATTTCATGTTGGCGCAGGTTTTCTTATTATTCTCCTTGTAGGGGAGACAAGATATCGCCGTGAAGACAGTATCGCTGCCTCAAAGGTGAGTCTTGAGGTGGGCCACATCTACTCTAAGAGCAGCTAAAATTGTAATGCATGATCGGGAAGCCACTCAGAAACTTTAAAAACACTGCTACTCTTTCGGCAACTGGTGCAATATCTTTCAAATATTGAGTGGGGATGAAAACTCATGTCGCAAATGTTGCAATGAATTCTCCCTTTAGATGGTCTCTCGCGCGCGTCACGGAATTGGGCCAATTTCTTTTTTATTAAACGTCTCATTTTGACCTCCACCCCCTCCTACTGAGCAACCTGCGTGCCACGGGTCTGACGCTTCCAGTGGCAGGGCCTTTGCAATAATTTGCGACTGTTAACCTAAAGGAAAGTTGAGGTCCAAAATGAAAAGTAGCGAAGGAACAATGCGTCTAAGGGGCTTTGCCATTGAAGCGTGGGAAGAATTAAAGGCTGGTATTGACAAAGCGTGGGATGAAATTAAGATGAGTGTTGATAAAAGCATTAAGACCACCTCTGAAGGATTCGCTAGAGGTTGGGAAGAAATTTCTTTTGGTGCCGGCAAGGCCAAGGATCGCTTATTGCGAAGTAAGAGTGATATTAGTGTTAGAGCTAAACGCACCAAAATGAGAAAGAAAAAGGAAGAGTTCATTTGAAAAAACTAAGTCTTGGAATGTTAACGCTCGCTTTGCTGTCGCTAACGGCTTGCCCGGGACGAATTGATCCGGGAAGCAATTCTAAAACCAACTTCGGTACCACGAGCAAGTTTTGGGGTATTCCACTTAATAGGGTCAACACGGCTGGTTTTAATGGGTTTCCCAGCGAACCCAATGAAGCTGGACCTGCAAACCCTCCCAAGAAATAACAAAAATCTAGCCCTGTTGAACTGTCAGCCGGGATCTGCTATTGTCCCATCGCAGTTTAAATTGACTATATAAAGGAGAATAAGATGCCTCGTATGCTTGGAGTTGGAGAAAAGTTTCCAGAGTTTTCTATGGAAGCTTGTGTGTCCCTTGAAAAAGGAAAAGAATTTAAAACAATCGATACAAAAGCTCTCAAAGGTAAGTGGGCCGTAGTTTTTTTCTGGCCTTTAGATTTTACTTTTGTTTGCCCCACAGAAATTTCTGAGTTCAATAAAGAACTCAAGAGCTTTCATGATCGAGAGGCTGAGGTTTATGGGGTGAGCACGGATAGCAAATTTGTTCATTTGGCTTGGCGAAACAATCATCCTGATTTGAAAAATTTGGGTTTTCCCATGCTCGCTGATAATAAAAAAGACCTTAGCGATGCTTTGGGCGTTTTGCATGTCACTGAGAAAATTCCCCTTCGTGCAACTTACATTGTTGATCCCGACGGAATTGTTCGCTGGGTCAGTGTTAACGATCTTAGTGTTGGACGTAACGTAAAAGAGATCGTTCGCACCCTGGACGCATTGCAAACTGACGAATTGACTCCCTGCAATTGGGAGAAAGGTCAGAAGACTTTAGGATAATTTTGCGCTGGATAGCTCATGTGGATATGGATTCTTTTTACGTTTCAGTTGAACGTTTAAAGAATCCTTCTCTGCATTCTAAACCTGTTGCTGTCGGTGGGACGGGCCCCAGGTCAGTCATTTCGTCGGCATCTTATGAAGCCAGAAAGTTTGGAGTCCGCTCGGCAATGCCAACGGCTCAAGCCATGCGCGCCTGCCCCCAACTTATCGTTGTCCCGCCAGATTTTAAATCTTACTCAGAGCTTTCACATAAAGTATTTTCAGCTTTAAAGATTATTTGCCCCATTGTGGAGCAAGTTTCTGTCGATGAGGCTTATTTGGATTTCACGGGTTGCGAGCGTCTTTACAAATCTCGGGAAGAAAGTGCTCGGAAAGTGAAACAAACCGTCGAAGGGGCTTCGGGCCTTAAGTGCACAGTGGGCGTAGCAACAAATAAACTCATTACAAAAGTGGCTTCAGACCTGGCAAAGCCCGATGGTTTGCTTGTTGTTCCCGTCGGCGATGAAGAAAAATTTATGAGGCCCTTGTCCATTAGAAAAATACCAGGCCTTGGGCCAAAGACTTCGGCTCTTTTTGAACATCGCGGAATTATGACCTGCGGAGATCTTGTGGATTTCAAAATTACCGAAGTGAATAAATATTTCGGAAACCAAGGGCTCTCCTTTCAAGAATCGGCCAAGGGCCTAGACCATTCTGAAGTTTCAACTGAAGGTGAGCGTAAATCTCTAAGTGTTGAAGAGACTTTTGATGTTGACGTGGGGGATTTTGAGACACTCTCCGAATGTACAAGAAAAATGTCAGAGGAATTGGGAACGGGTTTGAGAGAAGAAGGTTTAAGTGCAAGAACAATTGCGATCAAGATTCGTTATGGTGATTTCACGACGCTAGTGAGATCAGTAACTTTGAGCGATTCCACCTCGAACTCTAAAGTGATTGCTCAAAAGGCGATGGAGCTATTAAAGAAAAATAAATCCCCGAGTTTGAAGCTAAGACTCTTTGGGATTTGTGCTCGAAATTTATTGACACCCGACCAAAAGCCTTTGGAGCAATTTGATTTGTTTGAGTCTCCCGAGAAAAGGATCAAAGAAGAAAAAATAGAAAAAATCAAAGACGACCTCAAAAGAAAATTTGGAGATAAAATATTAAGGTGAGATATCCCTTAAAACATTGCCGCAACTCTTACACCTTAGTAAAGGTTTTGTTTGGGCTCAAGTTTAATTCGATCTGAGCTGACAAAAATCGTCACTATTTGAAAATATGTTCATCAGTTCGACAGCGTCCTCCATTTGAGAGCCAAAGCGAAGCGGCATCAGAAGTGCTAACTCTTTATAGTTCGAAGAAGAAATTTTCTTCGTAACGTAAAAATTAATGGAGAGGCTGATTTATGAAATCGAATTTGTTGAAACTAGCGTTGGGGGCCATCGTCGGGCTGAGTTTACATTCTCAATCCGCATTTGCGACCGATGCGCAAACTGCCGATGATATTTCTCAAGCTGGTCTTGAATCTGACTTCCAGGAAGAAGACCATAAAAATCTAAGTGCTGATCTTCAACTTGCAAAACAAGATGCAAAAGAAAACCAATCACAATTAAAAAGTGCTCAGAGAAAAACGGATCAATTGCGCATTCAAAATGAAAAGGCGACCCAAGAGATACAAGCCCAAAATAGCAAGATTGATTTGGCCAAGCAAAGCCTTCAAGAAGAACAAGGTAAAATTGAAAAATATCAAATCGATTTAGTTAATAACAAAAAAGAAGTTGAAAGACTCCGCGCTGAATATTCTGATCTTGCATTGAAACGAGCCCAAGCTCGTGCCGAAGAAGCGAAGCTCAAAAGAGATCTCGCAAAGGCTGATCGTGAAGAGGCAAGAATTTCTGCACAAAAGGCCGCCTTAGCTCGCTCACGAATTACAGCAAAGCATAATAAAGTCAAAAAAAGCTAAAAAAGTGGCGGCCCACAGTCACAAATCGCATAGCAAGAGCAGTTGATGAGCGCCCGATTTTTTCTCATAGTGGGACTTGTGCTATTTGGCGGAGCTGTTTACGCTCTTCATACCGATAAAATGAGGGTCACCACGGTCTGCCATGACGCTCGTCTTTATATGGATGGTGGAATTGACACGGAGATTGAATCGGGTGGTCTCAATTATCATCGTGATGCAAAATTATTTCGTCGCGTGAATAATAGAGATGTTTATCTTGGCACCTATATTATCAATTCTGAAACCCCTCCCCAAGCTGCTGTTCAAGTTCTTGCGGCAGGGGATGAGTTGAAACTTTCAGTTTTCAAAAATAAACCCCAAACCCCTCACGGATTCAAAGGCCATCTCGATGCAAGCTTTAATAGCGAAAAAATCTCGGTTAATGTTGAGTGTATGTCTAAAAACATCTAGTTTAAAAAATCTGTCGAAGTTTTGATCTTAAAATTTGAATATTTTAATCAAACTTTAGTCGACCGCTAAATTTGGCTGCGCTTAGATTTTTTTCTTTGATTCCCCGCATAATGTTTGAGAAATCAGATCTTTGGGCCTCTTAAGTTTATTTAGAGAAATCTAAATCGTGAATGATATTCGCGTCTTGGTTTTTTGACTTTAACCACTTCGATTGGATACAGTATCTATAAATTAACCGAAGTGTAAGGGGAGATCGTCTCATGTTCATGGTGGGGAGTAAGCGCTTAATTATTGCTGGCCTTGTTCTTCTAAGTGTCACGGGTTGTGGCCATGGTGTTCAGTTTTCCATTGGTCAAACGGGACAAACTTTCACCCAAAAGGGAAGCACAGTAAATAACGCTATTGATGTTTTGTGGGTTGTTGATAATTCAAGCTCCATGAGCCCTTTACAAACTAATCTTACGAGCAATTTCAATTCTTTTATTTCTAACTTTCAGACCGAAGGTTACGACTTCCATATGGCTGTCACAACAACTGACGCTTATAAATCTGAAGCGAACTTTCTTAATAACTCAAGCCTTGCACAATTCGGAGATGGAGTGGGGCCTAATCCAAGCGGCGTTTTTGTCATTTTGTCAACGACTCCAAATTTAGATAGCGTATTTGTGAATAACGCCACAACTGGAATTAACGGCTCGGGCGATGAGAGGGCGTTCTCAAGTATGCGTGATGCTCTTAACAGTCCATTGAACGCCGGCTTCTTAAGGGCCAATTCATTTTTTGCCATTGTCATTTTGAGCGACGAAGATGATTTTAGTAACGCCAATCGTTCCGAGAGCAGTTGGGGGAACAATGCGGCCGCCGATCACTGCTACTACGATACGACAATGGATACGGCATCCACAACGGCCTATTCTGGACCAAATCACGTTTCAACTTGTGCTAGGTTAAGCCCTCAGACACCGCCAGATACCGTAGGCTCTTATGAGTCTTATCTCGATACGCTTACACAAAGTACGGGAAGTTCTCGTCGTTACAACGTGAACGCAATCACAGTTTTGGATGGTGCTTGTCAGTTATCACATTCCCAAGATCCATCTAACGGTGATGCTGGTTTTGTAACTGTAATCGGACAGCGCTATATTCAAATGAGCAATGACACTAACGGTGTAACGGGAAGTATTTGCGACGCCAGTTACGCAGCCGCCTTAAGTAATATTTCAAATCAAATTACGGTTCTGAGCACACAATTTTATCTTAGTCGCATTCCTCAAGTGTCTTCAATAAGTGTTTGGGTCAATGGCGTTATGATTCCTCAAGATCCCAATAACGGATGGACTTACAGCAGTTCAAGCAACTCTATCCAATTTCACGGTACAGCCACACCTCCCCAAAACGCGAAGATCAACGTTAATTTTAGCCCTGTGTCCATTGCCACATAAATTGTCAAAGTTGTAGACAGGCAGGGATTGAGGGGCACCGGTCTTTAGAAACTTAAAGCACTTACCGAGAAGTTGGTATGTCAGAACACAAAAGTAGTTTCTCTTTCATGCTCATCATGGGTATCCTTATCGCAGCAAGTGCTATGGCCGCGTTTCTTTCCGAACGAAAACACGTTATAGAGTCCTGTAAAGACGTCCGTGTGGCCATGGATGGAGGATACTCCGCCATTGTCGAAAGCGGTGGACTTAATCCCGCGACTCAAATTACTATTTATCAAGAGCATAATAGAAGGCGAGTTAAGGTCGACAAGGTGCCTGTTGAAATTCAAGCCAATCATGAGGGCTTGAGCACTTATGTCGGCGAGAAATTAAAACTCGTTTTTCATAAGAAAGTGCAAGCTTCGACGGGAAGACAAATTGCGTCGCTTCAAGGAGAGGTCAAGGGCGAAAAAGTTTCGGCTACCCTCACTTGCGGTAAATGAAAATTGGAGAGTGACATGGAGAAAAGTCGAAAATTCGTCGTGAGCGTAGGTGCTTTGGTGATTTTTTTTATGAGCTGGATTGCGTGGATAAATTTTAAATCTCCAATTGGTCCAGAAACTTCCGAGGGAGTTAATCTTCCCCAGCCAGAAATGGTTCAACTCCGCCATGATCTTTCAGATTTCATTACCGAAAGATTTAAAAAAGAGAGGCCTACAAGTGAACTTATGAATATTTCTCTTCAAACACCCTCAGAAGAGGGTGGAATTCTCAAAGTTCCTTACGTCCTTGCCTTCAAAGACGGAAAACTTGGTGTTGAATCCTCACTTTCTGCAATTGCTTTTTTGGAACATGCTGGAGAGCAGTGGAAAGTCACCAAAGTCCTTCCCCAAAAAGAAACCATCACTTTTGACCAAAATGAGCTCGTAAAATCCGACGTCAAGTCTCCGACTAACTAATACAGAGCGTCAACTTTCCTGGCTACCATAAGGTCCGGTTATCTGGTAGGCTTTTTCAATGGCAAAAAATATAACTTCAAGTAGCACGGCGGAATACTTTTCAAAAAATCTTCAACAGGTAGGGTTCTCGTCACAAACTAAAGCGATCCTTACCACTCTAAAAGAGTCCATAGACAATTCTTTAGATGCCTGTGATGAAGATGGCATTCTTCCAGAGATCACCGTCCTTATTGAGAAAGAGGGGCCGGGAACACTAAAGAATTCTGATTTAATTCGAGTTAAGGTTGAGGACAATGGTCCAGGTCTAGAGGTCGATGATCTCGTCAAAGTTTTCGGGGAATATCTGGCGTCCTCAAAATTCGGGCGGGGCCGATGTTCTCGTGGGCAACAAGGTATAGGTATTTCAGCGGCCACGACTTGGGCCCAAATGACAAACGCCACCGGTGTTAAAGTCATCAGTAAAACAAAGTCAATGCGCTTGGCGGTGTCGGCTACTATCGAAGTCGATATCAAACACAATAAAGGTGTGATGAAAAATAAAGAAACTTTGAAGTGGGATAAACCTCACGGAGTTTCTGTCGAGTTTTTGGTGGATGGTCGAGTGCAACTTGCCGGCGAAGGGGGTCTTCTCACGTATCTTACGGGAACAAGCCTTGTTAATCCCCATCTGACTTTAAAATATAAATTACTAGATCAAGATGAAGTGACCATCGAAAGAGTTTCAAAAATAGTTCCGACAATTCCTGATGCGACACCTCCCCATCCCCATACGATGAAGTTGGGAGAGTTTATGGCCCACTCCCATCTTTTTGGACGGGTGACCATTGCCGAGTGGCTTAAAAAAGGTTTTTCAAGGGTTCACGAAGGAACTTTGAAAGATCTCATTACCGCTGGCCTTAAGAAAAAAATATTATCCACCTCGGTGGACAAGGTAGGCGAGACGGAATTCAAGGAAGTCTATGGGGCTCTTCAAAAAATTCAATTGATGGCACCCAGTACAAAATCAGTTCTCACCATCGGCGAAGAGGCCCTATCAAAAAGTATTTTGCGACTAGGTGATATTGACTTTTTCAGTGTCGTAACAAGAAAGCCTACAATCTGCGATTTCAAACCTGTTTCTGTGGAAATCGCCATTGCGCGATTTAAAGCCCGGTCGGCTGAGGCCGCGGATTCTTCTGTTCAAGTT
>Ga0207037_10271_pt1 | contig 16023 bp, 22 predicted proteins | sample Alteio_BWMinCont_75_FD_153268 | JGI IMG/M metagenome (GOLD analysis project Ga0207037, IMG submission 153268) | Enriched cells from forest soil in Barre Woods Harvard Forest LTER site, Petersham, Massachusetts, United States -... | ecosystem: Environmental > Terrestrial > Soil > Temperate forest >... | reverse complement strand
CAGCGGCCGCGTTTACAAAGGCGGCATCTCCACCGGCGGTGTTGTCCGCAGCAGGATTGTGGAGGACATAGATTTTTCCGTCATTAACATTTTGTGAAAATGTTATCGAGTAGTTCAGAACAATGGCACTTTGGCGAGGGTCAAGAATAATGTCTTTTTCAATTTTGATTTTGTAAGGGTCGTTAACTGAAGTCACATGAAAAGCAAGGCTATGAGGGTAGCGCCTCGCAACACTTCGAAAATCTCTTCTCTCTTCAAGGAGAACTTGGCCAATAAGAATCATAATTTGTGTGTCTTTTGTTTGGGCGCGATCGATGGTGGGGTAATAAACTTCCGTAAGAATTCCGTCGGCAACAGTGGCCCAGAGATTTTGTTTCATTGTAGCCAGTAAGGCCTGTTTATCGGGGCGACTCCAGACTCCGACCATTCCCGGCCCGTTTGGAGCTGTATTTTGGGCCATTGCAAAAGCAGACTGAAGGCAGAAAAGCACAACAAGAAGTCTTTTTAAATTGTATATCATTTTTGGCTCCCCCCATAGGAGGTTCAAAGTTATTTGAGTTTTGTTCGGAGCGCAACACGAACTTTCTCAAGAACTTCGTCGATGGAGAGGGGTTTTTTTAAGAAATTTTCCGAGGTCAAACCCAGGTCTTGCCTTGAAAACTGAGTGTCTGCGGTCATGAGGAGAAACGGAGTGCCAGCCAGCCTTGAATCTTCGAGTTGTTTCTTACGAAGTTCAATACCGTCCATGACAGGCATTGTCAGATCAGACAGTATAATTTGGGGAAGGGGGCCCTTCTTTAGGCAATCAAGGGCCTCTTTGCCGTTTGCCGCAATGGCGACACGGTAATTATCTAACTCCAAAACCTGTTTGAGAAGAATAGAAATAGATTCGTCATCTTCTACAATTAGAATTTCGGCATTCCTTAATTTTGGCAAAAAACCTCCTTAAACGGTGGTTCGGAAGTCCTTCAACAATAACATTTTATTTCAGAATATCCATTTTCTGTTGTATAGGTTTGACTTAAAGTGTCAGGAAGTCAAATGAAGGATCAAGAAATTGAACTAGCGATCAAACGAGTAAAGTCTTTGTATGATCCAGCCGCCTTTAAAACCGCTGCCGAAGTAGTTTCAACCTAAGCGACTTGAACTGGTCTTGCTTTCATTTTCGTTTATCTTCAACATTAAGAAATGAGAATGGAAGCCTATCTCGAGAATTCAGATAAAATTGAAACTTCAGATTTGGATTGGGCCTCCGCTAAGAGTGTGGGTCTTAACGAAAATGAAAAATTTATTCTGACTTATTTTTCTGATATCGAACTTCAAACATTTGTCTACATGCGCATGCTCATCAACATGAAAATTGCCTTGAGCGAAATTGCAATTTGAGAAGGCTGAAGTTTTAGAGACTGCTTGGATTGGCAAAGAAGTTTCTTAAAGTTTTTGCCATGTGCCCACCGTGGACGCCATCAATAACTCTGTGATCAATAGTGACCCCGATTTGTATAACTGGAGCGATAACAATCTGCCCCCCTTTTACTATAGGTTTATCTTCAATAGCACTTAGAGCAAATAGAACAGGCACCCGCGAGTAGGGAAGAAGAGGGGCAAAAGATAAACCCAGACCAAGAGAACCCACATTTGTTACCATTACACTCCCGAAAGTATCTCGGGGAGTCCCAAGTAAAGGGGACCAAATATTGAGACCGTAAAGAACAAAACCCAAAATATCCAGAACACAGGCCACGAGAAAACCTGGAATGAATTTCATCGTGTTTTTTGTCTTTTTGAAATTGGGATCGCCCTTATGGCGTACCTTCGTAACTTCGTCTTGCATTTCTTTTGCAATTTCTAAAATCGATTTCTTATCTGCGTGGCGAATGACCGCTCCAGAAAGATCCACACCTTTTGTGTCTGTAGCCACTTGAAAAAATATATCCACACTTTTTCTGGGGTAGAGGCGACCAAGCCTTAAAACAGAATTGATATCGGGGTGTTTAGCCAAACAATTTGCGATGGCTTTACCCACGAGATGGGTGATCGTGATTTTAATCCCATTTGAATTTTTATTTAATTCTTCGATGTGATCGAGGCAGACCTGAACGTCAACGTCCATAGTTCCATAAACACTTGGATCCTTGGCGGTGCGCCAAGAGCCCATGGCAATTTTTCGCCAAGGGGATAATTTTAGGGGTGGAGCTAAGTCCACATTCCATTTAAATAGAGACATTTAAAAAGAATATCTGATTTTATTTAATTTGGCACTGATTTACAGAGAAAGAATTGCCGTAGAGTGCCTTCCCTCCAAATGCATGAAGAGAGAACATGATTTCCACCACCCCGTTTTGGGAGTACAGGGCCGACGTTTCAAGAACAATCTTATCGGTTTTTAGATTGTAGCAAGTGGCAATGTAGGGAGTCGTGCTGTTGAACTCACATTTAACCGGCTGAGAGACTCCTTTATCTGTCGAAACATAACCGCCAAACCAACCCGACGCCTGAAATTGAGCGTAAGACAAATTATAAATTTGGTCTTTTTGCTTTTCTAAAACAATTTTCTGTGGGAGTTCATCGCTTCCATTTTCACAACTGTAATTATTTGGCGAAAAGCTCCCGGGTTGAGCCAACGCGATTTGCCCAATTAGGAGACCAGTTAAGATAAAGATTGTTCTCATAGAGGAGACCCATTACAAGGATCAAGCCATACTTTGGCAGCTTCTAAATGCCCTAGGACCTAGATTCTCGTGTAAAAAGGTAAGGGTTTTTCCGAAAAATGTCGCCTTGATTAAGCAAACTGAATCACTCATGTTTTTTGAAAAAGCGGGAAATATATTTACACTTAGTGAAGTTGTTATAGGAAATCTTTGATTGTCCATCCCCTCGTAAAGTTCTCCTTGAGATGTCAGTTCAAAGCAAAACGGGTTTCAGCTTTTTTTAAGGCGAATTCATTTTTTGGCATAATGTCTGCAGTTTTTATTTCTATAGAAATGGGTTTCGTGTAACGGCAATAGTGTCCTTGATTATTTTTTTTGAAGGGGAACTTCATGATTGTACGTGTGTCACTGCTCTTAGTATCTTTTTTCTTAATATCTACAATGGCAAACATCTCCGCGCCCAGTACTGCAATTGCAGAGACGGCGACTCAAACCCGGTTAGACAAATACGTGGGAGCAGGTTGCGATAAAGCCTTAACCGAGCTTCTTTTAGCAACAAAAAGTGTAGAGAAAAAAGCTGAGTCCCCAATGGAAATGAAGAAGCTTTACTCAAAAGACCCTGTAGAAAAACGGGCCATGACAAAAATATTAGAAAGAGGCAAATCGAGTGACCCCTATGAATCCTTGGCCGTTAAGACCTACTTAAGATTTAGCGCCTTAGGTGCAGATTTAAAACCTTCAGCCTTCCTTGATGATTTAGAGCACGGTGATGCCAAAAGGCTCGGGGCCCTTCATATTATGGCTTTAGAAGAAATGACCAAGCTAAAGGAAATGAATCCTAATGTCAGTGAGAAAGAAATTGCGAAGGTCGCTTTTGCAGTAGCCTTTGCGAATATGGGCGTGGGCAGTGCCATCGTTGATGTTGGTTCTACGAGTTCTCAGATGAGACCCGTAGTTGATATGTTTTCATCTCCCGTTGATGAAGAGCTAGTGGTTGAACCCCCTCAGATTTCGAGCGGGCGAGAAGCAATTCTTGATCCCACAAGGAGAAGCGTTGAAGCCCTTGAATTCGAAGAGGCAATGAAAAAAAGGATTGTAGGCCAAGATGAAGGTGTAAAAGCGGTTGTTGATTTGTATCAAGTTTTCAAAGCAGGTTTAAGTTCTGCCGGTCGCCCCGTAGGAAATTTACTATTCTTAGGGCCAACGGGAACAGGTAAAACACGGGTTGTAGAGGCGGCGGCAGAAATTTTATTTGGTGACTCACGTGCGTTAATAAAGGTTGACTGCGCTGAATTTCAACAAAGTCATGAAATTGCAAAGCTTATTGGATCTCCTCCAGGGTATTTAGGCCACCGAGAAACCCACCCTCTTATTACTCAAGAAGCCCTTGCCCAGTACCATAATGAGGATTTGAAGCTCAGCTTTATTCTCTTTGATGAAATTGAAAAGGCAAGTGATTCTCTTTGGCAACTCCTCCTTGGTATTCTTGATAAAGCAACGTTGACCTTAGGAGACAACCGTCGAGTGGATCTCTCTCAAACCATGATCTTTCTGACGAGTAACCTTGGTGGTGGGGATATTACAAACATTGTCAGTAACGAAGGGGGTATGGGTTTCGCACCCCCACCCCATAAACAAACCGCTGACGAAAGAGTAGCAGAAGACAGTAAAGTCAAGAATACGGCTACCGGTGCTGCGAAAGCTAAGTTTTCCGCTGAATTTATGAATCGTATTGATAAGATTGTAGTGTTTCGCCCTCTTCGCCGAGAGCAACTGGAGCAAATCCTAGAGATTGAATTAGGAATGGTTCAGGAACGAGTCCTAGATACGGGTAGGGGTCAGTTCTTGTTCAGGGTGGATCAACCAGCCCGAGACTTTCTCTTAAAAGAAGGGACTGATATAAAATACGGCGCCAGACATCTTAAACGCGCTATAGAAAAATATCTTGTTTATCCTCTGGCTAATTTACTTTCTACTGATCAGATCAAATTTGGAGATGCTATTGTCGTCGGTTATGAGGGCGGAAAAGATCTAACATTTAAGAGAGAAGGTACAGGAGCTGTGGTTCCAGCGCCTGTAAAATCAGCAAAAGCAAAAGCTTTGAAACAAGCTGCTGAAACTGGAGGTAAGGTGATAGGTGTGAAACTTTCGAAGGGTTTAGCGGAAGGTGCTCCAATCCCAAGAGATCCGAGAGAAACAGAAAACTAAAGCTCCGTTAGAAAAAATAGCAGAGCTAAGAGGGGGAGTGAAACCCCTATCCATGAGGCGAGGGCCCAACCTCCACGGACGTAGGCCCACGCGCCAATGGCCGAACCCACTGCACCTCCCATAAATATCATTGCAACAAAAAGTCCGTTAAGTCGACTTCGGGATTTTTCATCTAAGGAGAAAATAGCCCGTTGACCTAGAACGAGAACCGCACTCACACCGGCATCGAGTAGGATTCCAGACAGGACAAAAAGAGTTAAACCAAAAACATTTCCGGTGGGGCTAAAATGAGTGATTAAAAAAGAGATGGCAACTGAAAGAAGTCCAAGGCCCGTGATGGGCTTACTCCAACCACGATCTGCGAAGCGACCTGCTAAGGGGGCTGATACGGCTCCCGCAACCCCAGCTAATGCAAAAAGGGCGATACCGGCTTGGGAAAGATGAAACTCTTTAGCCAAGATAAGGGGAGTGGTTGTCCAAAAAAGACTGAAGGCTCCAAACTGACAGGCTTGGTAAAACCCCCTTCGCCTTAAGATGGGAGTTTTCAAAAATAATCGGCCCATTGAAATTAAAATGTGACGATATTGAAGGCCCGCAGTTGTAGGTTTTCTCTCCGGTAATTTTTGAGCGAGAATGAAGGCCAATAAAATCATAAGGGTAGATGAAAAATAAAATACGTCGTGCCATCCGAAGGTGTTGGTAATAAAACTTGCCGTCGGTCTTGCGATCATAATTCCCGTAAGGAGGCCGCTTGTGCAATTCCCAACGACGCGGCCTCGAGTGAGATCAGAGGCGAGACTTGCAGCATAGGGAATGATAACTTGAACTGTTGATGAAAAAAGACCAATGGCAAAGGCTACGATAAAAAAAGAGACAAGCTGGGTAGTATTGGCCAAGGTCAATAGGGCAATAACCAGGATGCAGATGTTAGTGAGAATGAATTTACGATTTTCGATCAGATCGCCTAAGGGCACAAGGAGCAAAACTCCTGCGCCATAGCCCATTTGTGTCAGCGTGACGATGAGGCCCGCTGCCGTCATGGGGAGGGCTAAAGACTGGCTAATGGGTCCCACTAGAGGTTGGGCATAATAGATATTGGCCACAATAGTACCGCAAGCGGCGGCCAATAAAAAATTAAGACCTGCATTCATCGCCTGGTTCGATATCATACGATACAGGTTTTTGCAGCCAATACCTCTAGGGTCCCAGGTACCTTACACATATAAATATATAGAAAAGCCATGAAGGTATATACTCTAGTTATAAGCCAGCCTTCATGAAGAACTGTTACTGGGGAAATAAATGAAAAAGAAGCCCACCAAATCAGATGACAATTTAGATGAGGTTTTGTCCATAACAGACGCCGTGGGGAGCGAAAAAATCACCCTCGCCTCCGTGGCCGCCGAATTCCTTAAGACTGTAAAGAATCCGATCTTGGCTGGGGGATTTGCAGTCGCATTTCACGGGTTTGTCAGGGGAACGGTTGACGTAGACTCGATCGGTCTTGAGAACATAGGCGCCAATCTCACGGCCTTCGAGAAATTGGGCTACAAAAGCGAAACAATCAAACTCGACATTGGAAAACTTTACCTGCTCACGAAGGGGGAAACTGAAAAGGGGATCGACTTTATCGACCTTGGTAATCAGGAGTATAAGAAATCCGTTATCGCCAGAGCGGTGCCGGGGGTGTTCATGGGGAGTCCAGTTAAATTTGTATCGCTAGAAGATTTGATAATTCTTAAGATGCTGGCCAAAATTGGCAGGAAAAATAAAAAAGACGAAATTGATTTAGAATTCTTGCTGAAAAAATCCCATGATCAAAAATACGTTTTAAAATGGGTTAAAGAACTAAGTTAATAAATACGGACTCTTACTACCAAGAGATTTCAAAGGATGATTGGGAAAAATGGCGACAGCGGTTTGATTAAAGGCCAGTTGTGGTAGCCAAGCATCCCAGAGCCGCAGCGCCTCAAAATAGTGCCCAAAAAAAGGCAAAAAAATGAAATATTTTTATAGCCAATTTTAAGGCTTATCGGTACGAGGTGCCCCTTTGACCCCTTGGTCGATAAGGATCTCCCCATTCAAATCTCTTTAAATAATATATGTTTATGTGACTCCATCTACTGGTCGGAACAAGCACTCATTGTGGGGTAATTTTGTCCAAATTGGGTATATTTTTTGCTATTTAAATTATGTCTTAAAAATATTGGAAAGGGCAACCGTGGGTTCAACTTTGATGGTTGATAATAATGACGATCGCGACATTGTGAACCTTATATTGACACATCTCGAAACCGAAAAAGGGCTTGTTGAAGAGTTGGTCTTTAAAGATCGCATGATGGGAATATTAGGGCATGACCTACGAAATCCGCTGACTGCCGTAAAGATGGCGGCTCACGTTCTAAACCGACCCAATGAATTGTCGGCTGAATCTCACAAAAATGTTTTAGCCATTACTCATGCGGCAGACAGAATGGCGGAAATGATTGAGACGCTCCTTGATATTACGCGAGCCCGACACATGGTCAAAGTGCCTATCACGAGAAGGCCATGTGATCTCGGGAAAATTGCAAGTGACGTTGTTGAGGAGACAAAGATTGCGTGGCCTTCAAGATCGATCGAACTTGAAATGCAAGGCAATCTCCAGGGTGATTGGGATTCCGCACGACTGGCGCAAGTCATTTCAAACTTGATTGGTAACGGCGTCCACCATGGCGACCCGATGACTCCCGTGCAGGTTTTCGTCAGCGGCGAGGGCGAGAATGTTTTGCTGGTAGTCCATAACAAGGGTCCCGTCATCTCACCAGAGAAAATACCTGGACTCTTTGACCCCTTCCGCCGCGGCGTCTCTGACCCCGGCTCTTCAATTGAGCAGGGGCTAGGGTTGGGGCTCTATATAGTTAAGCAGATTATTCTATCCCACGAAGGAACCATCGACGTTGAATCAACTCAAGCCAAGGGGACAACATTTACCATAAGCTTACCTCGTGGGAAGGTTCAAGAGAATCCAAGCAGTAGCGGTGTTTTCGAAACCCTTTGAGCCAGAGGCGGTCCATCAGGCGATCATGAGGGCCTTTGGAACAAGCTCAGTGCTGACTTAAATGTATCTTTATTTAAAATGCTAATCACTCTCACCCCTGCCACTTACGGTTGTGTTTTTCCGTTGAAAGTACTTCAAGCCATTCCTTCTCACTAATGCGATACACTCGTGAAATTTGTTGAACCACGTTCTCAGTAGGAAGACTACTTCCACTTTCCCATTCCACGAGAGTCCCCTGAGCTAAATCCAGTAGGCGTGCGGCCTCTTCAATTGAAAGACCCGCACTTTCTCTTAAACCTTTCATAAATTCGGCAAATCGTCGATCTGTTATCATATCAATTTGCCTTCAAAAGAAAACCGAGACTGTTTAAAAAATCAGTAATGAATTCTTTAAACGCTTGAACTTGGGTGAGCATGAAGGGTTTAAACTGCGTTGCTGTTGCATCAAGTGAATGAAGTAGCTCCATAAATTGCCCCCTTTCTTTTTAGTGGGTTCTAAACCATGGCACATCAGTCGGTATCTATATTGACAGTCCCCTCATCATTTTTAATGCCGGCTGTAGAGTTTAAATTTTCTGAATTCTTGTCACTGTGTTTGAGTGTTTCTCTATGCCAAGTATCGGAATTGAAATTAACTATTTCATTTATCTCGTCGGCACGCTTTTCAATTCTTGCAATTCTATGCATCAAATCTGGAGTGAAAACATCTTTGAATTCAATCACTTTCTTTGGCGTAACTTTTGGAATCTCTAATTTTTCATTGATTATATTTGCGGGTTGAATGGTTTTGAATTCATTTTGTCTGAGATTTTCCGGCAATACCTTTTTGGACATCTTAACTTGAGTGGAAAAGATTAAAAACGCAATAAATGTTGCAGCTCCTAAAAGCCTAAATATCTTTTCTAAGATCGATTTTGATACGGCTTTCGCTTCTGATTGGTTTTGAAGAGGCTTAGCCTTTCTTCTTACCTTCGGAGTTTCTCCCAAATACCACTCGATCATTTGTTGGCAGTCTTTCCTATTAAAGGGTTTGTGAAGAAAAAGAGGATAATTCCATTCGTGGTCGGTTTTTTGAATAAATTCTTCGTTGGTCAAGCTAGAGGTCATCATAAATGGAATTTGTCTAAAGCGTTCCTGGCAATTTCTCCAAAGATCAAGGCCCGTTTTTTGGCCTGCGAGAAAATGATCTGCAATAATAAGATCAAAGTTGGAATTAGACTGTAAGAGTTGTTGCGCTTCCTCAGCCGTTTTTACGCATTTTAGCCTCATATTACCATCGACTGTTTCACAGATATGCCTCATCAAGTTTTCTGATTCTTGGCTATCTTCGACAAGAAGCACTCTGTGTTTAAACTGCCTCTTGGGAAGAGTATTTTTGAACTGAGCACCCGTTAAGTCGATTGAGCGAACTGAATTCATATAACTCCCTTCGTTTTTAGATCTTTTAAAGCGACCCCTAAAACGCTTATCTTTTGCTTACTGTCATTATGGCGAAAAAACGTGTTCCTAAAATCGTTGCATTTTGAAGAAATCGTCACAATTTGGTCAGTATAGGTAAGAGGGGGAGGGGTGAATTACCCTTTAACGCCAGGTCAAGAGAATTTTACCGGTGAGTAACCATTAGCCTTTTATTAAACTTTATTAGTTTAGATAAGCTATTAGAATATGTAATACTTTTATTCCTAAGCGGTAAGTGGACATTCTAATACTTTTCCTATCCTTAATTTATACTAAATAAAATTTATTTAAAAACTAGTCTTGGCTTTAAACTGATAAATCCGTTTAAATAAATGAGGGAGATTTTCAGATATTAATTGCTGCCCATGGAGGGGCGTTTGAAAAGGCAAGGAGGCTTTTGGAAATCAGATTTTTCCTTATTAGCTATCGCAATACTTATTGGGTTAGTGACCCTTTCTTCTTGCAAGCGCCCTGTATTGCCTCTGGAGTATTTGTCTCAAATTTTAGTTTCGTGTCAACAAGACCAGTTCCCAAAAGATGTTTACATCCCGTGTACCGCTACAGGAATTTATTCCGATGGTAGTCAACTAGATGTAACGCAGATTGCGACTTGGCTTGGCGATAACTCTATTGTCACTATCGGGGCTGGGAGCAATCCAGGCTGGGTCCTTGGTGTTGCATCTGGAAGTACAACATTGAGTGTCACTATAGGAGCAATTCAGGGAACACTGCCTATAACAGTGACAACAGCAACCGTGGTCGGGTGTGCTGTAACTCCTGCCAACTCTGCTTTTTATGTCGGAGATACCATACAATATTCAAGCATTTGTATTTTTTCAGATGCCAGTTACATAAATGTCACGTCTTCTGCAAGTTGGTCATCAAGTTCCCCTGCAACGGCAGTTGTAGCGACAGATCTCAACGACCGTGGACTTGTCACCGCCGCCAATGAAGGCGCATCTATTATCACAGCTACGTTTGATGGGGCATCAGGTGTGACTGGGATCACTGTTCTTCCCAAACAACTTTTGATGATTCAAGTTGGCCCTAAAAATGCGACCGTCGTCCAAGGCTTAGGGCAATCTTTTACAGCGACAGGTATCTATACCGATCTCAGCACAGTAGATCTGACACCCATTACAACTTGGTCTATTACGGATGGTTCTATTGCTTCGATTAGTAATACGGCGGGAACGGTAGGTTATCTCACGGCTCTAGAAGTAGGAAGTACAACCGTAGTAGGCAACTTTGGAGGGTTCAGCGATACTGCCGCCGTTACAGTTACAAATCCCGTTCTGGATTCCATCACGGTCACACCGTCAAACCCATCAATAGCAAAAGGCCTAACCCAAGCCATGATAGCGACGGGGTCCTACTCCGATGGATCTAATGTAGACATCACAAGTTTTGTAACTTGGGCTACTGTCGATGGAACGATTGCCTCTGCGAGTAACGCTTCTGGAAATAACGGAGTAACAACGGCAGTGGGGGTTGGAAGCACAACTGTTTCAGCAACCTTCGGTGCTATCGTGGGGAATACCACATTTACCGTAACACCGGCTCAATTAGTTTCGATCGCAATAACTCCAAATAACTCGACGATCTCAGTAACACAAACGGAACAATTGACAGCCACGGGAACTTATACAGATGCATCGCAGGCAGATATCACAACCTCGGTTGTTTGGATGACAAGCGATGGAACTATTGCGTCAGTAAGTAATAGCCCCGGAACTCAAGGCTTGGCAATCCACCAAGTTGGGTCTGTACTCGCATAGAGAATGGAGGAGAGAGATATACAATTTTAGAACCGCTTGTGTCGAGTATTGTTCTCTAGTTGTTGCCTAGTTTGAGTTTCAAAAAGTTTTACATCGCTTGAGCAAAACCCAACGAATTATTCTCCAGCAATTAAATACTGTGGTGTTACTCCCAAAACTTTTGCAATAGACTTGGCTTCATTATTTGAAACCATCTTGGAGCCACTCTCAATTTTAGATATAGTAGCTTGGCTAACATTCGATAATTTCTCAAGAGCTTCTTGAGTTAAGTTTTTCTTCTCCCGAGCTGATTTTAGCCTCATGCCTAGAGGTACTCCAATTTGTTTCAGATCATTCTTATGAACCTCATCACCATCAGATAATGTCTCTTGTGCAAGCTTAAGAAGCTTAAGTCCGTTTCTAATGTTTTTTAGTTCAGAATCCGTAACTTTATTTTTGATTTTATTTGTGATCTTTGTAATTTCAATAATCTCCACGTTAACTTTCCTTCTTGCCCCCATAAATCCCCCATAGTTATAGTACGTTTATAATTTCTACGTATTTAACTTTCGCTATCCTGTCAGTCTCAACATTCAAAACCAGTTTATAAATTGTAAACTCAACACTTATCTCAACTGTTCCGGCATTTTGTATTGGGATCTCTCCCTGTTTTAGGGACTGATAGATTGCAGAAAAATAGTTGAGTAACTTAGCGTCTGCCGCAACCAGATTATCCCGTTTCTCTAATGCTTTCTTCGTCCAATCAATCTTAACCGTCATTCCACGATTGTCTCTATTGGTAGAGTAGTGATCAACGATTAATCTCTACACATATGTTATACAATACTTCTTCGGAATATTCTAGGAATATTCTTAACTATTTTATTGAAAACTGCTAAATAATTGATAATATAGGCCAATTCTGGATGGGGGGAGATATGCAATTTTAGAATCGCTTGTGTCGAGTAACCCTAACGCCAGAATATTGAACTTTAAACATCCTTTGACTTTAGGTCACGCGGACACTTGTAAACTTTGCCTTTAGTATAAATGGGCATCCCCATATGAGTTTCCATGCTGCTAATCACGACGTTTCCGCCAACTTCGGCAGTTCTCTAATCTATAGTAGTCGCGCTATCACTAAGGCTGAACAGGGATGGTTCCCCTATCGACACACGCCCCTTGGATATGTTCATCAAAAAGACAAGGATGCCTATGGCAAGCCCATCAAAGGGACTGCAAAGATTGTTCGTGACCCAAATCCAAAAAATGTTGAGCAAGTTAATCGAGAATTTGAATTGAGAGATCATTATACGCATGAGATAGAACGCCTAACCGTGACTATCAGTGATGAATCTCATTTTTTGGTTCAAAGAGTGTTCGAATTTTCTATCAATGCGTTATCAATATGGAAATCTGCAACACGCGAGGAACGTGTTGAAAGATTAAAAAGGGTATGTTCGAACCCAATTTTAGATGGACTAACTGTGCGATACGAATTGAAAAAGCCGTTTGCGATGCTTGCTGAAATGAGGTCAGATTCGAAGTGGAGGAGAGAGAGGGATTTGAACCCTCGAGACGCTATTAACGTCTACACGATTTCCAATCGTGGGATGCGTTCTTTCCTTCGTTAAGTAACTTGTTGAAACCACTATTAACATAGAGTAAACGGACCGACCAGCACCTTTAGTTATTTTGAGTCTTTTTGAGTAGTTTTTAATGGCAATCTTCCCAAAATCTTCCCGTAAATTGGAATTGAATTAAATCTTATTGACTTGGTACACCAATATGGAGTACTTTCTATGCTAGAGACGGAGGGGTTGGTTGATAAGAAAAGTGGTGCTCGGTAACAGAGCCAAGAAGGAACTCCGAAGATTACCGACCCACATCGTTTTGAAACTGCAAGACTGGATCGAGGACGTGGAAGAGCGGGGTTTAGAAGAAGTGAGAAAAATTCCTGGGTATCATGATGAGCCCTGCATTGGAAACATGAAAGGCTATAGGTCAATTCGTCTGAGCCGTGGTTGTAGGGCCTATTACCGCGTCTTGCGGGAAGAAATTGAGTTCGCATTTGTAGAAAGGGTGGATAAGCATGTCTACTAAAAGAAAAAAAAGTGATGCTCTTAAGTTTTTAGAAAACCTAACTGGCGGACCTGTAACTTTGGGTAAACTCTTTGAGGCCATTCGTCTTGGCGAAGAAATGACTCAACCCGCTTTCGCAAAGAAGCTTGGGATTTCCAAGTCACATATCAATGACATTGAAAAAGAGCGTAAGTTTTTGAGCCCCGCTCGGGCCGCTAAGTTCGCAAGAATTTTGGGATATTCTGAGGAACGGTTTGTAGCATTGGCCCTTCAAGCCCTGGTGGATGATGCTGGATTGAAATTCAAAGTTGAATTGGAAGTGGCTTAAAACTATATGCCATCGCGAATTAGCAAGATTCGAGCAACCAAAACTTCTCAGCGACCCAACATGTCCGATTGGCTCAAAAGAGAAACATCCCATCAAAGAAAAGCTTTAGAAACAGCCTCACGCCATTTTGATAAAAACGATACAATGGATGTCCATACTCTTGAAGCTCTGTATGGTCAAGAAAGTAGCTTTGGAAAGCACAGAGGAAAGCGCAACAGCGACGGGGCTGTTGGAGATTTTCAAATGAAGAAAAGTATAGCGCAAAAACTAGGATTACACATATCTGAGAAAAATGATGAAAGATTTGATTTGTAGACTGCCGCCCTCGATTCCGATCTTCGGGCGGTCTGCTGCGGCAGCCAAACAATTAAAAAGTTCAGACAATTATTTCAGTAAAGAAACAACATTATGGGGAAACACCAAGACCATTCCCATTACAGACCCTGAAGAAAGAAAAAAATTTGTAATAGCGGCATATAATGCTGGTGATTCGCGTATTGCTAAAGCACAAAGAAAAGCAGTGGAAGCCGGTGAAGATCCGACGAAGTGGGATAATGTCAAAGACTACTTGGAAAAAGCTGGAGCCACTAAGCAGCAAGCTGACGAAACCCGCGAATATGTAGATAAAGTGTCAGGTTATGAGAAAGAATTTGATAAAAAATCAAAAGCCGATCCGAATGCAAAGTATAAGCGGGCTAGACCCATTGACCCCTATCCATCAGGTGGTCATTGGATAACTAAAGATGGTCGACATATTTTAATAAAAAACTAAAGAGACATTAATATGCTGCGAAAGTTTCTGCTAATAGTAATGATGGGTGTGTATGGCGTGACCTCAGCTTTAGCTAGTACAGGTGAAGAGTGGTGCATTTATCGGGCGCCATCTGAAGATAAAAAACAACTGAGCTGCTTAAAATCTATTGATGTGTCCAGTGTCTTAAGAAAGACTTTCAATAAAATAGCCCAAATGAAAAAAAGTTGCCCTAAATGTAAATCGTCGATAGTGGGTGAGGAAGAGCTTCAGTCTTTATTTCAATTGCCGTTTCTTGTGGTTGCAATTACCTATCCCACTCAAGGCGGAGCCTACAGTGCTTGTGATATGCACATCATCTTCAAAGAGCGTCCAACCCAAGAATTTGAAGTAGGAATAGATTATGCTGAAAAACAATCCTATGAAGCACAGGTCGTGGTCGCCATGGAGCCGTCTAAAAAAATGGAGAAACTCATAAAAAAATTAAGCCGAAAAGAGTATGCGCAATACTGGATAAGATAATCGTAACTCCGATTTATCTATGAGCCACTTTTTTGAATACAGCTTTCTCAACGGATTTTAACCGTGCTTCCAAATCTTTAGGTGAGGGAGTATCTATGGCTTGCTTAAGATAAGAATTTATCAAAGTTTGATAGGGAATCCCTGTTCTCTCAGCTTCCGCCATGAACCATTGAAAAACAGTGCCATCGAGGCGAATACTCGTTAAGACCCTCGATGTTTTGGGATCGGCCAGAGGTTTTTTGTTCACTTTGCCTTTGCTAAAGTCGTATTCTTTTTTCATAAGTTTCTTGCTCCTTTTTCGTGGCCTTACGGGGCCGAGATTATCCTTATCTCCACTTCGTCTCGAGATATCCATACCCTATGGTACACATAGTAGTACATTATCAAGGATGAGACTAAATGGCTGATTTAAGCATTCACTCCAGTGAACACTCCTAGTTTCTTTGAAAAAAACAGTGGGATTTTGTAATTCTTTTATAAACGTGAACTTGTTGAACGGCAATGATACGGCCTAGCCCTCTCTTAAGTTATCTAAGCTGGAACTCTCCTTGCAAATAAGGACCAATTGAAAGCGGGTTTATCTGTGGTTTTTGGTCATAGCGATTATCGAGCGTATCTCAGAGAGGTTTTTTCTGAGCGCGTTCAACGAAATAAATCTTATTCGCTTCGTGCCTTTTCTAACCAGATTGGGATTTATCCGTCCCATCTTTCTGACGTTTTCTCAAATAAAAAGCATCTTTCTTTCCAGAGTGGCCTAAAAGTCTCTCAAAAGCTGGGGCTTGATTCAGATGAAGTGGAATATTTTTGCCTTCTTATTCAATATGCAACAGCAAAAGATCAACAGGTGAAGGATGCAACTGTTCAGAGAATGAGCTTAATCAATCAACTTCGCCCTGTTGAAAACCTTAGCCTTGACGCGTTTAGAATGATCGCCGATTGGTTTCACATACCAATTTTGGTAATGGCCGATTTACCTGCATCACAATTCTCGGTGAAGAAGATATCACGGAAACTTGGAATTAAACCCATCGAGGTTCAAACCGCCATTGATCGTCTTTTAAGATTGAAACTTCTTGAAAAATCCGTCGATGGAACTTACAAGAAAACTTTTACTGATGGAGTTTTCAAGTCGCAACATGCAAATGTCGGACTTCGCCGTTTTCATAAGGAGATGCTAGAAAGAGCCGCTGAAGCATTGGAGAAGCAAACAAATGATGAGAAGTTAG
>Ga0207037_10270_pt1 | contig 16057 bp, 18 predicted proteins | sample Alteio_BWMinCont_75_FD_153268 | JGI IMG/M metagenome (GOLD analysis project Ga0207037, IMG submission 153268) | Enriched cells from forest soil in Barre Woods Harvard Forest LTER site, Petersham, Massachusetts, United States -... | ecosystem: Environmental > Terrestrial > Soil > Temperate forest >... | reverse complement strand
GCTTGTCGAGCCGTTTCGACAACGCGAAACGCTTCGCTTACAATAAGATGCAACCATGAGGCACAAAGTCACATTGATCCCTGGTGAAGGCATCGGCCCGGAAGTTTCGGCTGCCGTGCGGCGCATCCTGGAAGCCGCTGGCGTGCAGATTGATTGGGAAGAGATTGAAGGACGTACCGACAAAGAGACGGAGAAGGGGCAGCTCGTCAACCAGTCCGCCGTCGATGCCGTGCGCCGCAATGGCGTCGCGCTGAAGGGCCCTATGGGAACGGCGATTGCCGGTGGCGCGCCCAGCGTGAACGTGGCGCTGCGCAAGACGCTCGACCTCTATGCCAACTTGCGTCCCGTGAAAAACATGCCAGGGGTGAAGTCCAAGATTGAGGATGTAGACGTCGTTCTGGTGCGCGAAAACACCGAAGACCTTTACTCCGGCTTGGAGCACGAAGTCGTTCCGGGCGTGGTCGAAAGCCTGAAAATTATTACTGAGCGCGCTTCGACGCGTATCGCGAAGTTCGCGTTTGAATATGCGCGCAAGAACGGCCGCAAGAAGATACACGCTATTCACAAGGCGAACATCATGAAGCTCTCGGACGGATTGTTTCTGAAATCAATCCGCGCCGTGGCGCCCCAATATCCTGAAATCGAATACCTGGAAATGATCGTAGACAATGCCTGCATGCAGATTGTGATGAACACCCAACAATTTGATCTGCTGCTGTTGCCCAATTTGTACGGCGACGTTATGAGCGACCTGGCCGCGGGACTAGTCGGCGGACTGGGTGTCGTCGGCAGCGCGAATATCGGAGACCACGCTGCAATGTTCGAGGCCGTGCATGGCACGGCTCCCGACATCGCCGGCAAGGGTTTGGCCAATCCCACGGCCCTGCTGATGAGCAGCATTCTGATGCTGGATCACCTCGGAGAACGCTCGGCGGCGCGCCGCATTGAAGCGGCCCTGGAAAGGGTCTACCGCGAAGGCAAACACACTACCAAGGACGTGGGCGGGAAAGCGGGAACCAACGAGTTTACCGATGCGGTGATCGCGGCCCTGCGGCCCAGTTGAGTCCTTGGTCTAGCGGCTGATCGTGTTCAGCTGATGCTACCCGACTCTTCTTCAAAAAAGGGTTTCACTGCGAGCGTTAGACCATGAAGCCTTTGATTTAGCCTCTCGGCCCACTCCGGCGTCGCCGGCACGTCAACCGGAGGAACATCCTCTGGAACAGGAGCTTCCGGTTGTCCTCTGCGAGCGTATCCCACCCATCGACTCATCGCGTTAATGTAGGTTCTAAAAACCTCCGCTGGTGATTCGCAATCGCTCAAAGGAAGATATGCCGATGGGATGTCGCCAACTACGATCCATATCCAGGGATCAACGTCAGCACGGCTCGAGCGAATGTGAAAAAAGAAAACTGCGAAGATGCCTCCGACGCCTCCGCCAAAATAATAATCATGGATAGCCTCGCACCAGGAGAAGGAAGAAATATATTGCCTTGAATCGTCAGACATCTTGCGAAGCAGAGCGGTATCTTCTTCGTCGCCTCCAACGATGCTCCGTGACGGCTTGAGACCGTGGGCAACTTCTTTGCCCCTAATTTCGAGTGGAATGCGATTCATGAGAACCAAGTATACGCTTTCGCCTTCGACTGACACTTTCCTAAAACGACGTCAACCGTTAACCAGACCTTTATCTTCTTTGATTGAAATAAGGAACCGCGCTATCAGAAATCCGGGTTAATGTGACGCGTAGATCTGATACACCATGAAGTAGACGATCACCCCGGTCACACTCACATAAAACCAGAGCGGAAGCGTCCATCGAGCGATGAGCCGGTGTTTGTCGAACTGTTCACGCCAGGCGCGTCGCAGGGTAATGAGGATCATCGGGACAATGACGACCGCCAAGACCATGTGGGTGCCGAGCAGCACGAAATACACAGGCCGAATCCAGCCCTGCCCCTGGAAAACGACGGGGCCCACCCGGTAGTGATAAATCAGATAGGAAGCCAAAAACACGGAAGACACGACAAAGGCTGCAATCATAAAAGCCTTGTGTACATCCCGCTTGCCATTACGAATTGCCGCATAACCACCCGCTAAGAGCACCGCGCTGAGGCCATTCAGTGAGGCGTTGAGAGCAGCTTGGGAAAACATGATCGAGAGCTCTTCCTTTGTGGAGCGGGTAAATCAGCGCGGAATCTTGTCGTAAACCATCAAACCCAGCAGTAGGGGAATGTGGAGAACCGTGGCGTGCATGAGCCATTTCGCGCGGGCGTTGGATTTGTTGCTCGCTGCCCACAAGCAAACCTGCACCAAAGCCGTGCTAATCACCAGCGCGCCAAAGAAATAAAGGACGCCCGCTAGTCCCATCAAAGCGGGGAGCAGGCTAACCGCGACGAGGGCGGCTGCGGTCAAAATGATCTGGCGGAAAGTGCGTTTCCCTTCCTTGTCAACAACCGGAAGCATCAGAATGCCCGCGCGCGCATAGTCCTCGCGGTACATCCACGCAATCGCGTGGAAATGTGGGAATTGCCACAGAAAAAGTATCGCAAAAAGCAACCAGGCACCGCGATCGAGCGAACCGGACGCGGCTGCCCAGCCAATCATCGGCGGAATCGCGCCTGGAAAAGCGCCAATGAATGTGGCCCAGACGGTGCGTTTCTTGAGCGGCGTATAAGCAAGCAGATAGCTAAGGCAAGTGGCCACGCCGAGGCCCGCGGCAAGAATGCCCGCCGTCAGAAATAGATACACTGCTCCGGCGATGGAAAGAAGCACTCCGAACGCTAACGCGGAACGCGGTTTTAGAATGCCACTGGGAAGCGGACGCGACGCGGTGCGCCGCATGTAGCGGTCTGAATCACGCTCGATGTAGTGATTGAGCGCCGCCGTGCCGGCAGCGATAAGCATCGTCGCGAAAATCGTCTGAATCATGTGCAGCCAGGCAATAGGGCCGCGCGCACCCATATAATAGCCCGCTGCGGTAGTCATCAGCACCAGGAAGGAAACATCCGGCTTGGTCAGTGCCACATAGGCACTCGCGCGCGTCGAGAGCGCGATCTCTGTGGTGCGCGCCGTACTCATCCGGTGGTCACCTGCCGTGACGCTGCCGCCGCCACTTCCCCGCGCCGTGGTATAAGCCGATAACACATCAATGCAAGCACCACCGAGAACGCCAGAAGGATTGCTCCAAAAACGGTGTGAATCACCGTGAACGTGACCATCACCGACATTGGCTGCGGCGCTGCCGAAGTGCTCATCCGCGACCAATACGCTCCCAGCCCGAGCAGAAATTGCATACCGAAGATGGCGTGCAACAGTATACGCGCCAGAGACAGTTCGCTGGACTGCCCGAAGCGTTTGCGCAGCACAATCGCTGTCCAGATCACTATGCCAAAGGTCACCAACGACCCCGCCAAGTGCGGCCAAATGGGAATTTCATTGTGCCGGAACCCTGCACCTAGAAGTGCCTGGACGTAAAGAAACACCGCGTTCAATACCACCACAAAATGAATCGAAGGAGACCCGGCGTCGCGCAGTTGCGGTTGATCCGCGACCCACCAGCGGCTCGTGAAGACCGCGATACTCAGCACCGCAGCGAAGATGACTTGCGCAAAGACGGCGTGCAGCACCGGCAGCCAATACTGGAGCAATTGACGAACTACTTCTCCCCCGAGAACTGCTTGCGCGAGCACTGCCGCAACAGCCAGCCCACCCAGCCAGCGAACCCAGGTACGTGGCTCCCGCATCCACAGCAGCACCGCAAGCGCGAGAACAAAAATTGCAAGTATGCCCGCAATTTCGCGATGCGAATGCTCGAAGAACGCGCCACCGCTCAACATCCTCATCGGTGGGAACCAACGGCCGAACGATTTTGGCCAATCCGGAACGGAGAGCGCCGCATTGTTGGAAGTGACCAGAGCCCCCGCCACGAAAAGGAATACCGTCCAAAAAACGATAAAAACGGAGAATCGGTTGATGCCGGGATTGTAGGTTTGGGTCATGGCCTTTGGCACAGCGCAGAATTATAACCTAACCGCGATGGCATCGCTTCTTTTCGGAATCTTTGAAACGTCCGGCTAGTGAGGCACCGCAAATCCTGCCCGGGTCCGTTGCTAGCGTGCAACTGAGGAAGCTTGCAACGAACTGCGCTCCGCTTCGATCCCCACCGCGCGCAAAACGAGATCCTTCAACGCCGCGATGAACAGTGGCGAATCACCGACAGCCGGCATCATCCGATACATCTCGATCCCGTCCCTCTTTGCATCGTTGCGCCCATCGATGTTGATCTCGTGCAGCGTCTCAATGTGCTCTGTCACAAACGAGATGGGCACCACCAGCATTTCTTTCACGCCCTCGTGGCCCAGTCGCGTCACCGTCTCGGTAAAAGGCGGCTGCAGCCACTTCGCCGGCCCCACGCGGCTTTGGTAGCAGAGGATATGTACGCGCGGCCATCCGGCATGCAGTTTCGCGCCCAGTTCACAAGTGAGCCGCACGGTCTCTTCAATCTGCTTCGGATAGGGATCGCCTTTCTCCACCAAACTCATTGGCAGGCCATGCGCACTGAAGACCAAATGAATTCTAGAGCTGTCTGGAAATTGGCGCAGTATCGAACCAATGCGCTGAACGAGCGCCTGAATATAGAGCGGATGATCGAAAAAACTCTGAACCACCCGTTCCGGCGGTCCGCCATTTTCCGGCCCCCACTTCGCCTTCGCCACCGCAAGTCGCCATGCTTTTGTACTACTCAGTGTTGTGGCATAGGAATAGTGCGGATAGAGCGGCAGCAGCACAATCTCATCCAGCCGGCCTGCCTTACGCAGTGAATCCACAGCTTCTTCGGTCAGCGGATGCCAGTAGCGCATCGCAGTGACGGCTACAGGCTCGACATACGGCGAAACAGCTTCCACCAAACGCGTGCGCTGCCGCTCAGTCAGGATCCCGATTGGCGAGCGGCGTCCAATCTGCGCATAGCGGCCCGCCACAGGAATCGCCCGCCGAGACGATACGTATTTGGCAATCGGCCGGCGCAGCAAACCCAACGGTCCAAGCGGAATGATGTCGGGGTCGAGAAACAGATTCAGCAAAAACGGTTCGACAGCCTCCAACGAATCCGGCCCGCCCAGCTGAAATAAAACAATGCCGACTCTTTTCTTCCCCGCCACGCTATTTGCCTCGATTCAGCGACTCTTTCAACTTTTGCAGCTCTTCGCGTACCGCCGATGCGCGTCGCGCCACCGTTACGTAGTAGACAAAAAAAACTCCCCACGCGATCAAATATGCCGCGAATACGCTGTTCAGGTTCTTCATGCTGCCTCCATTTCGCGACGGGCAATCTCCAGATCACCGCGTGCGGCCTCCAACTGATACCGGGCCGCCAGCAGCAGGATCATCAAACCGGTTTGCGCCAACCAATAAAAGAGCAACACTTTCAGCATGACGGGATCCAGCCCCGAACCCGGATCACCCATCACCACCGGTTGCGGGTGCTGCGTTCTCCACCAGCGAATCGAACCGAAAACCAGCGGCACATCAATGAATGCAAATATACCAAAGAGCGCGCTGAACAGGGCGCGTCGCTCAGACTCTTCCAGCAACGTGCGAAGCACCAAATAAGAAACGTAAAGCAGCCACAGTACGAAAGTCGAAGTGAGCCGCGCATCCCAGGTCCACCAGATTCCCCAAACCGGATGCGCCCAGATCGGACCGGTAATCAGTACAACGGTCGTAAAAGCCAGTCCAACTTCCGCGGCGGCAATGCCGAGCCAGTCCCAGCGCGGCTCGCGCCGCCACACGTAAGCCAGGTTGGCAACGAAGCAAACGAAAAACGCGATGAGTCCCGTCCAAGCGCTGGAAACGTGCAAGAACAAGATCCGGTAAATGAGCCCCTGTCGCGTATCTAAAGGCGCGACAAAAAACGCCGCGTAAGTCGCGGCCGCGAGCAGGAGCAGCACCAGCACTCCGCCGAAGGCGGACTTCTTCATATCACTACTCCTCCAGAAGATATTCGCCGAAGAGCCATAGCGCCGTCAAAAAGATGAGGTCGAAAATCGCGAGAAACCCCATGCCCTTCCATTCCACAAACGGCGCTCGATCGAGCAATCCCACCGTGATTTGCGTGCTCACGATAAGTACCGGAGTCAATAGAGGTAGCAGCAGCAGCGGCAGCAAAAGCTCGCGCATCCGGGCTTGCGCGGAAATAGCCGAAAGCGCCGTCCCCGCAATCGACACGCCCAAGCTTCCCAGGAAAAATGTCAGCACTAGCCAGTGAAAAACCGGTAGCACCGGAACATTAAATAGAATTGCAAAAACTGGGAGCAGTAGCAGTTCCGTCAGCAATAGAAAAAGCGTGTTGGCGGCAAGCTTGGCCAGGAAAATCGCCGCGGGATCGCTGACCGAGAGGCGCAGCGCACTCAGCGTGTCGTTGTTTTGCTCGCGCAAAAAACAAGGTTGCAGCATCAGCGAAGCTGCAAAGAGAAACGCCAGCCAAAGCAGGCCCGGGCCGAAACGGCGCGATTCCGTTGAGCTGGGATCAAACGTGAAGCTGAACAGCACAACAACCGTCAGGATGAATACCACCGTCGTCGTCAACAGCTCGCGCGAACGAAACTCCGTCCGCAATTCTTTGCCGAGCAACACCGCCGTATTGGAGAGCAAAGCCATTCAAGCGCCGGCAAACGTAAGGATGGAACGAAAATCACCGCCGGTCTTCGTGTCGGCAACCAGCGAACCGGCATCGAGACGTACCGCACGAGTCGCCAGCGACGCGATCTCCGATTCGCCATGCAGGCTCATCAGCATCGTGCAACCAGCATCGCGCAACCGCCGCAGCGTTTCCGCCAGCCAGCTTGCGCCTTCGGGGTCCAGGCCCGTCGCCGGCTCATCCAGCAGCAGTAAGGAAGGTTCGTTCAACAAGGCTCGCGCGATAGCCAGCCGCTGGCGCATCCCGCGGGAAAACGTCCGCACCAACGATGCCCGCCGCTCATACAGTCCGACATCTCGCAGCAAGCCTTCCGCGCGAGCACCCGGCTCGGAGATCTCCTGCAAACGGGCGAAGAGCCGCAAATTTTCTTCCGCGGTCAACTCGTCGTAAAGCATCGTGGCATGTCCGACGAAACCCGTCTGCAATCGGCGCGTGCCATTTTCCGCAACCACGCCGGTAAACGTCACTTGTCCAAACGACGGTCTCGCCAAACGCGCCGCAATGCGCAACAGCGTCGTTTTGCCGGAGCCATTGCGGCCAGCCAGCACCACGCATTCTCCCGCGGCGATTTTCAGACTAACGCGCCGCAGCGCGTACAGCCCGCCGTAACGTTTTTCGACGCTTTCAAAGTGAATGCCCGTGGGGAAAATGGCCGGCCGGGTCATCCACCGGCCTCGCGGGTATGGCAATCGTGCTGCGCGTTCACGCCTCAGCCCCGCACAAGATCGCGCAGTACCTTTTCCGTGCGGGCACGTTCCTGCGCGTACTCTTCTTCGGAGATGGTGCCCGCTTGGTGGCGCAGTTCGAGGCGAAATATCCGTTCTTTCAAAGAATCCAGACTGGTGCTCACAGCGGCATCGACATCCGCAAGACTTGCGGAAACCGCCGGAGTGGCCGCCGCAACCGAAGCAGCTGATGCTCTGGCTTTTTGGGGAGGCGCGGCGTCGAAATCTTCTGGGTTAGCAGCAACGCCGCCGGCGACGGCCACAACCGGTTTCCGCGCCAACAAAACCGCACCCAAAAGAAAAACGCATGCAAATCCCGCAATCAGCACCCACTTCAAACCGTCCAGGCGTCCGGGCACTTGCTGAATATTCGCCCCCGCCACTTCCCCGCCCCCTTGTTGCGCATCGCGGCCTTGAGGTTGTCCCGTGTCAGCGCCGGCTTGGTCGGCCGGAGGAGCCGTCCCGGATACACTGATGACGTAAGAAGTATTTCCACCAGGACTGTCATGGGCATAAAGATTCATGCCCTGTTCCTGCCCGCCAGCTTGCAAGCCTTCGCCACTGATTTGCACCGTGGGCGGCGCAACGATTAGCAATTTCCCCCCCGGATAAACGGTTGGAATCTTGATCGTAGCCGTATTGCCGGGGTATGGAATCTCGTAAGAGTAGCGAACGGTGTTCTGTCCGGGTCGAAAGGCATACGCAATCGCGTAATGATCTTTCGTTTTGTCGATGGGAGCCTGCACCACCGGCATGCCTGCGGGCCCGGAAGCTGCCACTTGCTGCAGTTTGGCATTCTCCGGCAACGCAAAATCAAAATTTCCGTCCGCACGAAAATACGCTTGAGGAGGCTGCGACTTGTTGTCGATGCCGTACTCCTCGCCCACGTCCAGCGTCGACCCATTGGGCTGAAAGATGACCACATGCGAAGGCACGGTGATTGTCTTCGGATCCTTCGAGGCCTCAAAGATCTCAACCTCGACGGTCGAACTGCCCGGCGGCACCGGTTGGTGGAAGTTGATCCCGTGATATACGGCGCGAACCAGCATCGGTTGCGCTCCGAGCCCTGGATGCTCGAACGAAAACTGACCTTGCGCGTCCGACTGCGTATTCGCGACTGGCTGCATTCCACCCTGAAGCTGAATCAGAATCACTTGAATGCCCGCGGCGGGCTTCCCGCTCGTTCCGTTTTTAACCGTACCGTGAACCGTGCCCGCTCGAACCATCGCAAGTGGAGCCAAAGCCACAGTGAGCACCAATAACATGCGCATGACCCGGGAAATCATGGCGCGCTCCGTTCCGCGGAAGCCGGACGCACGCCGCGCGGCCGCCGTACCTGCGCTTCCGTCACCTGATCGATTTCCGCCAAAACTAGCGCCGCTTCATTCTCGAGAGAGTTCTTCATGGCTTCGAAATCGCCCTCGGAATATTTTCCGGACCGGTATTCAAAACGCAGGTCGCGCAGGTTGTCGTAGATGGTGTCTCGGCGTTCCAGCAGTTGATCCAGCTTGGAGCGATGCGGTGCAAGGTCTGATGCATCTGGTCGAATGTAAAAAATGAAAAGCATGGTGGCCACGGCCAGCGCCAGACAAGCGCCCAGCACTGCCCAGTCTCCCGATGCAATGTCCATGAACGCAAATACGGAGAAGATAGCCATGCTCAGTCTTCCGTATCCTGCGCGGCTCGTGCCCGCGCCCGCTCGATTAGGTCAGCGGAAATGCCTCCGCTTGGCCCCGCCGTTGCAACCTGGTGGATAGGCCGCTTGCGCCACCGCGAAATCACGAATATCACCAGGACTGTTCCCACCAGTAAGTAAACGCTGGGCATGGCCCAGGCAACCTGGCTAAATCCCGAGTGCGGCGGTTCCGCATACACGGTTGTGCCGAATTCCTGCACAAACATCTGGGTGACTGTATCTTCAGAGTCTCCCCGGTTAACCGTATGATCCAGTTCCTTGAGCATCGCCGTGGAAGTTGTGCAGCCGACGTGGTTGCATTGCGTCAGCACCTGGTTGCACCCGCACATGCACATGAACTTGCCGCCAATTTGCTTGGCGCGATCGGTTTGCTGCGCGGCCACCCTCACCGCTACGAGGGGCAAGCACGCAGCCGCAAATAGGATTGCGCTCAGGATCAGCGGACGCCCTTTAGTCATGGCCCTCTCGAAGAGTAACGGAGGACGGTGTAAGCCCGTGAGTCATCGGCTGCGTGGTAGGCTGCATCGCCCCGGAAAGTACCAGCACGGCGCGGGTGTTCGGCAAAAGGGCTACCAGCGTGCCAAAGACTACAATCACGCCGCCGAACCAAATCCATTTCACCAGCGGATTCAAATAAGCATGCATCACCGGCAGTTGCGAATCCGGACTCATCCCCGCGAACACCACGTATAAATCTTCCTTCAACGTGGAATGGATCGCCACCATCGTCCCATTTTGCCCATCGCCGGTCAGAAATTTGCGTTTTTCCGGATACAGCATCATCACCGGTTTGTTGCCCTCGAGCACTTCGACGATCATGCGCTCCGCGGTGTAATTCTTTTCCGGCCTGGTATCGAAGCTTTGCAGCAGCAGCGTGTACTTCCCGATCTGCATCGTGGACCCAAGCTGCATTTCCTTCTGCACGTCCTTGTTGAACGCCGCGCCCGCCAGGCCCACGAAGATCAGCACCATGCCCATGTGCACGATGTAACCGCCATAACGCCGCGTGTTGCGCATCGTCAGCTCGATTGCCGACCCCAGGAGAGAAGCTCCCGACCTCGCGCGAATCACTCTCGATCCCCGGACAAACTCCATGCCGATCGTGAAAGTTACGAATGCGCATAAAATCAGGCAGAAGAGCGAAAAGAATTGGCGCACGCCAAAGGCAAAAAGGATTCCGCCGCCGATCAAACCCATGAGTAAAGGCCAGCCGAAATTGCGCTTCAAGCTTTCCGTTGAAGTCTTGCGCCATGCGAGCAGTGGCCCAACACCCGTCAGGAACAGCAGCAGCAATCCGAGTGGAATATTCACCTTATTGAAAAACGGCGCTCCCACGCTGATGCGGTTCCCCGTAAACCATTCCGAGAAGACGGGAAAAAGCGTTCCGGAAAGAACCGCGACGCAGGAAACCAGCAGGATCAGGTTGTTAAACAAAAAACTGGACTCGCGGGAAACGATGGAATCCAATTGATTTTCACTCTTCAGATAGTCGCGATTCTTTATATAAGCACCGAAGCAAACCAGCAGTATGATCGCGAGAAAACCAACAAACCAGTTCCCGATGCTGGACTGCGCGAAGGCATGCACCGAGCTTACCACTCCACTTCGCGTCAGGAATGTTCCCAGGATGCACAGCAAAAACGTGATGAATACTAGCCAGACGTTCCAAACCTTCATCATCCCGCGCTTTTCCTGCATCATCACTGAATGCAGGAACGCCGTGCCCGTCAGCCACGGCAGTAGAGAGGCGTTTTCCACGGGGTCCCACGCCCAATAGCCGCCCCAGCCCAGCACCGCGTACGCCCAGTGTGCGCCCAGCAAAATTCCGGCAGTTTGGAAGGCCCACGCGATCATCGTCCACTTGCGCGTAAGGTGAATCCACTTTTCGCCCGGATAGCGCGCCAGCAAAGCGCCTAGCGCGAAAGCAAATGGAATCGTGAAGCCGGTATAACCGGAATAAAGATTCGGCGGGTGAATCACCATCTCCGGGTATTGCAGCAAAGGATTCAACCCGTTGCCGTCGGCCCGCGCCACCAAATCCATCGCGCCGTTTGCCCCGGCTACACCCAACGCCTTGAAAGGACTGGCTACAAAATTGTTCAGTGTGAGGAAGAAAATCTGCACTCCGGCCAGGACCACGCCAACGTAAGGCATCAACTCGCCGTTTTTGTTGCGATAGGCGATCAATACCGAAAAAACATACACCGCCAGTAGAAAACTCCAGAAAAGCAGCGATCCTTCCTGTCCGGCCCACAGCGCCGCTACTTTGTAAAACGTCGATAGATCGCGATTGCTGTGTGCAACCACGTAAGCCACCGAGAAATTGTCAGTGAAGAAGAGATATTCGAGGCTAAGCGTACCCACGAAAATCAGGCAGCAAGTGGCGATTCCTGCCTGCCGGGCGCTTTTTATAAGCAGTGGATGCCGCGTGACAATCGCCGCGATCCCGCCCACCAAGGCATACACGGCGCAAATAAATGCCAACAAAAGTGCAAATGAACCGAATACATCCACGGAGCCGCCGCCATTCCCCCGGCGCTACCCGGGTTCAATACTTGCCGGTTTGCTTAGCAGAACTCGCTGGAGTGCCCCCCGGCGCCGCTTCGTATTTGGAAGCGCACTTCGCCTGCACCACTTCGGCTACAAAACGGCCGTCCGAAGCGGGGCGGCCTTCTACCAGCGCCTGCGACTTGTCTACGAACGTGTCAGGCAACGGATCGCTGCCGACATACGTCACGGGAAGCGTCTTCCCCTCCCCGTCCAGCACAAAATCCACACGCCCAGCCATGCGCCGGATAGTGCCTGGCTCAACGGTGCCGCCGACACGCATCCGATGATTCAACGCAGCGCCCTGCAAAGTCTGCAATTCCGCGATCGTGTGGTAATAAGTCTTGCTTTCTCCATAGCCTAGCCACGCCAGGAACGCCATGGAAACTACGATCACGCCAATGCCAATCCCGAATTTTGCCCGTTTCTTCACTGCCGTCTCCTGCTACCGCCTTGCGCTGATGATGGAGAGTCTACCATAGCTTAAAACGTCCTCCAGTCCAGTTTGGATGCCATTCTAGCGCGTACGTCGGGGCATCCACGTGACCGTCGTCACGGAACGGGCAAAGGCATTTGCAGGGCCGCCCGAAGATGCGCCACGCTTGCCTGGGAGCTTGCGCCTTCGGGACTATAGGGCTTTCCCTCATCAAGTAACAGCGGGCAACCCAACTCGCCGTTCATCCATTTCCGTGCGAATGTTTCCATTGCCGCCCCCAACAGCGCGACTCGTTTCGGTTTGAGCGACCTGCGGATTCGCGAGGCTACCGCGCCGGCCCGCCGTTCCAGCAAGTCCGCGATGGCTGGGCTACTTTTAGTTTCCCGCTCCAACGGACACTCGAGCACATGCGTCAGAAAATACCCGCGCCGTTGAAATTCCACGTGTACGGCTTCCGCGGTCTTCCCCGGTAATCCAATACCAGCAACATCGAGAAGCGCCGCCGCTTCGCCTTGAAAGACACTCTCGGGCGAATACAAAAACTCGCCATTTTCCTGCGGCGACGATGCCCCAAGAAACAGAGTTTGTATATGCACCGGACGGAATCGCGTAGTCCACTCGAGCCGCTTCAGCCGCCGGGCAATATGCTCAGCCGAAGCAGCCTGTCCGCAGCCGTCACACGGCAAGAGATTTGCACTGGTCATGTCCGTTTGAATGTAGTGCAGACGCGCCTCGAGTGCAAACCGCGCACCCAGGGCTCAAAGTTCAAATACTTCTAAATTGTGATGAAATCGAGGAACTTACGAGGAAACCGGCGCATCCGACGGCAGCTTGGCCCGTAGGCACCACCTGAGCTCCTGGCTCAATTCAGAAATCTCCATCCCAGCCATCACGATGAACTTGCAGCTCAACATCTCCCGTGGCTCATCATCATCAGGCAGTTGGCAGGACACGCGGCAATACTGACATTCCTGGTTCCAGCAAAACCGTCCATACGGAATGGTTTCCGGGCTGATGAACTGAAAGCAGCGCAGCAGCGAATTCCGCTCAGGGACCTGAAATTTCTTCCCGTGGATAGTAATCTCCACCAGTTTCTCGTAGGGACGGAAAGGTTCCGACATGATGAGTCCTATTCTCCGTGGACCGGCCGCCGCTCCGCAGCGGACTTGACCCTGTACCGATTCACCTTGAAGATTGCCTTCCCAGAGTAGCCCGCGACAATGCGTGGAACAACGAAACGTGTTAGCAGCGTTGCGAATGTGCTACGGGGTGTGCAAGTGCAAGAATGCCGCCTGACAAATAGCTCTGGCAGCCCGCCTCAACTGCCCAAATCGAAGAATTGCCCCATATTGCGGAACTTTTCGTACCGCGCCTTCAGCAGTTCCTTGGTCGGCTGATTGGTAAGCGCCACCAGTTGCCGGTCAAGCACTTCGTCCACCAACCTCCCCGCGGCTTCGTGATCCGTGTGCGCTCCGCCTTCCGGCTCGGGCACGATTTCATCCACGATTCCCAACTCCTTCAGATTCTTCGCCGTAATCTTCATGGCCACCGCGGCAGTTTCCGCTTTGCTCGAATCCCGCCAGATGATCGACGCGCATCCTTCCGGCGAAATCACGGCATAAAAACTATTCTCCAGGATATTCACGCGGTCGCCGATCGCAATCGCCAGCGCCCCGCCTGAGCCGCCTTCGCCCGTCACCGTCACAATGATCGGCACCGGCAGCCGCGCCATCTCCCGCAGGTTGCGCGCGATGGCCTCACCCTGCCCGCGCTCTTCGGCGTCTATCCCCGGATAGGCTCCCGGCGTATCGATAAACGTGATAATCGGCCGGCCGAATTTCGCCGCCAAATTCATAACGCGAAGCGCCTTCCTGTAACCCTCCGGTTTGGGCTGCCCAAAATTCCGGTTCAGCCTCTGTTTCGTGTCACGCCCCTTCTGATGACCAATCACCGCCACCGGACGCCCGTGAAATTTCGCCAAACCCGCCACGATCGCTCTGTCATCTGCATATCCACGGTCGCCGTGTAGCTCGATAAAATCCGTAAACAACAACCCGATGAAGTCCAGCGTGTAAGGTCTCTGCTGGTGCCGGGCAATTTGCGCCCGTTGCCAGGGACCCAGGTGCGTGTAAAACTCGCGGCGCAATTCCGAGACCTCTTGCCGGATGCGTTCCAATTCCGCATCCGCCGCGCTGTCACCCGCAAGTTGGCGCAACTCCTCAACGTCCTTTTCCAGCCGGTCGATCTCCCGCTGGTGTCCAACCGGCGCCGCCACCCGATTATCTTTTGCTTTATCCTTCGCGCTCATCACTGCCCCATTTCAATCGCTTGCTCTCCGCAGATTTGCCGAACCGCCTGCACCAATGCGGCATTTGTTTGTACCCGCTGCTGCGCCTGTATCAAGGCTACCGCGCCATCCGCTGCGCGCAATTCGAACACCACCGGACTCGCCCCCGGCGCGCCAACCAGCACTTGTTCCAACCGGTCCATCGCATCCTTATTCAGCTTCCCCAACTCCAGCCGCACGCGAAATTCCGGTACCGCCGTCCGTTCCGCGATTCCTTCCAGCGCCCGTGCTTCCTGTAACGACAATCTTGTTCCCGCCTCTTCCACCTGTACGCGTGCCTTCAGGAGCAGTGGCGTCCCAGGTTTGAGCATCGCCTCCAATCGCGCAAAGCATTCCGGAAACGCCAGCAATTCCTGCACTCCCGTCATATCTTGGATCGTGAAAATAGCCCACCGCGCTCCTTTTTTCGAACGCATCGGCCGCGTGCCGACAATCAAAGCCGCAACCGCAATCTCCTTGCCGTCACGCTGGCCTTCGATCTCGTCCAGCGAAATGGCCTTCAAATCCTGCAATCGTGATGCGTACTTGGCCAGCGGATGCCCCGAAACATAAAAGCCCAGCATCGCGTATTCACTCGCCAGCCGTTCTTCTTCGCTCCAGGGAGCCGCTTCGCGCAGTTCGAACGCTACTGTAGCCGGTGCCGCAGCCGTTCCGAACAATCCGTGCTGACCCGATTCCTTGTTCCGTGCGGCTCGTTGCAGCGCCGCCACCGCTTCGTCGACCGACGCCAGCATGCCCTCTCGCGGACCAAGCGAGTCGATCGCGCCGGATTTGATCAAGCTTTCGAATACCCGTTTGTTCAAGAATCGCGGTTCGATGCGCTCGCAGAAATCATAGAGCGAGCGGAACTCCCCTTGGCTCTGGCGCGTTTCCCGGATGGCTCTCGCCGTATTCTCACCGACGTTCTTGATTGCCGCCATCCCGAATCGAATCGATTCGCCCACTGGTGTGAAGTACAAATCGCTCTCATTCACATCCGGAGGAAGAATCGATATTCCCATCCCGCGCGCTTCGTTGATGTACTTCACCGTTTTTTCCGTGTTGCCGGCTTCTGAGGTCAACAACGCGGCCATGAATTCCACCGGGTAGTGCGTCTTGAGATAAGCCGTCTGATAAGCCAGCAACGCGTAAGCGCAGGAGTGCGATTTATTGAAGCCGTAACCCGCGAATTCCTCCATCAGATTGAAAATTCGCTCCGCCTTCTTTTCCGCGATCTTATTCGTCGCGCATCCAGCCATGAACTTCGCGCGTTGCGCCGCCATCTCCTCCTTCTTCTTCTTTCCCATGGCCCGGCGCAAAATATCCGCTTCGCCCAGCGAAAAATTCGCTAGCTTGTTGGCAATCTGCATCACCTGTTCCTGATACAGGATCACGCCGTAGGTCTCTTCCAGGATGTCCTGAAGCTGCGGCAGTTCGTAACTGACTTTCGTTTTGCCGTGCTTACGGTTGATAAAATCGTCGATCATTCCGCCCTGAATTGGGCCGGGGCGATAGAGCGCGTTCAGCGCGGTCAAATCCTCGATGCGCGTCGGCAAATATCTCCGCAAAATGTCGCGCATGCCGTGCGATTCAAACTGGAAGATGGCTGTCGTGTCGCCTTTGGCAAAAA
>Ga0207037_10240_pt2 | contig 16077 bp, 26 predicted proteins | sample Alteio_BWMinCont_75_FD_153268 | JGI IMG/M metagenome (GOLD analysis project Ga0207037, IMG submission 153268) | Enriched cells from forest soil in Barre Woods Harvard Forest LTER site, Petersham, Massachusetts, United States -... | ecosystem: Environmental > Terrestrial > Soil > Temperate forest >... | reverse complement strand
GTACAGCGGCGGCAATTACAACGAATCCTGTCACTCATCGAAATCCATCCTTCTCGCGTCGCCGCTTAGGAGCGGTTGCTCAATCGGTTGCGAAACAACAGTGCGCCCACGGCGATCAAAACCACCGGCCAGAAACGCCATATCCGGTAAAACGGAAACCAGTTGAAATTGTTAAGAAGAAAAAGCGCGCCGAGAACAATCAGGATGATGGGGCCGATAGGCCGGTTTCGGCTCCAGGACTCCAACGGGTCGACGGAAGTTTCACCGAGATTCCTGGCTTTGGCGATGCGCATTGCATCGAACGCCATGTACAGCACAAAACCGGCGAGCAGCAGGGAAAGTACAACGTCGGCACTGTCCCCGATGTCGCTGCTGAGGCCGACGATCATGGCTGCGAATACGACGATGTGAATTAAGGCCTTGTTGTACTCCCCGTTGTACACGGCGCCGAGGCCCGGAAAAAGCCCGAGCACAAAAGCAACGCCGGGGCTGCTGGGGGAGCGCCCAGGAATCGGCGGAGGTGGCAGCGCTGCGGGTGCCGGGATTCCGGCGACCGGTTCGGCTGCTGGCGTGGGTCCGGGAATTCCCATGATGGTGGCCAGGCAATCTTCGCAGTAGAGAACGTCACGCACCGGTCGCACGCATGCCTGGCACATGGCCTTGCCGCAGTTGCGACAGTAGCCGACAGCGTCCACGTCCGAATGGACGGCACACTTCATGGCATTCTCCTCTCACAACTCGAGCCAATCAGCACGGGGAATTGCATGGCTAAAACCTGAAGATTTCTGCCGATACCATCGGCGCGGTTCTGCTGCCGCGGCCCGGACGGTTTATTGTTATCGGTCTGGCCCGGTTCTTTGTTTGGCGTGGTCTGCGGAATGGCTTGCTCCCTGGTTGAAGGATTTGGCTCGTTTTCGTTCATGCGTGATTGAATTTCATAGACCACTCGCATGTCGCTGACAAACTTGCTGCTCCGGGCATAGACGAGATGCGCCTGCCGGTCGGCATTGCGATAGATGGTCGTCGGGTAAAGATCCGCGAGTTTGGGCTTATGAGAAAAGAAGCCGGAGGCGGCGAGCAAAATAACAAATGTGGCCGCCACAGAAACCACGCTGTAGACAAAACGTGGTGATCGCAGGCTACGCACCCAGCCCTTGGCCTTACGCCAGCTCTGCGGGCCTTGCGTGGCGGTCAGAATGGAATGGACAAGACGCGGCGAAGGTTCAACCTGCTCCAGGGTGTGCAGGGTGCCGAGAAGATGAGAAACACTGGCGACCAGCGGAGTGCACCGCTCGCACATATTCACATGCAGATCGAATGCGGTTTGCTCGGCGGGCTGGAGCAGTCCGTCAAGGTAATCGCTCAGGCGCGCTTCGGTTTGTTCGCAAGTCCAGTTCATGGCATGCTCCGCGCTCGCTTCGAAATAAAAAACTCCTTCATGATGGGCGCACTCCCATTTGTTGCAAAATTCGTGCCAGTTCGATGCGCCCGCGATTGATTCTTGATTTCACGGTTCCTTCGGGTACCGATAAAACCCGCTGAATCTCTCCATACTCCAATTGCTGCAGGTCGCGCAAGATCACCGCCTCCCGCAAATCCGGCGAAAGCCTGGTGAGCGCCGACTGCACCTGCCCGCTCAGCTCCCCAAGGAGCGCTTGTTCATCAGGACGCCGCCCGGCGGACTCTTTGTTCTCCACCACCGGCATGGCGTCGTCCAGGAAATCCGTCATCCGATCGCGCTTGGTTCTACGGTAATGGTCAATTCACAAATTGCGCGTCACGCTCGTCATCCATGTAGCGAAACCGCCATGGGCCGAACGATAACTTCCCAGTGTGCGGTACACACGGAGGAAAACATCCTGCGACAGGTCCTCGGATTCAGTTCGGTTTCCTGTGAACCGGTAGCAGATGTTAAAGATGCGGCGCGTGTGACGGCGCACAAGTTCCTCCCAGGCCGAACCGTCGCCCTGGAGGCATTGCTGGACCAGTTGGGCATCCTGCTCCAACGTATCATCAGCCTCTAATCCTACTTCGGTGCGACGGTTGGCGCCCTGCGATACGAACTTTAGTGAATCGCTTGGCGCCTAACCTCTGCCTGCACACTATGGAACGTAAACTGCTCACGAAATGTTCCCCCTAAGGCCGGCCCTGGCTCCGACCCGTAGTTCGAGGCATATTACTTACCCCAGCAACAGGAAACAAGGGATTCGATTGGTGGAGGCATGTTTTGGAGCGAAAGACCACGGACGTGACCAGGTCTTCTCACATACACGATAGATTTTGCACAAGCATAACTAAAGACACTCCAGAGTGGGGCTTTGCGATAGCCCACCTAACAAAAAGAAACAAAAGGGGATAAAGAGCCTAATTGAACACGTTCATTTTTCACTTGACAAATGGACTCAGTTTCAAGTAGAGTTGAACATGTTCAAGAAAGGGTATGATTAGCATGAGTGCTCAGGCCATCAGCGTAGGTGAGAAGACCAGGGAAGTGATCCTTGAGAGTGCCCTGAGGCTCTTCCGCGACCGAGGTTTTGAGGTAACCACGATGAGGGACATCGCGCGCGAGGCGGAGGTGGCGACCGGGGCGGCGTATTACTACTTCCCGAGCAAAGAGGCGATTGTCGCGGCGTACTACGACCAGGTGCAGCGATTGCACGCGGAGAAAGTTCACGGTGAACTGCAAGGTAAAGAAGGACTGCGGGAACGGCTTGGTGTCGTGTTGCATTCGAAGTTGGAAATTCTGAAGAACGACAGAAAGTTTCTCGGCGCCTTGTTTCGTTTCACGGGGGAACCGTCGCATCCACTCTCTGTTTTTGGAAAAGGCACGCAGAGTCAGCGGAGCCAGAGCGTGGCGATCTTTCGAGAAGCCATCGAAAGGACAGATGTCACCAGTGAACAGGCGCAACTGTTGCCGTGGGTGCTTTGGTTGCTGCAACTGGCGATGGTGCTTTTTTTGATTTACGACGACTCCGAAGGACAACAAAAAACGCACAAGTTGGCAGACGGCACTCTCGACCTTGTGACACAGTTGGTGCAGTTGACGAGTTCCGCGCTGGTGCGTCCCTTCATTCAACCGTTCCAAACAAGAATGCTCGGAATGCTCCGGGAAGCCGGTTTGAACGCAGAGGAATAAGATTCGCCCGCAGGGTGAGGAATTGAGTTTGAATCTGGAGTCGAGGAGAAACTATGACGGAGACGCGTAAATCAGAAACTCACTGGTACCCAGCCTCATCGGCAGAGAAACGGCCGTCAGCATGGTGGTATTGGGGGCGCGCCGTGTACGTCAGCCGCCGCGACTACTGGAGAATTACGAAGAAATTTCTCGCAGTTGGAATTCCACTTGGCGCGATCGGTGTTTTGTTTCACGTGCCGCTGGCTTTCAAAGCGGCATTGGTGCTGGCTGCGATTGGATTGGTGTTGCTGGCGTTTTCCTTGTTTGGCCTGTACCGCATGTATGGGCATCCTGGAGTGCGCTACATCCGCCGGCTGGTGGAACTAGGTGACGTCCAAGGCAAAGTAACTGTGGCGGACTTGCACATCGGCACGTACCGCCACGCTTACCTGCTTTCGGACGTTTTGCCTGAAGCAAAGATACAGACCGTGGACTGCTGGAACGTCGAAGGCGAATCGCCGGAAGAGGCGGTGCAGGATGTGCGCGACCTAGAACCGCCACCTGGAAACAATCCACGAATCGTTGCTTCCAAAGCCGAGCATTTTAGCGTGCCGCTGGCAGACGCATCCGTTGACGCGGTTTGTTTTGGCTTCGGCACGCACGAAATTCCCTCCGGCGGTGCACGAGAAAAGCTGTTCAGTGAAGCTTCCCGCATCCTGAAGCCCGGCGGAAAAGTACTTTTGTTCGAACACGGTTGGGATGCGCACAACTACGTGATTTTCGGGCCGGTGATCCATCACGTAACCAAACGCCAGGATTGGGACAAGTTCTTGCATGAACGTTTTGACGATGTGAAATACGCGCGCAGCAACCAGGCCGTTGATCTCTTTGCAGGGACGCGGCGTTAAAGGGAATTGCGCATGAGCACTCACAGCGGCGACGCGGACGTGATCGTGATCGGCGGAGGGATCGCGGGACTTGGGGCGGCCGTTCGTTTGAAAGATCGGGGGCTTGAACCACTTGTGCTGGAAGCGGAGGCACGAGTCGGCGGGCGAATGACTACGGACCGCGTCAGCGGGTTCGTTGTCGATCGGGGCGTCACCCTTTTCGGCAACGCGTTCGGGTCGATGCGGGCACTGGTGCGGCGCCTTGGTCTTTCTCCGCTTGTGTGCAAGGGCAGCTTCGGCGTCGGCATTCATGACGCTGCGGGATGCCGGGGTTATCGCGGCGGACGATTTGAAGATTTGCTCCTGGATCGCAGCATATCGTGGCGCGCGCGGCTGGCCAGCATCCGATTTGGATTCGATCTGCTCCGCCATCATCGTGCTCTCGTTCATGGCTTCAGCACTTTGAGCGGTTCGCTTGATGACGAGGACGCTCGGACATATTTCCGGCGAATTGGCGGGGAAGAAGTGTTCGAACGCATCTTCAGGCCCGGGCTCAATGGACCGGTCGGCGGATCCGTGGAAACTTCGTCGCGCGTGATTCTTATGCAAGTGCTTTGGAATTTGCTGGTCCGCGGCCAGTGGAATCTCACCGATGGCGTGGATCGCATTCCGGAAGCCGCGGCTTCGCAAGTGAAAGTTCTGACGGAAGCGCGCGTTTTGAACGTTGAGCAGAAAGATTCAGGGGTTCAGGTCGAAGCGATGGTGAAAGGGAAGGAAGAAACTTTTCGCGCGCGGACGGCCATTTTTGCTCTCCCCGGGCAGCTGGTCCCCGCCATTTGTCCGGGACTGCCGGAAGACGTTCGCAGTCTGCTTTCACGCACGCAGTACTCGAGGATCGCCAATGCGGGAGTCGCGCTTTCCCGGCCGCCGAACACGCCATACGCTGGTTATGCTTTTGCGGAAGATTTCGTCCCGGGCGCGGAGATCGAGATGGAACATCTGCGAGCGCCCAACCGCTGCCCAGGGGGTACGGGCATGGCGAGCGTCTTCCTGTGGAACACGCCGCAAAAATCACGTCTGGAAGCGGATGATGATTCGTTGAAGCAACAAGCCAGCGATATTATTGAACAGACATTTCCGGAGTGCCGAGGCAAAGTTCTTTTTGTTCATCTGGTGCGCTGGAACGTGGGCATCGCGCAGTTTCCGCCGGGGCGCTTGCGGGAGATGACCGCTCTGCGAAAGCAACTTGGTGCATGGGAGTCGCCATTCGACCTCTGCGGCGATTATCTCGACGGGCTGTCCAGCGAAGGCGCCCTGCGCACGGGCGAACAAGCCGCCGAGCGGACAGCCGCAAAATTAAGCGCGCGCTGAGGAGACCCGGACAACCTAACTTGACGCGCGTGCCTTCGCCCGTTACGCTGGCCAGCGCATGCAAACATCGTCGAGGAAGCTTCTTGCAGTCCTTGTAGTCCTTCTGGCACTCGGATACGCGATTTATCGTTCCAGCGGGATGCTGCACCTCGGGGACTTCAGCGGCACCAAATTGCTGCATGCGGTTCGCGGCGCCAATCCATTCCTTTTGATTCTCTCCATCGTTGCCATTTACGGATGCTACGCGTTGCGGTCGCTGCGCTGGAAAGTGTTCCAGCAAAACCTGGGCGCCTCGCGTTTCGGGATCATTTATGGGATGACGCTGGCAGGATTCGCGGCCGTGTTTTTGCTTGGGCGCGCGGGGGAGCCGGTGCGGCCGCTGCTGCTGGCTCGAAAAGAAAAAATGCCCGTCGCGGACATGTTTGGAATCTACGCGTTGGAGCGGCTGTTCGATTTGGCGAGCGCGGCGGTGATCGCCGCCGTCGGGCTGCTGCTCTTCAGCTCGAATGCGCATGCCGGCGGAGCTGCCAGCAAATTGGAACTGGCGGCAAGAACGACCGGTACAGTGTTCGCAGTTTGCGTGGTTGGGGCGATTGTCTTTCTGTTCTATCTGCGATTGCACGGATCGGCGCTCCTGGAGCGGCGGCTGCAAGGATGGCTGAAAACGGACGGCTGGCGCGGTACGGTCGCACGAATCCTCATGGGATTCGTGCGCGGCGTGCAGACGATTCACAGCTGGGGAGATTTGGCGCTGACGTTGTTTTATTCGGCGGTGCATTGGTTCCTCGTGCTGCTGGTGTACCTCTGGGTATCGCATAGTTTTGGCGGGGCGCTGGGCACGATTAGCTTGAGTGACGCGATGCTGGTCATGGCCTTCACGCTGGTTGGCTCGGCGGTGCAACTCCCCGGAGTGGGCGGCGGGTCGCAGGTGGCTTGCTTCCTTGCGTACACCACGATCTTTGGAGTAGAAAAAGAGCCCGCCGCAGCCGCCGCGATTGTTTTGTGGCTGATAACCTTCGCGACGTGTAGTCTGGCGGGCGTGCCGCTGCTGATCCATGAGGGGCTTTCGCTCGGGAAACTGAAGGAATTGGCGGAACACGAAAAGGAAGCGGCAATGGAAGGCGCTGCCGAGCAAGGAGACTCAGCCCAGTGAAGTGTCCTTTTTGCACGCACGTTGACGACAAGGTGATCGATTCGCGGGAAGGCCGGGGCGGCGATACGATTCGGCGCCGGCGCGAGTGCCTGAAGTGCGGCCGCCGTTTCACGACGTACGAGCGCATCGACGAAATTCCGTACATGGTGATCAAGAAAGATGGACGGCGGGAACGTTTTGAACGGCAAAAGATTTTGCAGGGACTGCTGAAAGCGTGCGAGAAGCGGCCGGTGGCCACGCCGAAACTCGAAGGTATCGTGGAGGAAATCGAGGGGGTGGTGCACGAGTCCACCGAGCGCGAACTGACCACGACGGAAATCGGCGAAATGATCATGCACCGCTTGAAGAAGCTGGACAAAGTGGCGTATGTGCGGTTCGCCTCGGTATACATGGACTTCAAGGATGTGCAGGAGTTCATGAGCGAGCTGAAGAACCTGCTCAAGGATCGCGCCAAGAAATAAGTGGCGAGTGATGAGTGGGGTTGAGGGCCGGCCCCCCCCCTGGTTTTTTGTAAGTGTTGCATCTAAAGGATTTAGTGTTCCTATAAGCTCTTTAGAATCAACACTTATGGGCATGTCTGTAAGTGTTGCGGATAAAGGACTTAGGGGGATAGTGTTTGTAGGCAGGCTGAAGGCTCCCGAGACCCCATCCGGGATGACAGAGTGCACAACGGACCGCCGCCGAGACGGAGAACACCCCCTCCCCCCCATGCTTTTTGTAACGATATGATGTGAAAGGGTTTAAGAGGTGGGGGTCTGCAAACGATATGATTCCATGGGAGTTAGGGAAATGAGGGCAAGGAATGTACTTCCAGCCACGGGAAAAATTGAGAGATCGAGGCGTTCCCATAGCGGCAACTTCAAGGAAAGATAGCATGGAGCTACCCGATGTGTCAACTATTATTTGGGTTAGCATTCGAATGATTTGTTAAAATGTTGAAAAGGGAGATCTTTTCCGACAGATTGTTCCCCTTGAATGAGAAGGGCGAAGAGCGCACTCTTTGAAAACCACAAAGAGTGCGGCACCCCCTCTATGTAATTAACAGGTTGCCCACCCACCGTTAAGGGTGCTCCACCCGCCGGCTTGACACCACACAAATCTACACACACGTTTCGATCCGAATGCTGAAACAAGTCCACACGTCCACGCACCCGGGGGCGCGATTGGAACCAGCAAACGCTCAGGCCACAAAGGGAGAAATCCAGTCCGGAGAAGAAGTGGATGCCAAAATCTTACAAGATTTGGGCACGACTCGATCAGCAGAGCCTGACTAGGCACACTGCTCCCCTTGTATTGAGCGTCGTGTCCGCCCAAAACGTACAATAAGAACGATGATGCCGAGAACTCATCAGGAAGCATCACAGGGCGCAGTTTGCCTAACCCCTTGGGCTGTAATCTGCTCAGACGGACCAGAACCCAGAAATCCACAGGCATCGTACTATCGCGCCAGATACTACGACGCAACTACCGGAAGGTTCATTTCAGAAGATCTGATTGGCTTTACTGGCGGAATTGACTTTTACGTTTACGCGCTCGACAGTGCGGTTAACCTGGCGGACCCTTCGGGCCTGTGTCCGGCAACAGCGCCAACAGGATGTTCCCCCGCGAACACACACAATCCCAAGCCACTTACTGCCTGCTCGCTCTATCCCGACATGAAGCACCGGCTCGCCTGCAAAGAATTAGCGGGCGACGACCCTATGGGTCAGTGCGTAAGGGGATGTCTACTAGACCAGTACGACACAAGTAAGCACACCTACAAATGCGATGAGCGCGAATTGCATTGTCTTTGCTTTGACGCATGCGGGTACACGTCCGGACTCCGCGCACGGATCGCCCGTAACCATTTTGACTGTGACCCACCACTTAAACCGAGCGGCGGGAAGAAGTAGCGGATGGGTATCCAGTCAGTTTGAGTTCGAGTTGAGGTGAATGATGTCCTCGTGGAAATGGTTTTTGCTGAGTCTATTGGGTGGCGGGATCGTGTTCTGGATTCCCGACGTAGTAGTCCCGGCTTTGGACCGCAACGAGCAAGGGTACGCTGTAACAGTTGCGTGCCCGGCTGCATTAATTCTGTTCTACGCGGCGGTGCTGCGAGTCAGGAAATCCGAGCGCCTTGGACCCTCCACAGCGATTTTTGCTATCTGCGAAATGTGGGTATTGGCCCTATGGTTTACAATGGTGGCTCAAACCATTCGTGGAGGCGGCTTCCGCGGGTTCACGTGGAGTGAATTCGGCTACGTTCTCATTTCGAGCTTTCTACCAACACGAATCGTTGAATTCGTGACGCTCGAAGGCAGCATCATCGCTCTGTGGGTCGGAACCGCAGCTATGATCATCTGCCACTTCGCGTTCGAAAGAGGCCGGTGGATAATCCCTCCCCGGTTATGGGCTGCGCTTCATCGCCGGGCCAGTGGATGAACAAAACGGCCCCGTTCGACAATAACGGGAACAATTTGACCAAAGTCGTTGGGTCGAATACGACGAGCTACGTGTGGGACTTCGAGAATCGGCTTACCTCGGTGACTCTGCCAGGGAGTGGTGGTACGGTCACCTTCGCCTATGACCCGTTTGGCCGCTGCATCAAGAAAGTCACGTCCACCACCACGGGCATCTTTGCCTACGACGGCGACAATTTAATCGAAGAAACGAACGTTGCAGGAACGGCAGTTGCTCGCTGCGAGCCGACGCAAAGCATTGATGAACCTTTGGCAACGCTCCAAAACGGTGCAACCAGCTACTCCCACGCCGATGGACTTGGCTCGATTGCTTCGCTGAGCAACGCAGTCGGTTCGCTCACAAACTCCTTCCGGTACACAGGACGTAAATTCGACTCTGAAACCGGCCTGTATTACTACCGCGCCAGATACTACGACTCTGCCATCGGCCGCTTCGTGACTGAGGATGGGATCGGCAACGATGAAGGTATAAATTTGTACGTGTACGTTCGCAACTCCCCAACTAATTTTCAGGACCCCACCGGTTTTTACAAGCTGGTAGGATTTCCTCCAGGGAAGATCGGCGATATGAATAATGCGATCCAGAGTGCGATCAACAAGCTAAAAGCAGATTGTCCTAGCTGCGCCGGGTCCGATGGGCCGAAGATCGCTGACGCCCTGCAGAACGCAACCTTCGTCTATAAACGTAGCCTCTGGAGTCCAGATGGGCAAACCGAGGAGTGCGCCAACGCAAGACCAATTAACTCGAAGATTATTCATGTTAGCTCAAAGGCGTTCGGCTCGAAATGCTGCCGGTTAGATTCTACGCTTGCTCATGAAGCCACGCATAAGGTAACGAAGTCCCCAGATGAAGGGCCACCATCGGACATGGAGAATAAATGTTTCGGATGCCATTAAACTTCCTTAAAGCTCTGGTTGGGCTTGTACTCACACTTCTGCTGGTGCAGCCACCGACGGAAGGAAAGTGCATCTCATTGCAGGTTACTTTGAAAGGCAAAATTGAGGGACCCACGAGGGATCATCTGAAGGTGATCGTGGAAATTTCCTCGGCTACGCAAGGGGACTCCGTTACAGACGTGCGCCAGAAGTCTTCGATTGAGGAATCCGATTTCCATGTTCTTGCATGGTTTAACACAACGTCGAACGTGGTTGCCGCCGAAACCTGTGATCGAAGGCCACATTTGGTCACAGTCAAACTCATGCAGGGAGACCAAGTTCTTGATCGCCAAACGCTCACGGTCGAGACAGACTTTCGCAGAACAAAGTCGGGTGACTATCAGCTGAAGAGGCCGATCACCTTGCATCGTCCGGCAGACAAATAGGCCGACACGTTTGAACTTTGCTTAAAATTCATCGTCTCTTGGGGCCTCGGGCTACTTTCGTTTCAACCCAGCTGAAAACTCAAGGTTTGCATACCGCCGAATCGCATCGAGCTTGTCTTGACTCAAGCCCTGTAGATCTTGTTCGCTGAGCATTCCTTGTTGGATGAGACTGCCGAAAACAAGAATAAGAACCGAATATTTGTACTCGTACTGGCGGTCAATCTCAGCGCGGCGATCCGTGAGGTAGCGTTCCAGATCCCAGAGGTCGGACGGTTGTTGGATCTTCGCAGCCCGCTTCTTGGCTTCGATTACAACCGCTTCCAGTTCGCGCTGGAGTGCCCGGTCGAAGGCTCTCCGAGCAACGGCCTTTTCCTCGCGCGACCAGTGCGCGGCGTCGTAACCGAAAGGGTCGGGACGAGGTGAGCTGGCCATGTTCAGTTCCTCCCAGGCGTCATTTTATCCCTGGACAGAGCGGAGGGCTAGCAGCAGTCCAAGCCAAGGGGTCCGGCACCCGAACCGTGCCAACTCGCCAAGGTTGCTCACCCGCCATCCGGCTTAGGCACTCGGCAATCTTCGGCGGAGATGGTTTAGTTGTAACGCGCCAACCAAAACACCAAGTAATCCGCCCAGCAAGCCACCTACAACGCCGGCAGTTGCCAGTTGGGCAGTAGAAACATAGGGTCTCGGCGCGGCGTAGACCACGACGCCGAAAAAAGGTCCCACAAACATTAGAGTCACCGCCCAATATACGACTAAACGTTTAGTCGGCGTCGTCTGAGTGAAAATGGCCCCAAAGCCAGATCCTATGCACGCGCCCCAGATCAAGCCAATAATGAGCCCGACCCTGCCCCCGGAATGCCCGCCAATGAAAAGGCCAGCAAGGCCAACTCCGACAGTCCAAAAAACTCTTTTCATAATCCCACAACCTCAGAATTGCGAAGCGTCAAAAACGAAGAGTCGTAGGTACCTTCACTTCAACATCGTTGTGTTGCTCCAGCGGAATTCCGGTTCCCTCAGCACAGTTCAAGGGAAATGCCCGGCACGGATCGCAATACGCCCTCGCTTTGAAAATCAAAATCTCACATTCTCACATTGCGCGGCGGCCAGGGCTCAGACTGAGGTGCCGTCCAAGTCAAATCCCTCCAAGGATCGCAGTACACAATGGGATCATTCGGATCACTACTCTTGGCCCTTACGATTGTGTGAAAGCCGACCCACCACAGGACCGGTGAGAAGTTCCAGTTGGCATCGAATGGCTTTATTGCGTTTCCGTTGTCCAAACATCCCACAGCTCTATCAGCTTGGTCCTTACAGCCGAGATACTTCGAACCTTTGAGCAATCCGATGAGCGATTGGTTAGAGTTTTGGTCATTAAGACCTCCATTCATCATGCCGTCCCCCGGCCGTCGGACTCCGGCTTTTACCATATCCTGCACACACGAATGGCAGATCTGTCGGATCCGCTGAACATCCTGCGGACTCAGGCCTGCTGGATCCACCACTTGAATAGGCCTGTTCAGAACATAGCTATAGAAATCTACGCCGCCAATAAATCCCAGAGGGTCTTCTGAGGTGAACCGTCCCACTGTCGGATCGTAGTATCTGGCGCGGTAATAATACAGGCCAGTTTCCGAATCTGATTCTCCCGCGGTGTACTTGAACGGATTCACCTGAGAACTTTCGACCTAGTCGTGCCCATGTTCCACAAGTTCGAACACCTATCCGCCGCTTATGGACTCGGCTGCTGCCTTTTTGGGAGGGATTATCCAGTTTTGTCTCTCGAAAACTAAATGGAGTATGGGCATGAGCAATGACACTGACACTAGCGCGTACAAACTGCCGTCATAAGTCGCAGCAATGAACGCGTAAATTGGGATAAGAGTGCCGAGTAGAACGCCTAGTAGCGTGGAACCCGGATTTTCCAAAAACCCCGCACCCCGAAGCGTTGCACCAAGTGCCATAGCAAACGTCCCAAGAAAAAGTACCCCGAGCGCCATAAAGATGGAGGCGGAAGGTTTCGCGATCCCTTTCGGCCGGAGGATCGAGACCAGTAGGTAGGTGACCAGAAGACAGCTTGGGAGTAGGAAAGTGACGAGCTTGCCATTGAGTTCATGCCTGGCCCAAGCATACAAGATGAGTTCGGGCAGCCAGAAAGCTACGGCCCCCAGCAGAAACAAGCCCTTTGCACGCATCACGGTTCTCCCTTCTTCTCGGCTCCTTCGCAACGAATAATCAAAAGAGACCACACTTCTTGAAACATGTGAGGTGCGTGATTGGTCCAAACGCTTGCCCCAAGGCGTTCGCCGCGTCTCCACCAGGCGTACCTCCCACGGCAAGCGGTGGATCGAGTTGATAGGAGCCGACGCCATGATTTCCCGGAAAGAAACCCTGCTGCAGGCACAACCTTATGCAATTGCTTTTCGGATCGTTGGGAAACATGAGGCAAATTGCGTACAAGTCATATCTCCACAACTGTTTGTATTTGTCACAGTTCGTCGTACCACCGCACGTTCCCTGACCATTTGGTTCCCACCCGTACGGATCATTGAGGGTGATTGGACTATTTCGTGTGTACGCATAGAAATTGATGCCGCCGGAATATCGAACCGGATCTTCACTAAGGAACCTACCCGGGTTTTGATCGTAGTATCTGGCGCGGTAGTAATACAGGCCAGCTTTGGAGTCCGATTCGCGGGCGGCGAGGGCTTCCCAGATCTCGTGAGGGCTTCGCATGAACTGTACTCTAAACCCGCATACGCAAAATCGGCGTGTGCGGCACCCAGAATCGTCCCGAAATTACAGTCTGTGCCACCCGCCTAGCTCTACTTCACTGTGGTGAACGTAACAGCCACGCCATACCAAACGTCCATTTGGAGCGATTCAGGGAAGAACGGTACATCGTAAACGACGATGATCAAATCCTTCGACTCAAAGGTAACCTTCTGCCCCGCTAACCCTTGTTCATTGTAAGAACTGCACTGGGCAAATCCACACCAATTTCCTCTGTTAACATCCAATTTTTGCTCGACGTGCCCGCCTCCCGCGATCTCATCAAACGACGGAGTGTTTTTCGAGAAGGCCTGCTCCGGGTTTTGGAAAAAGGTTTCAACTTGCCCATTCCTAACCCGCAAAACGCGCCAACGCGCGGCCCCCCAGCTGTTTGAATCCTTCCAAATCCTGATTGGTTCTCTTGACGAATTGTAAATTTCGGCGGTAACCCCTCCAGATGGGGAAATTGCTCTGATTTTCAAAGTAAGTTTGTTTCGTGAATTCTCATCCGCCATAGCGGAGGCACAAAATAGATTGGCAAATGCTAATAAAGAGCACAAAAAACAGTTTCATTGTCTTCACCTCAAAAATCAACGATAAGAGTAGCGCTTTTATAGATAGTAGTCCCTCCGTTACACACATCGACAACCTCTAGGAAAAAACGCAACACAGTGTGATGGGGAAAAGATGGACGGTCGTAGCCATAGCATCCGGTAAGTGTGCAGTAATTAAATGGACTATTCCAATTACCTGGACCATTTCCCTCGTGATGAGGTCCAGTCCTTCTTCCATATCGCTTACCTTTCGCATCGCGATCTTCGTACCAATAGTTTGGCCCGTAGTCTGAGGGTGGGTCAAATCCTGCAGGTGGTCTTCCACGGTCCCAGTCAATCCATTGCCTAACCTCGCAGCAACGAGGATCATGTGTAGGGTCGCTTAAGAATTCGGCACCCCACGAAAACCCCGTACCACCTGGAACCGTGCCAGATACATTGTATTCGGGAGCCTTCTTGATCCCACAGCTCTTCTTTGGTGGGCATGAACCGTAAGGATCAACGAACTGACCTGGATCATTGCCAACATATGCGTAGAAATTGATACCAGCATTGAATCTTATCGAGTCTTCACGCAGGAACCGCCCGACATTCAAGTCGTAGTATCTGGCGCGATAGTAATATAGGCCAGTTTCGGTGTCCGATTCGCGGGCAGTGTACTGGAACGGGTTGACCAGCGAACCTGTAGAGGCCGTCAGCTTCCCGAAGGAGTCGTAAGTATAGGTATTGGCGATCGATCCAGCCGAGTTGCTCAACGACGTAATCGAGCCCAAGCCATCGGCGTGGAAATAGCTGGTTGCACTGGAGCGGAGCATTGCCAGTGGCTCGTCGATGTTCTGGGTTTGCGAATACTGCGCGACGGCTGTGCCCGAGGAGTTCGTTTCTTCGATCAGGTTGTCGCCGTCGTAGGCGAAGACGCTCGTACCCGCGGATGAGGATTTATAGATCCGCCGGCCGAACGGGTCGTATTTGAAGGTGACTGATGTCCCGATCGAACCCGCATGCACCATGGTGAGAGCTTATCTACTTCAGCGACGCGTTAGAAGGAATATACATTCAGCGGCGATACCGAAACAAAGGGCGAACGCACTCAGGTAGAGCGATCCTCGCTCGCCGCCCTTGGGGCCGCGGAGTAAGAAATACGTTTGCGCCAGCAAAAAGATTGGCAGAACGACGACTGCGATGAGTCCCCAGCTGTAAACTAAGACGAAGGGCATTCCCTCCGGGAAGCGAGTCTCGCGAATAAGTTTTGTGAAATAGAGGGGCAGGCCAAAAAAGATCGTGAAGCCTGAGACCCATTTGACAAGCGAAGGTGCAACCATCACCAAGATGACGCCCCCATATTGTCATCGCCGATCAGACTTCCGGTGCAAAGGACGTAACATGTAGCGTGAGCGGAAAAGAAACCGGGATGATATTGTTTCTTGCAAGGATCCCACGCGCTCAACAGACATCCTCGAACGCAATTAGACCAAGTATTGTTTCCAAATTTTCGGCTCACGTTGTTCAAATTTTGATTGAACGGCCCACCTGTCGCGTCACCGTATGCCGCTGCTACAGTCGGCCCGTAGGGAACCTTCCATGGAGTGTATCCGCCCCCGAATTGTCCTCTGTAGGGTCCTCGGTAGCCGGGATACGGATTATAGTTCTTGCAGTCATTTGGCTTGCATTTGTCAAGACCAAATGGGTCAACAAAGTCGAGAGGTGAGTTTGACACGTACGCGTAGAAACTAGCTCCGCCATTGAAGCGGACTGTGTCCTCTGAAAGGAATCGGCTAGAGGATTGATCGTAGTATCTGGCGCGATAGTAATATAGGCCAGTTTCGGAGTCCGATTCGCGGCCGTTTTCCGATTTGCGAGGTCGAGCGTGCATCTGAGGTCTCACACAGAACTGCCCACTTGCACGATTTCACCTGGCTTGATTTTCTCGACGGCCAAAAGGCAAGCCGGAAAGTATTGGCGGAGATGATCGAGACGATTGGAAGAAGACTGGAGTACAACTACGCCGATTCTGCGCCCCTCCAAATTTTGTTGGTAGCGGAGGTTCGTATCTACGGTGACCAACACGTCAAAATCAGTTTCCGCCAGCTTCAATAACTCGCCGTTCTGTTTTCCAGACCAGCCGGCTTCCTGAACGGTCCGAGATTCGTGGCCGTGTTTTGCGAAGAAGGTCTTCAGCTCCTTTGGCGCGCACTCATCAATCAGCACCTTCATCGGAGCTGGGAGACTAGGCTTACCTTTGCCTCTTCAATAGCAGCGATGGCAAGTTCGCGGCTAACGCTCGGATATTGTTCCAGAAATTGATCCAGGGTGTCGCCACCCTCGAGATAGTCAATTAGGACCTTGAAAGGAACGCGCGTCCCGCGGAAGACGGGCTCCCCACCGAGAATATTCAGATCCTTGGTGATCGCGTGTGTCATCGGGCACCTCGATTACTCCTGTTGGCC
>Ga0207037_10267_pt1 | contig 16341 bp, 25 predicted proteins | sample Alteio_BWMinCont_75_FD_153268 | JGI IMG/M metagenome (GOLD analysis project Ga0207037, IMG submission 153268) | Enriched cells from forest soil in Barre Woods Harvard Forest LTER site, Petersham, Massachusetts, United States -... | ecosystem: Environmental > Terrestrial > Soil > Temperate forest >... | reverse complement strand
GACATTTTTGTAATAAGACCCTTTGAGTTCAAAATACTCACAATTTTTCTTATGCCTGGCTCTAATTCTACATCTGGTACGTCGGGTGTTAGATCCCTAAGAACCTCAACCGAATGTGAACTCTTTTTTCTTTTCATACCAACATCCTCTGTTCTTTACCCTATTCTTTTATCCAAGACCTTAGAGCACGGCATAGACATAATTCGATAAAAAAATTGGTTTATGAGCCAAGGTGTCCATTTTCATGCGGGTCCATCTGGTGGTGTTTTGATCTTATCTAGAGTATTTTTCCGTATCCGCGCCACAGTCACGGCATCTTCCGCATTAAGCAGAATCGCCTTGTTGGAAAATTCCTTTAGAGCATTCTCACTGAATTCTGCAACCATGCACACAAGGTTCGGATCTATGCGGTCATAGAAACCCGGGAATCGGGACTGCAACCGCTCAACAATGGGCTTAACAGCTATTCCCATGACCGTGTGTGCCCTGGCTCCCATTATCTTCAAAGCAATTTCTTTTAATAGTTTTAGATCTTGGGCGGGCGGAGCTACCTTGGATTTCGACTTCTGCTTGGTTTTGATTCCAGGCTTCCTTATGGCTTTTTCTAAATCACAATACTGAAATATGTTCTCTTTTCCTTCGTTAAATATCTTATCAAACGTCTTGGAGTCTATTGCGTTTTTACTTCCATGTTTTACTTCCTTAGAAAAGTCAAACAACTCGGTAGCGTCAACCCCTGCCTCAAACGCCTCATCAATATCTTCGCCAGTTTTAATTTCCCCAACAATTCTCTTGGCCAATATCTTCCATATAGCGGAATCCTTTGGTACATCTTTAAATTTTTCAATTAACTTTGCCTTACCAAGCCGCCTGTCAGCCGCTTTTAACAAGTCCGTGAAGCCCCATCGATCCAAAGGGAATTCCCCGTTCAACAACTCCACTCTTGGGGTTTCGAGATACTGATCAATCAAATGACCGAGTGTTCTTGCTTCCTCTTCCCAATATTTAATCTTGGATTTTTCCTCTGGATTCTTTTCCTCAAAAAATGACCCTGGAAAATCAAATATAATTTCTTTCCCCAAGACAAGCCACTGCCGTGGGCATTTATATGTGCAGTGCTTGTCCGTGTAAGAATAAACATTACAGTGAATTTGAAGATTGAGTGTTTCGTAGAACACCGCCTCAATTTTCTTCTTCAACTTACTCCAGCGTCTAGGATTCGGTTTATATTTCCATTTTCTCATTGGCATCCATTTCTGGCATAGTCCGATACCTCTAAAACTCTCGGCGGATTCCTAAATTTATAATCATCCCCCAGAACACATCCGTTGGAATAGGTTACTCCCGTTGTGGGGTCGGTAAAAATCCCGGATCCGTTGTGGATGTGTCCAAAAAGAACACATTTCAATCGGGGCAATTCATAAATCCGTTTCCGCAGCGATGGAGAACCGCAGTGTTCCCCCTGAATGTTTTGATCCAATACGCCATGTGGAGGTGAGTGGGCGATCAGGACATCAGTGTGCCAGGGAATCAGGCTCCACTTCGCCTCCAGTTTTTGCTCAGTGCCAACAAAGCTGAAGCACGAATGCTCAGCGGACGTTCCAGAATAGCTCCAGGGGGTACCCCAGAAATTCACGCCGCCCATCGTAATGCCCTGGTCAATCAAGACTGACGCTGATTTGACGATCGCCTTTACTGCAACGGGATCTCGCTGAAAAAGAAGGTCATGGTTTCCAGGCACAAAGATGATTTCTTTGTATTGGGATCTAACGGAAGAAAAGAATTTTTCAAGAACCTCATATTGCTCAATTTTATTAACCATCACGGCATCACCTGAATGGATCAGTATGTCCGCAGGGTGTAGAGGGAAATCATAAAAGTTGTGGTTGTCGGAGATATGGCAAATCTTCATGTCACTCCCATTGGCCCACTATACCAGAGCGATTATTTCAAATCGCCCCTCTTTCATAAAAATTTTCAAGTGAAAGTTTCCCCGCATCAGGGCGAAGCCACTTTCGCGGATAGTCATCGCAATTTTTTTACCAACGTCAGCCGCTACCAATTTACTTATCTCGACGGGATGGATTGAAATGACATCATAATCAAAGGGGACCGCATCATCAACATACCCCTGTGGGTTTAGAGTTAAGATCGCCCAGCATTCCGCCATTTTCTTAAATTCATCATCACTTAACTCCTTTGGTCGCGACAAAACCTTGAAGCCTTGTCCTTGCAGGGCGGATTTCAAAAGTTCCACTCCAACATCCAGCAGGATGGTTAATTTCCCCCGCAGGGGATGACCTGGGGTCTTGTTACCTGTTGGGTTAAATGAAGTTTCCACCGCTACTCCTTTGGAATCAATCTTGTCAACCTTGGCGCATATTTTTTCAACATTTCTGAGATCAAATCCTCTGTAAACAAAAACGTATCCGCTACTTTTTTCTTTTGAACCTTCGTCAATTTGCAATGGTGTAACATGAACCATTTAGCTTCACTGGAAACATGGTTCCCGCAAGCACCATGGTAGGCATCAAGAAAAGCCCTACTGCGATCAAATTTTCTATATGTTTTAGACCTAAAATATTTATCAATGCATCCGATGAGATGTTTTGCATTTTCCCCCCAATTGTATTCCTTGTAGCCAACAATTTTGGCGAATTTTTGCTTGGCGAATTCTTCGGCAGCACTTTCTAATAAACAGTGGCACTGGTAAGTCCAATAATATTTTGATAAAGCCATCTTTACCCCTTCACCCCATACCGTCGCTTAACAAAACTCTCTATAAACCGTCTATCTACGAGCCTCTTGGGTGGGAAGTCCATTAGAGTATGGACGAGCGACCAGAGTTCACAATCCCATTCATTCAAAAACTCAATATAACAAAGACTTTCTTTCCAGCGGCCAGACCTTGCCGCAACTTCTACGAAATCTTCCAACAAGCAGACCCGTTCATCTGGCCAAGGTTTAAGCGTCCTAAATACTTCTGTCTGTTGGCTTCGTTTCAACTTTCTGACCCAACGATAGCCATTATGTAATGAGAGATGAAACATTTTTGGCTTTTTCCCAAGAGCCTTCAGCATCGTCACGACATTCTTTTTGCCTAAGGTCTTTAGTGTTTCGCTACCCAGCGAAATATACTCTGTCTTATCATCATGACTGTATTGTATCTTTTTTGGTGGCTTTGGAACTCGTTTGCCTATGGCGAAACCCTTCAGCCCCAGTTTTTTTGCCTCATCAAGAATCCAACTCCTTTCAAACCCCCTTTTTTCAGCGATCTCCCAAGCCAAAGAAAAGAGACGATTTGATTGGGAACGATCGGTGGCTGCAAGATTTACCAGTGCCTCTACCCTTAAATTGGGGTCAATCATTTTGAAAATGAGGGTTTCGATAAACTTGCTCATTATTTCTGCTCATCCTTAATGACTTCCAGGGGAAACTCATTCAACAATCTCATAGGATCAAGCGCCTCCAACTTTTCAATCAGCCCCACAGGCACTTCAGCGGTGGGATACTCTTCCATACGCTCGACATTTTGTTCCACCAAAACTTTAAAGACCTTGCATTCGTTTTTCAAATAACCCTCAATTTTAGCCTTGGCATCGATAAGGGCTTGGATCTTCTCACTCTCTAAAATCATGGTTTCGGCACTTAAAAAATCAAGGTAAAATTTGCTATGCCGTTCCCAAACTTCGTTTAGAGCCGACAGGATATGTTCTGAATTTTTTACGACCAAAGAGATGGGCTTTGGGATTTTTTCGCCCCTCTGAATTAGAAAGCGAGGATCATCTGTGATGCTGGCTATGGACTCATATAAATCCCAGAGAAGATCGTAGACCTTGGCTCGATAAACACAGACATTTGTCATCGGTAAGATCCGATAGGAAAAGCGGAAGTCATCGTCAATCAATTCTATTGTCCTGGCTCGATATTTCCGCCAACCATCCAGTCGTCCCAGCAAGATGACAATCCTATTGACCACATAGCCAGGTTTCCTCTCTACGATGAGTTGAATCGATATAGTCAATGTCTCAAATTCTGCTGGTTTGTCCCCGTAGGGAGATGGATCTTTCGTCAAAAAGATCCTGTCTGCCACCAGCATCTCAAAGATCTTTTCATTAGGCTCTGCGGGAAGCATAATCACCTTGAACTCCATGGCTTCTAGGGATTCTCTAAGATGGGAAAGATTATTTTCTAAAACTATAACTTCCATGACGGACTTCCTGTTAAAAAACGGATTGATTATGATTTTTGTTTTTATTACTTTAAATCAGGCAGTTTCTTTTAGAAACATTGGATCTAATGTCTCTTTGACCTGGGCTTCAAATAGAAACGAAGGCAATCCCTTCAAAACCCCTATCGTGAAAAAACTGACAATGACGACTTCCTCATATTTCTGCCTTGATAATTTTCCGTGGGCGTACATCTCAGTGGCCAGGGTTCGTTGCTGATGGCAAAGTGGTTCAAGAAAATCGGGTCCCACGCCATCAGTGACAAAACTCACCATCTCCGAAAGATAAGGATATTGAATCCTACTCAAGAATGACCCTAGCGATAAAATGGATTCAGTTCGTGCAACCCTCAAAAGCGTTATGCAAAGAGCCAGTAGTTCTTCTGTATTTTTTGGTTTTACCGTGGGCGGTTCCAAAATACTCGCATCGTTAAAAATTCTTTTTAATTTTTCTGTTGGATAGAGGCCGATTATCATGGCAAAGCACTCTTCCAGTGGAGTTTTGTCATCATAAGAAGCGATAGCCCTTTGTTCAACTGACTTCCTAGCGGCCTTTAGTTTCTCCCGATATTCTGGATCGTCTTTGACAGACTCGTACCTAGCATCTAATTTGGCAAATAGGCTAAAAATTCTAATAGCCACTGGGGGAATGACTCCGTCTTTAAGATTTGCGTCTGAATCTGCGAAATTTTCCATATCTTCAAAGTTTGAATTCAAGCGTTTTATCTCTTCGTTACTAACGCCATTTTCGGCAATCCCTAAGAGAACCTTTTGCTTTAGAATTACAGTGCGAAACCATGTCAGAGCCCCAATGATATAAGTAGCCTCATCGCGGAACCCAGATTCCCCCAACAAGAAGAAGTGTAGGTCACTTAACCTTTCAAACTTAGCGAGGATGGCTCTTAATAAGAGTCTTGAGGGAGGAGTCAATTGATCTAAGTGCATAAAAATACCCTTTCATAACCAATTTCACTTGGCTTGTGGCTTTGAGGCTGCGGATTGTCCGCTGGGTCATTCAATCACCTGGTCCAAATATAGTTTTTAGTGCGCCCCGTATGGACTCCCGAACCGCTAAAGCCAATATGATCACACAAGCAAGTGGTGGCCCGAACCCCGCCCCTATTATCGCCGCAAACGTGCTGAATTGAAAAAGCGTCCCCTCAACAATTTTCCCGTTGCTAATAACATACCAACTCATGGCTCCCAAGCCCAGTCCCACAACAAGTCCACTTAAGATCCGTTTTTTGTGAAGTAACTGAAGCGCATAAATTGATCCTGCGAAATTCAAAAGGCTAACAGGCCAGAAAGCAAAATTTGTATCAAGCACCATCAAAAACGCACCCGAGGAAAAAATCATCATGATCAAATTGGCAGCAAAATTAGTAATGAACCCCGAATTACTTTTTTCCCAATCATGTAGAGGGGTCGGCGGGACGAATGTTACGGGAAGAAAATGCAATAATATTTTCCAAAGAATTAAAAGAACCGCCGCATGAATTATTACATGCAAAAGATTATCGATAAACTCAACTGAGGATCTAGATTGTTCATGGCTAGAAGATTTCTCTTTTGGGGTCTCAGGTTTTTGTTTATCCAAAAAGAATTGCTTCACAGCCGTACCAAGAAACATCAATGCCAAGGGTGCCACAAGGTACGACCAAGGGACCGATGAAAAGGCTTGACCGTCCAGCTTGATGATGGCAGTCAGAATATCGACCACCATGATACACATGATGAACCCATATGCTCCATTTTTTAAAAATTTCTTTAACCTTACATCTGAAGGTTCATTTGATCCGTCGGTTGGAAGAAAAGAACCTGCCCACCAACGCCAAAGTAACCAAGCAGGATATGTGACAATGGGTGCAAGGATGACTCCCAAAACGATCCCCAAGAGTAAACCCACTACAGTCGGTACATCACTATCTGGATCTTTCAAAAAAAGTAAGGCTATAAAAATTCCTACAGCCAAAACTGCCGCCATAATTATTGTCGCGACAGTAAATCCTTTGAAACCTCTAGGCTTCAAAGTGACAACAGAATTTTGAACATGGCTTTCCATAACGCTCCCCTTAATTATCTATCGGTTCAGAGTTATCTTGGGATGCCGTATTGATTTTTCTTATTTCCATAGCTGCCGTTGGAGGTTCAGATGATAGACATAATTTAAGAAACGCAACCTCGTTCCAGAAAATATTCAAAGCGGGATTTCTATATTGAAGGGACCCCACTGGAATACCTATCAACTGTTGCTCTTGGCTCATGATAGTCTTGTTGGCTGGAAGAGACATTTTCTGTCTACATTTTATCAAAGCGTTCTGTAACCGATCGCCGTGGAAATTTTCAGTCCCAGAAATGTGATCTTGAATCACATTTAGGCTCTGCAATAACTTTTGAGCCTCTTCACCAAAAGTCCCATGGGGATCTTGTTCCTGTTTAACAGGCGCAAGAGAGCAAGCCGTAGACATTAAAAAAAGCAAAATGGTTATGGGTTTCATTGCCATGCTCCCACGGCTACGGGAACGTCGGAATATGCAGGGGGACTTGCGATGCCAAGCCCGCCCCCAAAACCCCAACATTCAACCGCACCAGTCGTCGTGAGACCACAAAGTCCAGCGATTTGACTAACATGAGATAAACTGACGGCGGCTTGATTAAAGACTGGAGTCGTATAACTTGATCCCGTTGTAGTCCCGTTACCTAATTCCCCATAAGTATTATCTCCCCAGCAATAAATCGTGCTGGAAGCACCTGGGTTAAGCAGGATACAAATATTCTCTGGGCTCGCTGCAACCATCGAAACGACATCAGCGGGGGAGACATAATTGTTGGGTGCCGTGTAATTAAAATTTTGATAAGGAGATCCAAATCCTGCATCCAGAGCCCCCCAACAATATAGGTAGTCTTCATTAGTATTGGTAGGATCACTCGCACAAGTAAAAGAAGGGCTAGAAGAAAGATTGGCGTATGGGCTTTCCCCGTATGGAAGTGAAAAAACTACTGGAAGCACATTATAATCTGAACCGTTATACCCATCAATTGCACCCCAGCACCACATGGAACCTGTAGAACCAACCGCACAAGCATAAGTGCTGCCCGCCGTGATACCCGTGGTGGCGGTGAGTAGGTTTCCTGTGCCGCTATCGTTACTGACATAAACAGGGGTGGTGCTGGTGGTTCCCGCATACGCCATGCCTGCCCCAAAATTGTTCCCTGCCCCCCAACACTGAGCATTCCCCGTGCTCAACAAGACACAAGCAAATCCAACACCCGCCGCAATATCCGTAACGGTGCCACCAAAAGAAGACGTTGGGATGATAGTGGTGGCGTAATTGGCAGAACCATCTGGTTTGTAGTAGCCCCAACAAGCAACACCTGTAGCGATGATTGCACAAGCGTAATCTTCGCCAATCGCAATCTTCGTCGCTCCCGTCAAGGGTGCGCCCGAGGGCAAAAGAATCAGTTGTGGGATATAAACGGCTGAACCACTACTATTTTGAAGTGTAGCATTATCTCCCCAGCAATCCACGGAACCGTCAGATAAAATGGCACAATAGTCATCATTAGAATAGATGCCGTAATAAATGGATGAAGCCGCCGTAGGGACGGTTCTGACCAAATAATCAAGATTCCCAGAAGTTCCACCAGAGGTCGTGACGGCTACTGTATTATTGGTGTTGTTGGTCAACGCTGGGATCGTACAGATTACTTCGGACGCACTGACATAAGTGGGTACGGTGCAGGTAGTGGCGCCATTGAATTTTATCGAAAGCCCCCCAGCGATAAAATTGGAGCCCGTGATCGTCAGGGTTCCACCACCAGCAGGTACACCAGAAGTTGGACTGAGCGAGATAACTTCAGGGACAGGTGTCGCCGTATAGGTAAAAATATTTCCAGAGGTTCCCGTACCAGCACCCGTTTGAACTGAAACTGGATAGGGACCACCAGCGCCAGTAGCTCCAGTCGAGCAAGTAATGGTGGTGGAATTCACAACTGTAGCGCCTGTGCAGGACACGCCATTGATTTTGACCGTCACCGTGGAGAAAAAGTTTGTCCCCGCAATGGTGACGGCGGTTCCGCCCGCCGTTAAACCCGATGAGGGACTAATGGATAAAACGGTTGGTGCTGGAGTCGGAGTAGGTGTGGGGGTTGGATTCGTGCCCCCACCAATGCTAGATCCGGCGGTAGTGCTTCCACTAAGGCAACCAGTGAGGCAGATTGCTGCACTCGATAAAACAAATAATAAAGCTACGCTTCGCATAGATCCCCCTTAAACGTCCAACCCCTGCACAATATTTCCTTTTCCATAAGGACTGCTGAAATATCTGGAAGAATAGATGCCCATCCCTGGACGCTAACTTCCTATCGGACGAAGACGTTTGTCGAGTCTGTAATATTCGTTTTAGATTATGATTTTGTCGGTTTTGTGATCTAAAACGAATTACTTCTTGGGAATGACTCGTTCAATTTTCACTTTCAAATACCCGTCGAACACGAGACTCTTCTCTAAAATATCTAGTTGCGAAATATCTTCCTCCCCGCACAGCGCGGCGGCCAGAGATTTTCCAAAATGGTTGCTCAACTTCTTTAGCGCATGGACGCTTTCTGCTGGATAGCCCCCATTTGCCCAACTATGAATGGTCGCAACACTCACGCCACAAAGGGATGCAAGCGCCTTTGTGGTCATGCCTTGATCTTTCTTCAAGGACTGAATCCATGTCGATAAGGGCGTTTTTGTTGAAATTTCGCGTCTCTTTCGTGGCATACTGACCAACCAATCTATCTATTTTAGCCGCCGCAACAACTCCGTTTCGTATTAGAGGGTTCGCCCAAGTTCGCCTCCGTAAGCCCAAATCAATACTCGTTTGCATACATTATGGTAAGGAGTCTCGCGACGGGACCCTCATGAGGGTCAGCGCCGAACTCAAAATTCAAATCGTAATAGTCAATTTCCAAAAAAACTTTTCCCTATTGACCACCACGGAACCGAAGTCATGCTCACCGTGAGGGTCATTCCCTTCAGTAAACTTTTTGAAGACTCTTATCTGCGTGATGACTTCTTGAAGGTGGGGACTGCCTATAACTCCAGCGGTCATTAGAATTTTATGTCTAGGGGTCTCAATCATGGTCTGCCGAAACAGATCGTTCGCTTTGGCAATGTCATTCTTGGTGATTACTATGGTGGCTTGGTTATTTTGATTTTTCATCGTCATCTCCATATAAAAGCGAGATATTTTGTTATTTGGGATCTCTCAATTTTGGGTGCCGCTTTCTCAACAAGGCACCCACGATATTGGATCTAGAACTCTCTAGATTTTCTGAAGGTGCCGACTTCTTAGAGATGGTGGTCCCTTCTTCAGAATAGAGATCCAAATCACCCAGGTTTGAAACGGCATGGGTATATAAATCTGTCACGGCGATAGAGCTATGCCCCATATTGTCCCTAGCTGTCCCGAGTCCTACTTTTCCTGAACTCAGAAGCATGGAGCAGTATTGGTGGCGCGTAGAATGCGTCGAAAGATTCTCCCTGAGACCAACAGCACGGAATATTTTCTTCACAATCTTACGAAGTGCCCTCGTGGAGAAGTGATCTTTATATTTGCTGGGGAATAAGGGGCTATGGGGACCCACAGGTAGCCCAAATTCCTTCTTGATTGCAATCCATTCGTTGAAAAGTCCCGCTGCACTTCGGGTTAGTATAATTGTTCTGGGTTTTGAGCCTTTCCCATTGCGGATATTCAACTTTAGCCCATTAAAATCGGATTCTTTGAGATCACAGAATTCAAATGAACGGGCACCAGTCTCAAGGAGCCCCCTGATCAGGTAGTAATTTTTAACGGACTGGAAACGGTTGCCACGAGCTAAGGCTAAGTCTCGCTCACGAAGCAAGTAATCAAGAAGTCGATTAAGTTCTTCTTGGCTTAGGAACTTCTCCGCCGTAACACGCCATCGCTTACCTTTCATGGTAATGCTCCCGAATTATGCGTTGGATCGCCGACTTTGAAACGGTTCCCAATTTCTTACTAATTTCCCTCACGGATAAATTTTGGGACCGCAGTTCCAATACTGTCTTAATAACTTCAGGGCTAACGGTGCGGGGGCGACCTACATTGGAGATGCCGAGAATTTTAGCAATGGCCAAACCATTCTTAATCTTTTGACGGCTCAAATCTGAGCGCATTATTTTTAATGCCAGGAAAATCCTAGAAGTTAGCTTTCCCAAGGGAAGTTTGTCGTCCAATAGATAGAGATGTCCGTCACCCAGGTTAGATAAGAAATCAATGGCATTATCCAGCGATGAAAAAATTGAACTGAAACGAGGGATTACCAGGAGATCATATGATCCTGCCCGGATCCCTTTTTGAATCTCTCGTCGAACTTTTTTGGAAGGAACCAAGCCATGTTCGGCAAATACCCGAACCACCTCAAAGCCATTTTGGAGACACCAAGCAGTCATCGATTCCAGTTGAAATTGTCGGGACCGCAGATCCGACGATCGAATGTAAATTGCAGCCTTCTTGGGTGTGGGGCGGGTCGATCCCTGACCCTGGGTGCCTAGAACCATGACTATTTCCCCCTGACGAACAGATAGCTATTAGATTTTTGTGGTGTGGTCTTCTCAAGAAGGGCTATGGTCGCGTTCACGGCTCTCTTAGGGATTATGGGTTCCTTAATGTCTGAAGTCGTTACTGTCGGGCTATAAATGAGTCTAACGGCATTTGGGCGCATACTCCCTCCCTAATGATACAAATAGTATAGCCGCAGCGCATAATATAATCAACTAAAAAATAGTTCATTTAGCCTACGATATAGTTGATAATAGAGGGATGTTACTTGCCAATCTCTTTAACAGCACAATAACGGAGGGTATCTTGCTCTATATCTTCCATTATGATGGAATCCATGCTTCTGCCATTGCAAGGTATCTCGGAAAGTCTCTTACGGGGGTTCTGACTCAATTGGATCACTTTGAAAACGCTGGGCTGTTGGTTTCAAAGCAAGTTGGTAGGTCCCGAGTCTTTTCGTTTAATAAAAAATCTCCAGTCACAAGACCCCTCATTGAAATTGTCGAAATGGCTTACAATAGTATTCCCTTGGAAGAACGGGATAGGATGTTTCCACGTCGCCGCCCAAGGCGTAAAGGAAAGCCTGTTAGAAAATGAAAGAGCCTAAATGGAAGTTAGCCGATGAGGAAGCCGTGTGGCGGTACGTCGGTTGGCATTTAGCCAAACACGGAATCAAGACCGTTCTGGTGGGTGGTGCCGTCGCGGCTATCTACTCGGAAGGTGCCTATAGGTCTGGAGACCTAGATATTGTTACGCTTAGTTACTTTGACGAAAAAATTCCAGAAATTATGGCTAAAATTGGGTTTAAAAAACGGGGTAGCCGCCACTTCATCCATCGGCAATGTAGAGTTTTTATAGATTTTGTGAACGGACCTGTAGGGATCGGCGATGATTTAAAAATTAAGCCGAAGGCTGTCAAAGTTCAGGGTCAGACTCTTTTTATTTATTCTCCCACGGATTGTATTCGGGACCGCCTTGCGAGCTATATCCACTTTCGGGCTCGGGAATGTCTCGATCAAGCGGCGTTGGTGGCAAAGAGGTTTCCGTTTAATCACAAAAAAGTGCGGGAGTGGTGTCGAGACGAGGGAGCCCCACAAGCTTACGATGAATTGTTAGAGAAAATTAAGGGGTAGCCTTTACTTATCCACGAGAGCCCGTAACAATCGGTATATCCAAAAATCCCCGCAAGCGGCTCCGCGCCCTACAGGTCCCCAACGCAAAGCCCCTGATCCTCTTGGGAGTCATGGAGGGGGATCTTGATACCGAGCGAGACATTCACAGGCAATTTAGAAATTCCAGAATCCGTGGCGAATGGTTCTGCACGAGACCCGAGTTGCTACGATTTATCGACAGCGAATGCGATCCAGCCCTTTTGCTTTTTTAGGTCAAATAAGAGATATGAGTTCATAGGAGCCGTCATCATGAATTTTCAAATTAAAAACTCCGCGTTGTCTGGCAAACCCACTATCTCGGATGGACTTGGCAATTTTTTTTGTCGTTTGATTGGTTCGATCAGGGAGAGGATCGATAAATTTTATTAACTCAATCGAAATAACGTCATAATCAAAAGCAACGGCATCCTCAAGAAAATGTTTTGAATTTTTTGTTAAAACCGCCGTATTCTCTGCAAGTTCTTTAATTTCGTCGTCCGTTTTTCCTTTTTCAATTTGAATCACCTTAAACCCAGCGGCTTTCAATGAGGGCTTTAATTGGAATAAATTTTCATCTAACAAGATGGTTAATTTTGCCCCCAGGGAGTGCCCAATGACTTTTTCTACTTCTTGATATTTACTGTCTTTGTTATCATCTTCGTTCATTATAACTCCCCGTCTAAAACCGCTCGAACGGTTTCATATGGAAAAAGATTCTTTTCACTCACGCCCAACAAAACTCCTTGATTCATTATGACTCCTCACCCTTAAAATCCTTCGGTGGATAGTCGTAAACTTCATAGATTTTAGGCGGTGGGAATTTAGATTTTCGCCTTAAACAATTGGCACAAGTCGTTTCTTCCCAGAAGTCCGTAACCTCCAAATAGAGATTTAAACGGATACTATCCTTTAATCCGCAAACCGTCGGGGGAACAAGGTTTGATGTCCTAAAAATTTTGTGCGTTTTAGGCTCTTTCATAATCACTCCGTTGAGGCGGCAGTTTTTTCGAGATCCTCTAAGGACTGGTGGGAAACATCGTAGAGTCCATCTGGATCAAAATCGATTCCATTTGGCCAAGCCAAAGTGCCGTCTCTTAAAACGGCTTGATCAAAAATATTATTTTTAATGATTTCTTCAACTTGACCCCCAGCGCCTTCTAATATTTCGGAAAAATCAACATATCTAATTTCGCCATTAGAGAATTTCAATTTAACAATAAAATCTTTGATGAATTGAAATTCCCTAACCCATAAGCCTTTGAAAAATCCAGCCTCTACTGTAGAACCCTCAATCTTATTGGGAGCATTACGCTGTTTACATAACTCCCAGTTTTTTCTGAGGTCCTCAATATGTTGCTTTGCCCATTCTCTCGTGAGGTTTAATTCTCTTTCTGTGATTCCAGAATTAAATGGTGGTTTGGTATCCAACTCTTCAATCAATAAAGTTGCTGATGGATCAGGGACATTCCCTGTTTTCTTGAATACTTTAAAATAGCCTGACCCGTGCTTTGGGGCGGTTTTACCAAAAGGATACATACCAACCTTTAATCCACCAGGCAATGTTGCAATCGTATAAGAAATAACTGTTCCCATATTTACTCCATCAATTAAACAATCATCATATCACAACTACCTGGCTTCGTCCACGATCCGCCCGCCCCACATGCCCTTCATGGCGGATCTTAATTTTCTCGGACCCTCAACGTAATTCATATAAATTATGGTGTTTTGAATTTGGCGGTGCCCAAGAAAAGCTTTGTTGGAATTTCTACTGAAAAAGCCCCTGACAAAAATATGTTTCAACTCGGGTTAAAAAGCTTAGTGATTAAATGATCTAAAAAATAGTCCCAGTCGCAGAGTTGAAATGGCACCCACTACTGACCCCAAAAACCACGAAACTCCAAGCGTCGCTAGAATCGGGGCTCCGACACAAATAAAAATACCTATAGCTAGAAGTGCCAACAAAGGGAACTGAATGAATTGATTATGTCGGATGACTCGAATCTCTTCAGGTCTTAAGATGATAGCCGCTGCAAAAGCACTCAATCCCAAAAAGACTGCCCCACACCCCGCCATACAGATAGTGTCTCCAAATCTCATGAGTAACCCCATAAGTCCCAAGCTATTAAAAAAGCCGACTCCAAACTGGGGACAAAAAAGTAATGTGATAAATCCCGTTATAAATTGGATGACGGCTAACTTTTTAAAAACAGAAAATCCAGACGGATTAAGATCCTTATGGACTCTCAGAAGAATATTATCCGTTAGAGCCTTCGGCGGGCTTATTTCCTCACTATTTTTAAAGGTTTCAAATTCTAAATCCATATCCACACTTTTCATTTCTTTATCACCAGCCTTCTTAATTTTTTAATGGCTCGACTTACCTGTTGTCGAACATTGTCATGAGAGATGTTGAGTTCTCTTGCGATGGCTTCAAACTCCATGTCTTTATCATAACGCATTTCCAATATCTTCTTTTGAGACTCAGACAAAGTTTCAAGACCCTCAAAACTTTTCATACTGGTTTCTTGAAATGCGGGGGGACTGGCGATTCCTTCAAGACTTTCGGGTACAATCTCCCGCGAGAGATTCTTAACCTTTCTTATAGAGTCCAGCATGACCGTTCTCGTGATAACAAATAGCCACGGGGCAAATTTGAAATCCTTTTTGTATTGAAACCTGGATTCATGAAGTTTTAAAAATACCGTCTGATGTACGTCATCGACAGAAGCATTTCTTAGACGTTTTCTCAAATACCCATAGACCCTTCCAGCGTAACGTCCATAGAGGGTTTCAAAGGCTTCAAAATTGCCCTGTTGATAAGAGTGCATGAGATCCTCATCACTTAAATCTAAAGTCATCTAGGGGTTTTGCTCCCTTTCTAAAGACTAAATACGTTTAAAAAAATGTTTTTGTGACATCTGTCACAAAATAAATCTCTCTTGCGTAATAGCTTATAGAAATTCGGATGCGGGTAACAGGAAAGAAGGAAGGTCTAGCAATGAAATCAAGGCATTTAAAAGGTTTTATAGCCGCTGGCGTTATGATTGTTTCAATCAACGCTAATGCCATGCTCGTCGCTTATGAAGACTCACTAGGGATCATGGGGGTGAACCAGTCATTTCATAACGAGTTGTTCTTAAATTATTCCCTGACTCCACACTTTGCCGTGGGAGAGAGAAACATTCGGTTTGTCACAACCGACGGTGTGAAACAATTCTTCGTTCCTGAGGCTGATTTTCTTATTTATCGCTGGAATAATCCTGACTCCCAAGCAAACTTTTACGCTGGTGGGGGATATGGGGCTGAGTCTTTTATGAGTCAAACTCAAGGGGTGGCGATGGCGAACGTGGCGGCTGATTGGGAAAGTCGAAAGTATTATCTTGATGCTGAATTTCAAAGTCTTATAGCTAACGATACAAGAGAGTATAACTCAGCAAAATTCAGAGCAGGGTTTGCCCCATACCTGGCAGATTTCAATGAACTTAGCACTTGGTTTATTCTTCAATTTGAAACCATGCCCTTTGTTGAAAACAATCTCTTCCTGACACCTATGATTCGATTATTTTATAAAAATGTCCTTGTTGAAATCGGAGCAGATTTCCAAGGGAATTTCATGTTCAATTACATGATTCATATTTAAAAAAAGGAGAAACATTGTGGTCAAAATATTATTTTTTGTAACGGCAGGGTTTTTGATTAGTGTGTCGTCTTATGCAAAAGAACTCACCGTCACGGTCAACGGAATGGTTTGTTCGTTTTGTGCCCAGGGAATCCAAAAGAAATTGACGGCTCAAGCCGCCGTTAAGGCAGTAGACGTAAATCTCAACAATCATCTAGTTAAAGTAGATTTAAAAGATGGGCAAGATTTAAGCGACCCGACCATAACTCAAATCCTTACCGAGGCGGGTTATTCCGTAAGTAAGATTGAGAGAAATTAAATGAAAGAAAAGACCCTAGCTTTTCTGACGCTATTTACATCCATGGGTACACTTGTTTGCTGTGCCCTTCCTGCTCTTTTTGTGACCTTGGGGATGGGAGCGGTGCTTGCTGGGTTTTTGACAAAGGTTCCTCAACTCATTTGGTTTTCAGAACACAAGATCATGGTGTTTGGAATGGGCTTTGTGATGTTAGCCATTGGTGGGTTTTTGCAATGGCAGGTTAGGAATACATCCTGTCCGACAGATCCAAAGCTTATGGACGCATGTAAAACCACGCGAGGTTGGTCTCCCATCTTATATATTATTTCACTTGGACTTTATACCATCGGGGCAATCTTCGCCTTTGGATCTCGATTTTTATAAATTAAGCAAATTTGACTCCTTCCCCAGAAAAGGTTAAAAATTGGCAATGGGAAAAAAGAAGCCTCGAAAAAAGATGTTTTTAGGAATGCCCA
>Ga0207037_10239_pt1 | contig 16379 bp, 17 predicted proteins | sample Alteio_BWMinCont_75_FD_153268 | JGI IMG/M metagenome (GOLD analysis project Ga0207037, IMG submission 153268) | Enriched cells from forest soil in Barre Woods Harvard Forest LTER site, Petersham, Massachusetts, United States -... | ecosystem: Environmental > Terrestrial > Soil > Temperate forest >... | reverse complement strand
TACCTGGAGTGTCTGCGTCCTTGTTTGCGCCGTCGAAGCAACTGGCGACCCGAGATAATTGAACATGTTTACCGTCCCGTGCGCCCCCATCGATGTTGAGGTATAACTGTAAGACATGATCCGCCTCCCGTCGCCGCCGTACAATGAAACCATCGCGGCAGGCCCAAGCAACGCTTCGACCTCGGCTCGGGTGGTTACGCCTTTCTTGATCTGCGAAACCTTACCTGCATCCAGCTTGGTGCCGTATTCATAGACCTGCGCGGAAGATGTCGAGAAGCAGCCGGCACACATGAATGTGGAAAGCACTGCGACCGCCGCGATAACGGATTTGATCGACGATTTCTTGGCCGGTGCGCGTCGCAAGTAGATCGGATGGAGTTGGATTGGGTCAATTTGCATGATTCGAATTTGCCAGCACTTTGAACTGGTTTTGAGAATGAAGGGGGGTGAGAAGGGTTCAAACAGCGGGGATGTCCGGCTTGGCGCGGGTTAGCGTCGAGCGCGGAATCCAGACGACGCGTTCATCTGGCCCGCACCCCACGGTGGGCGGAAGTCGCCCTTGGGCCTTATCGGTGATGTCGATGCCGATGACGGCGAAGTCGCCCGACTCAAGTTCGAGGATGTCGGGACAGTTCATTACCGCGGGCGTTTTTGCGCCGTTCGCGTGTGGGTCGGGGCCAAGTCGGCGAAGGAATTTTGGTTGCATGGGAGGAGCGGGTTGATGGGTGGGTCGGGTCGCGCGCCGACAACACGCCAGCATGAGGCGTGGTCGTCAAGCGAAAAAAACGCCATTATGGGGCGTGCCTCCTCCACGACGAAAAGGTGATGACGCGATTCTCCGCCGCCTCGGTGCAAACATCCAGGTGCAGCGGCGCGCAACCGGCGTGACGCAAGAGAGACTTGCGGAAGCCATCGACGTTCACCCGCGCATCGTCCAAAAGATCGAAGCGGGCGAACTCAACCCGAAGTCAACCACCCTGCTGCGGATTCAGAGGGCATTGGGCTGTCCGTGGGAAAAACTCATCCCGAGTCCTTGAAGCGCGTGAGCGCGGAGCGGGTGGAAACGCTTCCAAGTTTCCGTGTCGGTCATTTTGCGCTTGCGCTCCAAACGCGCGCGCGCAGGTTCACGCCGCAGATTTTGCCCCGCCGACGCTTTCGTGCCGACCGCCAAAGAAAGCAATCTTAACCCGCTCCTCGCCATGCCCAAACTTGTCCCCGTCAATCTCGCCGTAGCTCTCGACACCTCTGATCTGAAGTTTCTCAAGGATCGGGAGAAAGTTGTAAGCGAGGGCGTGAAGGCCAGCATCGCCGCCTCCAAAGCCCTACACGAAATTCGCGCCTACAAGGACGGCAAACTTTGGAAGGCGACTCACGAGACCTTTGAAGCCTACTGCCGGGCGAAGTGGGGGTATGCTAAAACCCACGCCTACCAGTTGGCAACCAGTGGCGAACTTATCCATCAGATTGAGGAACAGTCAGTTGCGAGCCATTCCGCAATTGCGGAATGGATGCCGACCAATGAAAGTCAACTCCGCCCGCTCCTGAAACTGCCCCCCGACCGGCGGGTGGAATGCTGGGCATTGGTGGTGGCTCAGACCAAGCCAGGGGAGTTGACGCAGAAAATTGTCAAGGTTGAGATGGGTAAGTTCGCCAAAGCCCAAGGCCTGCCCTTGGCTTCCAAGAAGGCGAAACCTCGGTTGTCGGACAAAAAGAAGGCTGCGGCTGCCCTGGGAAAGCTGCGGGTCGCCATCGCTGCTCTGCCCGACGCCGACAAGTTTGCCCCGCTGTTGGAGAAGATCAAAGAGCTGATCGGGTGAACGTGGTTCGCGTGGCAACTCCAATTATTGCTGGTCGGCAAGGATCGCAATTTTCTTCACTTTCTGCTCGATGAAATGCTCGCGCGCAGTGTCGCGTTGGTAGCCCCATTGCTTGCGCGCTCGGCTCGGGTCAAACGCCGTTCCCTTCGTCGCTTCGCGGTATGCGAGCGGGAGTATCCAAATCTTGCCGAGAGGATCGGCGGCGACTTCTTCGAAGGTGGAAAGGCAGACTTGGGAAAGAATCGGCGGGTTGCTCTGAAACAAGCGTTCCGCCACGTTGTTCCTCCGCTCGGCAGTCTTGAAAACCATGAGGACGCGAAACGGGTATTCCTTGAACGCGGAACGCGGTGCGCCGTTCCGCTCAGCGAATCCGCCGGACTTGAAGTAGTCCAGGTAACACCCGGCCTTGGCAACAAGGGTGTCAACCGTCTCGCTTGAACGGTCAACCTCCAGGAAAAAAGTGTGCTCGGACAAGCCTCCATCGGTCTCAGCTTCGTGAACCCGGATGAATCCATCCGGCTTCACGATCACCTCTGTCCCGTCATGCCGGGGCCGGAAAGCTTCAAACTGGTAGAGGAGAGGCCAGGTGCAGAACTCGGTTAGGGAAAAAGCTTTCGTCTTTAGGAGGGCAGCATGAAAGGACGCCTTCACGTCCATAATCTCAAGCTCGTGCCGAAGGGTGAGTTCGCTCACCAACACCCGCCGCCCAAGCGCAGGAACACCGAGAGCCGGGTATTCGGCGAGGGTGCCGTTCGCCTTGAGGATTGCCAAACCCTTAGCGGCAAGGAAAAGGATTGCTGGCTCGAAAGCCCGCCGCGGGCGCGTCCCGATCAGTTCCGCCGCCTTGAGTTTTTGGAGCCGCTTTTTTGCGGCTTCGGCGTGGCCGTCGAAGTAGAGTGTGGCGACATGTTCGGCGATCATGACGCGGGACTCGAAGAGGGTCCGAAGCAAAGCGAGGTCACGGGCCTGCAAGCTAATCGAAATGGGGTTGTCCTTCCGTTTCATATCAAACTAAGATTCCAATACCCTTCGAATCTTGGGATCTGACAGTGATTGCTTTCCAGTCGGGCAAATGTGCGGACAACAAACTTTTAAAAAGCTTGCCATGGTTGGGGACTTTCAAATGAAGTAACTCGTGAACAATCACGTAATCCTGAAACTTGTTTGACTCCCGCAAAAGATCGTCCGAAAAAGTTACCCAGCCGCTAGTTGAACACGAGGCCCACTTGCGCGTCATTTTCTGAATGCGGATTTGTTGTGGCTGAACCCGAATCTTTTTCGCCCACGAATGCACCTTAGATTTAAACGGCTGGCGATGCGAACCTGTGCTTTTGCTTCGATTTTTCATCTTTGTTTTAGACGTAGGATCTCCTCCGCAAGATCAACCATACGCTTGCCGCTAACGACCCGGAGTAATGACTTGTAAATCTCAGCCTTCAATTGCCGTTGTTCGTCAGCGTTGCTGGCAGAATTAGGAAACCGGCCATAGACTCCAGTAATTTCCTTTGCCAGCTTCAGCGCATCGGAAAGCTTCTCCTGCTGCAAAAACCAAAATATCTCGAACGTCTCAGGATCAAGTCCGCTCTCTTTGCGTGCTTTCTCAGCAGACATTTTTTCCTGCATCAAAACCTCGATTCTCGAAAGTGCATCTGATGTTGAGACTTGGCGGTCTTCAAGTGCGGTCAAGACAGATTCGGCACGCTCGGAAATCGAAATCAGATACGGCTCTTTTCCGCCTCGGTCAGTTGCACTTTTAGTTAGACTTCTGATGAGGTTAATTACCTTGCCGTTATCTGAACCATTTTTCTCTTTCAACGCTTGCAGCGCAGCCGCGTCAAACTCGACCGTCTTGGTCATTCTGGCCAGACCGTGAGACGCCGCATTTTCACGAACGAGCATTTCCGTCTTGTGGGCGATGTCAGCGTAATACGCCGTCTTTTTGCCGTATGCGTTACGGAGCATGACATAAAGGTCGGCAAGCTTGTTGTAATTCTCAATGTAATCACGCAATGCGGGATCGGGGGAAAGGATTTCATAAAGGGTCTCGATCTCTTTAAAGAAATCGCTGAACTCCTGTCTCTTTTGTTTATCGAGAAAGGTCTCATAAAGGAGCTTCTCAAGCTTTGCATCGCTTCCGCCGCTTCCGCCTGCGGCTTCAAGATATGATTTACCCGAACCGTCCATAAGCTCCTTGAAACGGGCGAGCAATACGTCGAGGTCTTCGATAACTCCGCTCACCTCATCAGAATCGAAAGCAAGCGCCTTGTTTAACTCCTTCAAAATGCCAATGAAATCAACGATGAGGCCGCACGGTTTTTTAACGCCCTTGTCATCCTCGTAAGGGCGGTTCACGCGTGCCACTGCTTGAAGCAAAACATGGTCACGCATTGGCTTGTCGAGATACATGCAATACAAAACGGGTGCGTCGTAGCCGGTAAGAAGTTTGTCGGTGACGATAAAAATCTTTGGCATTTGGTCAGGCTTTGGAAACGCTTTGCGAGCCTTCTTCTCGGCGGTCTCGTCCAACTGCATTTGCGCGACAAGTGGTCGATCGATCGCATCTGCTGAACTCTTTGTGTAAATAGGCGTCGAGTATTCTGGCGGCAGATACTTGTCGAGTGCCTTCTTGTAAAGGGCACATGCTTCACGATCCACTGCGACAAGAAAGGCTTTGTAGCCAAGCGGCTCAACGTTCTCCTTGAAATGTTTTGCGATGAACTGTGCCACCTTCTCAACGCGATCATCGGCCTTCAAAAACGCCCTCAGATTCACCGCGCGGTCAAGGATGCGGTTTAATTCGTTTACGTCACTGACCCCCTCGCTCTCAACGATATTCAAGAATTCCTTCTCAAGCAACTCTTTGGGAAGTTGAATTTCACTTCGCGCTAGAGTGTGTCGCAACATGACTGTCGTTCCGTCTGCAATGGATTCCCGAATTGAATACTTGTCGAGATAACCCTTGTCGTCTTCCTTGCCGAATACTTTGAACGTCCCTTTGCCGTGAGCTGTCTTATCAATCGGAGTGCCGGTAAAGCCTATAAGCGTCGCGTTAGGCAATGCACCCATCAGGAAATTACCAAGATCGCCGCTAGTTGAGCGGTGCGCTTCGTCAATAAGCACAAAAAAATCTGAACGCTTGCACGAATCCTTTCGGATTTCGTCAAATTTGTGAATCATCGAAATGATGAGACCGCGAAAATCCTGGTCAAGTAATTCCTGCAATCTGGCTCGACTGTCGGCATATTCAATTTTGATGTCGCGTCCATGAACCTCGCCAACAAGCCGTTCAACCCAGCCTGACAATTGGCCTTCCAATTCGTTACGGTCAACCACAAGCATTACCGTCGCACCGGGGAATCGTTCCTTGTCTTCCAAGATGAGTCGCGCAGCGGTAATAAGCGTGAAGGTTTTCCCTGAACCTTGCGTGTGCCAGACAAGCCCCGTTTTCTTTGTTGGATCGGCACAACGTTCAACGACTTTTTCAGCAGCGCGCGTCTGGTGCTGTCGCAAAACCGTTTTCTGCAATTCGTCGTCTTTCAGGAAGAAAAGAATCCATTCCCCAAGCATTTTCAGGAACACCTCCCGGTCAAAAAATCCTTGAACCGCGCTTCTGAAGGTCTCCTCACGCTTGGTTTTCCATTCAAAGATGCCCTTGCGCGAATAGTTCCAAGTGACGCCGTAAAGGTATTCGATCAAGTGCGTCACGTTGAACACCTGGGGAATAGTGAGTAATTCTGGCGTTTCCAGTTGGTAGCGGCGAAGCTGCTTTATGGCCCGCTCCGTTGCGTCCGGCAATTTCGGATTCTTATTTTCTACGATTGCAACGGGAACTCCGTTAACTAGGAACATAACGTCCGCTCGATTTCCCTTTTTATTTAACGCCCGGAACGTCCATTCATAGGTAACGTGAAAGACATTTCGGTCTATGTCCTTGAAATCCAAAAGCGTCACGTTGCGATGTCGATTCTCACTTTCGACGAACACCGTTTTGTTGCCGCGCAACCATTCGAGAATCTCGTGGTTGCCCTCAATGGTGTTCGGCACGCTTTCCATGCGCTGAACGACAGACTGCACGTTTTCCGGCATGATGATGTCAGGATTCAGACGGAGCAAGGCATCTTCAAGCTCTTTGTCGAAAAACAAACCGGCTTCGCCACCGCGCCGACGAAGTGCCTCGGCATCTGAGATAACAGTCCAGCCGATTTCTGCGGCGTGTTTTACGAGCGGAAACTGAACCGTGCCTGCTTCATTTGCTAGTGTATTCCTCATGATTGGATTTCAGTTACGTCGATATCAAGATCGGCAACGCGAATTTCGCCAGTCATTAACTGGTTAAGGAAAGAATCGAATAATTCTTGCAACGTCTTTCGCATGCGTTGGTGAACGGAGAGTTTTGCATCGACTGCTTTCAAGATGCTTGCAATTTCCGCTTGCTCATTCAGGTCTTCTGGAATTGGTAGAAGCAATGGTATAAGATTCTTTTTGTTCAATTGGGGTGTTGGGCCTGGTTCGGTTATAGTCCGCAGGTCGAATTTTTGAAACCAATAAAACAAAAAATCAGAGTCAACACCCTCACCGGCCTGCACACCAATCAAGTTGGGATCAAGGACCGTCCACGCCGTCGTCATGCGCTTCTTATTTGTTGCGATAGCAGCACCTCGTTTCGGAAAGACAACTGTGTTTGGCGGCACTAGCTTCCTTTCGGCGAAAGATAGTGAAACACTTTTCTGCAAATTTGCGCGAACGATTTGAGATTCATTGCCGGGCAAATTCATATCCGAAACTTTAATTCCCATTGCCAAAACCTTATCGCCTTCTGTCGCTTCTAATATTCCCGCAAAATCAGTGTAAGACACTGAAGAACTGACAACGTTGCAACACCGATCTAGACGCTCAAGACTCCAGCTCTGTGGTATTACTGCTCCCTCGGTTTCCTTTTGTGCCTCGCCGCGAAGTCCTTGAGTGTAAAGTTGCCGCATGGCTGACTGCTTCAACTCGCGCACTGTCGCAATCAACTTCTCTTCTGTTTCGATTGTGCGCTGAACTTTCCAAAGTATCGCCGCAATTTTTTCTTGATCCAACTTATACGGTTTTGGGACATCCAACGCGGCGAGGCGGTTTCGAGAGAGATTTGGAATCGTCGTTTTGTTTCCAGCACCTTCGTAAATGCCTAGCTGGGTAAAACCAGCTTGCAAAAAATACATGAAGAATCGTGGAAGAACATCGTCTGCCTTTGGCCGTAAGCGATGAATGTGATTTTGGAAACTGCAATCTGATATTTCTCCATTCCAAATCGCCGATCGGCCAATGTCTCCACCCTCACAAACAAGCAAATCACCTTTAAGAAGTGACTTGGCGGCAAGCTCCTCGTCGGTGAGGTGCATTGAATCCACTTCATTCAAATCGACTCGGCCCCAAAAGACATTCGCTGTGCGCAAAAAGGGATGCTGTTTCTCCCCATGACGCGCAGCTGGTGTCATCGCCTTGCCAGCACTGATGTCAAAAATTTCGCCAACGGTTGTTGTAGGCCAATGATTACTCATTTGAGTTGAACGAGAACTTTCTTTAATTCGAGAGTGATGATTGCGGCTTCGTTTTCAATCACGTCTAAATCCCTGGCGATTGCGGCAATGCCTCGGTAAGTGCCGCTCGCCGTGCTGTTCGATAGGTATCGCGAAGGGGAGAGATTGAAATCGTTCTTGGCAGCTTCTTCATTCGTGATGACGCTGACAAAACCGCTTTCCGACTTTGCTTGCAAAAATCCCTCGCTGATTCTTTTGACAGCTTCGTCAGGTAAATAATTTTTGGGTGAACCTTTGCGAAATTCTTGGTTCGCGTTGATCAAAACAATTTTGTCTTTTCGGTCTTTAGGTTTGTTCTTCCGTAACAGAATGATGATGCCAGCGGACGTAGTGTTGTAAAAAAGATTTTCTGGAAGTTGAATCACGCCGTCAATCAAATCATGTTCCACAAACCACTTTCGGATGTTGCGCTCCTTGTCTTCATTTTTACTGCCACTTCCACGTGATACTGCACCGCTATCCAGGACTACGGCCGCCCGTCCGCTGTCTTTCAATGTGGCGAGCGTGTGTTGCAACCATGCCCAATCACCCTTACCTGCGCTGACACCGCCTTGTTCTTCAAAACGCTCGAACGGGTCGTTTTCATAAACGTCTGGGTCAAACGGCTGATTCCACATTGGATTTGCAACGACTATATCGAATTGTTTCAACCGCGTGTCCCCGTCCTTATATTTTGGATTACGCATGGAATCGCCGCGCGCAACTTCGCCTTCCATATCGTGAATGATCTTATTCATGCATGCGATGGCGTAGCTGGAGCCGGTAAGTTCCTGTCCGTAAAGTTTCAGCGGAACTTTTGAAAGGGGATCGAGGCGGCGGGAAACGATTTGCAATTTCACGAGCAAGCCAAACGAGCCGCAAGCGTAGTCGTAACATTCTTCGCCGGGGAGTGGGCGCATGATGTCGGCCATGAGAAAGCCAACTTCCATCGGCGTAAAAAATTCGCCTGCGCTCTGTCCCTGACCCTCGGCGAATTTCCGCAGAAGGTATTCATAGCAGTCCCCAAGAAAATCAGGTTTCACATCGTGCAAACCGAGCCGGTAGCGGGCATCGGAAAAAGTTTCAATGATTCCCTTTAAAGCAGAGTCGCTAATCTCGCGCTCGCCATTGCGGGTTTCATTGAAGTCAACGATGTCAATTACACCCGCGAGCGATGGATTGTGCTTCACGATGGCGCGAATGGTCGTGGTGAGTTGTTCGCCAAGACCCTTCGGTGCTTTGTCCTTCGGCCACTTGAATGGTTCGCGTCCGCTGACAACCGGCCATCGAGCTTCGGGCGGGATGTAAAAACGGACGAGTTTGTGGTCGTTTTCCAAGACCTCAAGGGCGGTATCGCGGTCGCCAAACTGATCGGCGAGACGTTGGATTTCGTCATCGAAAACGTCGGAGAGGCGTTTGATGAAGAGGAGGGGGAGCAAATAGTCCTTGAACTTCGGCGCGTCCTTCTCGCCGCGTATCGAGCAAGCTGCGGCCCAGAGCATCTGTTCCATGCTCCCAGTTGATAGAACGGTGCTCCTTGAAACGCCCCGGCGCTGGCGCTTTGGGGCCTCAGTCGCAGGTTCGGAAACATCGCCGCGATCATCGTCGCCGGGTTTTGATTCTCCAACCAACCTTTGGACGGCGGCAAGTTGCGCCCTTTGTGGTTTCACCTTCCCACTCTCCCAGCGGTTAACCGTTGCAAAAGAGACATTTAAGCGACTTGCAAGCTGCTCTTGGCTGAGGCCAAGTTTCGCTCGCAAATCGCGAAGTTGTTCTGAAAATAGGTGCTTGACTTGTTCCATGTTTCTGCATACTATGTTATAACAATCATGGAGTCAAGCATCAAAATTCCGCCTGTCGGAGAAGCCAATCCCGAACAATCGGCGAGGCCATTTCGTGTTCTGTCCCTCGACGGCGGCGGCGCGAAGGGTTTCTACACCCTTGGAATCCTGGATGAACTTGAGAAAAACACGGGCAAACCGATCTTTTCTTCCTTCGACCTGATTTTTGGCACAAGTACAGGAGCAATTATCGCGGCACTTTTAGCACGAGGAGATTCGGTGGAGAATGTCTTGAAACTGTACCGAGATCATGTTCCATTAATTATGAAACGTGCGACCCCAGCAAGACGGTCCGCAGCTCTGTCTTCGCTTGCACATTCGATCTTCAAAGACACAAAAGTTGCGGATTTTAAGACAAAGATTGGGATAGTTGCAACTAACTGGAAGGATGAACGGCCATTCATTTTTAAGTCTTCAAAAGAGCAAGCACACGGCTCGAAAGGATCGTTTGTTCAGTTTTTTGGTTGTAGTGTTGCTGATGCCATTATTGGGTCCTGCTCCGCATATCCATTCTTTAATACTTACACGGTTAAAAAGTTCAATGGCGATTCTGTAGAATTAGCAGACGGGGGCTTTTGCGCAAACAATCCCACTCTTTATGCGATTGCCGAAGCAATCCGCGCGCTTAATATGGAACCGAAAGATATTCGTGTTGTGAGTTTGGGTGTCGGGGCCTACCCCGAGCCATCCATTTTGAAGAGATTGAGAAGGGTATGTAGTGGATGGGGACTAATTCGGCACAGCTTTAATACCGGCTTTCTTCAGAGAATTCTCGGAACAAACACGCAATCGATGGAACAATTGAGGAGTATTCTATACAAAGATATTGTCCCGACTGTCCGTATCAACGACGCGTTTGTTGAACCGGCAATGGCTACTGATCTATTGGAGCATGATCTAACTAAATTGGATCGACTTGTCCAAAAGGGGCGGATATCATATCAAGCGAAAGAAACCGAGTTATTGAATATCTTAACTCACTAGATTTGTAATATATTTCCAGAGCTACCTATATGCCTACACTTTCAAGACTAGAAAAACTCCGCAATCGACGCGTCGATAGGCTGATTAACTTCTCAGGGGTTAACGAAGTCTATGAGCGCCTCACGGCGGAAGACGAATCAGTTCAATATGCCATTGGTGCCATGCAACCTATCGATCCCGATTACACCAGGCGTGCGAAGGATGAGCGGGGCAGAATTGAGAAGCAACTCGCTGAGGCGTATAAAACTAAAGGATATAGTGTGGACTTTGACTATCAGGGATCACTCGAGAATGATACGCACATTCGCGCTCATAGCGATATAGATATTCTGACTGTGGATGGTCGCTGGCATACAGTTGAGCCACCAAACCGCCCAACGTCACCCTATTTAGGTGACACCGTCAATGACTTAAAGGACTTACGAAAGATCGCGGTGGATAGACTAAAGGCGGCCTTTCCTACTGCCACGGTCGATGAGTCTGGGAGTAAATCGATAAATATATCTGGCGGCTCGCTTCGGTGGAAAATTGATGTTGTGGCGTGTGGCTGGTGGCACACGGTTGAGTACGTTCGCCAGCGCCAGAAATATCTAATCGGAATCCACATACTCGATACCGAGAAAAGTGATAAAGTGCCCAACAAACCCTTCTTGCATAACAAGTTGATTGATGATCGGGATCGCCTCATGAACGGCGGCCTTAGAAAACTTATTCGTCTTCTTAAATCACTTAAATATGACAGCGATGAAGGCATCGACTTAAGTAGCTATGATATCGCGGCAATAGTTTTCAATATGCCTGACGACAAATTGTTATCGAATCTTGGGAAAGATTTAATCTTGATTCAGAACTGTTATGCTTATCTCTATGTTTTGGAATTTTCGGAGGGGGTTCGTGATCTTCTTTATGTACCAAATCGGATGCGGAAAATTTTTTGCGCTGAGGGTGCAAGTCGGAAGGGTTTGCAGGAGATGCGTATTGCGTTAGAGATCCTTCTAAGGGAGATCAATCAGGGAATGGCTAGGTCATTTAGGAAACTTGCGGAAGCGAGAGTTAACTATTAATTTTTATGGCAATACCTGAATCGCAGTTGGATACTTGGTCACATCGAGGTTCCGTAACACAATCGAGTGACACCTATCAGACTATTCGGCGCGCATTACTCGCGGAAGATTCTGGTTACGCCGATAGAACTTTTGAGGTTTTCCTTCAAGGTTCTTACGGCAATGAAACGAATATTTATTCTGAATCGGACGTTGATGTTGTGATTCGTCTCGACTCGACATTTCACTACAATCTGGATCGTCTTTCTGAACCTGAAAAGCAGGCATATCGTTCCTACGTTTCACCCGCGACCTATAGTTGCGAACAATTTAAGGCGGCGGTCATAGCTCAGCTACAAAGACGCTTCGGGGCGTCTTCCGTCAGCGTTGGTTCTAAGGCGATTACAATTAAGGGCGACCAATCGCGTCGAGAGGCCGATGTCGTGGTGTGCCAAGAATACCGCAATTTCAAGTCATTTAATTCTGTTCGAACCACAGATTATGTTTCAGGTATTATTTTCATCACTCCAAGTGGGGCGATAATCAATTATCCAAGACAGCACGCCGCAAATCTTACAACTCAGCATCAAGCAACTGCGAATATGTTGAAGCCGATGGTGCGCATTTTGAAAAATATGCGGAGCCGGATGGTTGAGGATGGACTGCTTGGGGATGGCATTGCTCCTTCGTATTACATCGAAGGATTATTTTACAATGTGCCAGTTTCCGAATACGTCTCTACTTCATACGGCGAAACGTTTTGCAATGGGCTCAATTGGTTGCGTAAGGCCGACAAGACTAAGTTTGCATGTGCCAACTTGCAATATTGGCTTCTGGGGAATTCAAATGTTCAATGGACGACAGAGAAGTGCGACGCGTACCTGAAGGCCCTTGTTTCCTTTTGGAATAATTGGCAGTGAGGAAATGTTTGCGGCAAGTTATTATCGCAATTTTCTTTTGATCGGAGCAGGCGCATCCACAATCTCGCGAAGCAAGGAGTCCGGGAAATTCGTCGCTCGGTCGGCGAGCTGTTTGTGGGCGATGGCACTCGGCAACGCGAACGGAAGTTTCCCGTAGCAACGATCAAGGAATCTTTTCACTCGCGCTTCCGATCCTGGCATTTTGTCCACAGTCGGTGTTTGAAGCGAGACGGGCGCGCTCATGCCGACCAGTCGAGCAACACCGTGCCGCTCCTTTTGGTCAAAGAGCACCGCCATTGAGCGAAAAAGTTGTTCTTCCAGGGTGCGAAATTGGACGTGAGAAAGTTCCTTGCCTAAGACGGGAACGAGCACGGACGTCTCGGTTTCGCTCTCGCTTTCCGAGGATGTCCACGTGCTGCTCGTGCCGCCCGAGTCCGCGTCGGACTCATTCCACGAACTGGCATCGTTTTCGCCGCCGTTGGAAAGACTGCCGCCCGTGCCTTTGCTTCCCGTCGTGCCGGTGAAGTCGCCGCCCCCGTCGCTGGTGCTTGTACTCCGACTGTAGCTCGTGCGCATCTCCTCTCGGTATTCCATGACCTTGGTGGAATACATCTCGTGCTTGATCTCGTCGGGATTCATCACCCCCATGAACAGCCACTTCGCCATGACGCTCAGATTCTCCTCGTGCGTCAGCCGGAACACTACTTTGCTCGACGCATTTTCCATGATCGAGTTATAGACGCGCTTGCCATTTTCCCCTCGGTCAAGAAGCTGGTTCGGGAACTGGTGCGCCATCGTGAGGTGCAAGCCATACCCGCGTGCCTCGTCGAGGTTTTCGGCGATGGTCGGAGTGACGAAGCGTTGAAATTCGTCGAGGTAAACGTAGAACGGTTTGATTCCGTCGCGCTTGCCGCGCTCTTGGGCGGCCGTCCACAGGTCGCTCAAAAGGAGCGTGGCGAAAAGCTCGGCGTTCTCCTTCGACACCTTGGCGCGCTCGGTCGCGAGACTCACGATGATGATTTGGCCTTCCTCCAGGGCGGCTCCAAGATCAAGCGATACCTTGGGCTGACCGAACATCGACCGCATTGTTTGGTTTCTGATGAACCGTTGAAGGCGGTTCACGGTGCTGCCGATTTGAGATTCAAAATCTTTCGCGTTGAGCGTGTTCGCGAACTGCCAGTCTTGCCGCGACGGCTTGTCCTTCATGTCGGCGGTCATCAGGTAGCGGATCTGTTTCGAGACCCGGTCGATGAGAAATTCAGACTCAACCAGCGTGAGCTCTTTTTCGTAGAGCGGACGAAGGACGTTCCCAGCCCAACGGGCGAAAAGCGGCGTCTGGTTCGTCCCGCCCTGGCCCCAAACGTAAGCCATGGCGTCGGTGATGTTGTCGACCAAGACGGCGGGATCGGCGAGTTTTCTCTGGCGTAACAAGTTGTATGATACGACCCAATCGTCCTGCCGCAGATCAATCGGAATGACGGGCCGGTCGATGTTGTGCCACGCCATCCAGTTCATCAGGTTGTCGTAGAGGTTGCCGTGGGGATCAAGGACAAGGACGCCGCACCGGCTCTTGCGCCACGCAACGATGTCCTGCCGGATCAAGTTTTCCAAGAACTTGCTCTTGCCCGTGCCGGTGCCACCGCAGACGTAGAGATGCTTGTCCCGTTGGGTGCGGGACAATGACAGGGCTGCTTTCCTTCCGGCAAGCTGCCCGAGAACGAGATCGTTTCCTGGGTTTGAGCGCATGGTGGCTTTTCCGAAAGTGCTTGGCATGCTTGCATCCGTCAAACCCGTATGAGCGGAAAGAGCGAGTGGGCGGGTGCGCCAGCGCCCGTCGGCTCGCCCGCTCATTCCGACCGGGCCAAAGTCTCGGGAGTTCGCAGACAGAGGCGGCCCGCCCTTCAGGCGGAGCGCCGTAGGGCAAGAAGCTCCTGAGTCTTTGGCCCCCGTGTGAACGCGGATTTTTTGATCGTTTGGTGGTTTCCGCCGAAGGCTCGCCCGACGAATGCCGTTCTTCAACGGCAACAGGATTTCCTGTATCGGCGAACAGCCGAGATTCGTCGGGAACCCCCTTGGGGGAGGATACTGGCAAGGGGGCAGGGGGTGTCGGGGCGGCCGCCTTCCCCCCGCATGGTCTTTTGCTCGGGCTGCACTTGACACCCGGTCAAAAGCCTTCCGGTGCGAATTGCGCGAAAGCTTTGAACGAGGTAAAATGACTCCATGGAAACAAATTCAAAGGCACCGGGGACGGCACAAAATTTTACGTTCAGCTCATTTTCGGAACGCGATTCATTTTACCAACGCTGGGTGCGCAAGCAGAAAAAGGAGATACGCTATGGTTCAGCGGGAGAATATGTCGGAGACAAAGAGGTCTTGGGAATGGCTGGAAAAACGATTTCCATCTCCAGAAAATAGTTGCACGAAAAAAGCCCCGCTTGCGCGGGGCTTCTTTCTGAACTACAATTGTAATTCAATCCGCTGACTACTCGGCCTGAGTTGGGAAGCTGCCTTTTCGGCGGCTTTTTTCGTCCCGGTGAACCTGCTTGCCCTTCTGGCCAGCCTCGATTCCGTTCCGGTAGCTCTCAAGAACTTTCTTGGACATCCATCGAATGATGGTAGCCGTGTCCTCGGAACCGTTAAGCTTTTCCTCAAGCTCAACCTCGAACTCTGTGATGTAACTCATAGTAGTTTTTGATTGGTTGGTAATATCCGACCTTTATGCGTGGCGACTCGTTCGCCGTCCCGCATTCTCGGACGCACCGGCCGTAGTCAAGGTTGAGGCGAGCGCGGTGGAACGAATCCGACCGGGTTTGGCTGGAGCGACCTTGACCGGCCGGTATAATGGAGAGAGGCGGCGGCGAACGAATTTTTTCTTCAGCGGGGGGGGAAGCGGACTGGGGTATGGTTTTAGCACACGCGTATATCACGCAACCCAGCCTTGGCGAATTAAGACAGCTCGGAATTGAGGGTTTGCCAAGCGCATTTTAAATCGGGGGAGATGGGTTACATCGAAATTCTGGGCAGTTATTTCGGTCGCAACAAAGGGATAAAGTCGGGTCAACTCGGCGAACGGCAATTTGCCATCAGCATAACGGAATACGGCCCGTGCCCGTTCCGTCACATACCCATCGTCAGTATTAAGGCCAAGCCGGACGATCGTATCGCGAACCTGTTGCTGTTGCGACCCCGATAGGGTGGAGTCAGGGGAAAGAGAGAAAGTAACGAAGCTCAATCGAAACCAGCCGTTGCTGATCGCACACGGATCAAGCACGTCCCTAAAATTAGCCTTTCGATGATTGAGACGAGAACGAGCCAGACGAAAATTCGTCCATTCATAGGCTTGCGCATGAGGCGGATGGCTCTTCGGCACGAAATGGTCAATTGAACTATGATCGACCGACACCGCCCTTGCGCGGCGTGGCGTATAGGATGCGCAATAGGCGCAGATTCCTCGTAATTCCCCGTGCAAATATCCATGAATGGCGCGCCAATAGCTATGGTTGTCCCAATCATCCCTCGTTGGGTGCGGATTACCGGTAAGAAACGCGATGCCGGGCGCTCGCACCGCCGTCTCATAGTTGACAGGCGGTTGGGGCAATGTGACCTGGATCATATTTTAGCACCATGTTCTTCGGCGAAAAGTACCCATCGCATCCAAAATGGATCATCGGCGGCGAGATGTTCGGCCAGTTCATCCGACGTGGCCTGTACTTCCGCTGTAGTCGGATTTGATTTATCCAGCAGTACCTTGGCTTTCCGCAATGCCCGTTCCGCCTCTTCCGAACCAGGATGCAAAGCATCAAACGAGGGCGACTGGAGCCAAGAATCTACAGTGCCTCGTAGTTCAAAAGGAACGCGGTCAAACAGCACTTTCCCGTTGAGGTTCATGTGGAGATGAAATAGTCGGTCCTTGTCCTCATTCCACAGCGGTTCGGCCGCAGCCAGAACCAACGGAGAATGCGAAGCTATGAAATATTGGATCGACAATTCCTCGTGCAGATCTTGGGCGATGCCCAGCAGTGCTCTTAGCAAGATGCGCTGCCAGCGCGGATGCAAATGCGCCTCCGCCTCGTCGAGCATGATGACCATCTGCCGCTCCTCTTTCCGGCCAGCCTCCTTTGCCTGAATTTTATGCTCTTCCCAAGCCCAAACGATAAGGTAGGCAAGTGTGAGAATACGGCGAATGCCCGCAGATTCGTAAACGATAGGGATC
>Ga0207037_10265_pt1 | contig 16449 bp, 16 predicted proteins | sample Alteio_BWMinCont_75_FD_153268 | JGI IMG/M metagenome (GOLD analysis project Ga0207037, IMG submission 153268) | Enriched cells from forest soil in Barre Woods Harvard Forest LTER site, Petersham, Massachusetts, United States -... | ecosystem: Environmental > Terrestrial > Soil > Temperate forest >... | reverse complement strand
TAAAATTTTTGCAAAGTCCCCTTACAAAATCACGGGATTCTTGGTAGGGGGATATAAAAGAGCAAACTACAAAAATTCCGTTTTTTTCGAGTTTACTCGCAAGATATCCTATTTTTTTGATGTGTTCGTCACGCTCTACCCGGGTAAATCCTGTGGCCGGGAAAATGTCCCGAATAGTATCGCCATCAAGTCTTTCTACGGGGTAGCCCTTTTTTTCAAGTTCACTATAGACTTGGTTGGCTAAAGTGCTTTTCCCTGATCCTGACAAGCCCGTAAACCACAAGACTTTTGGTTCAATGTGTTTTCTACCAAAACGAATCGAATTCCAAATTCTTTCATGACAAAGATAAAGAATTATCTTTGAAAGAGCTTCGACACCTCCGATAGCTAAAGCTAATGCAATGTGGCCCGTAAATGCATAAACAATTAACGAAGTTGTGACCGTGGCCCAAAACCGCCACGAAATTGTCTTCCAAATCGACCGAACTAGAGTTTCTTTAAACAAATTTATTCTCACTAGCGGTTTTCGAGGCGAGATCATGCATAAATAATTGTGGCATAGTGCCATACAACTATATATTATCGGCTGAAATTGCAACTAATACCTTTTGATTGTTAAGGGTCAATCGTGAATTTGAAATCAAAGAAAATCCTCGTCACTGGCGCCGATGGTTTCATCGGGTCCCATTTGACCGAAGAACTCGTTCGTCGGGGATATTCTGTTAAGGCTTTCGTTATTTATAACTCTTTCAATTCCTGGGGATGGCTCGATCATAGTGAGTCTGAAATTAAGAAATCCATAGAAATATTTTCTGGAGACATCCGCGACCCCCATGGGGTTAAAGCCGCTATTAAAGACTGTGATGTAGTCTTGCATTTGGCCGCACTGATTTCCATTCCCTTTTCTTACCATTCTCCTGACTCGTACGTTGACACCAATATTAAGGGTACACTTAATGTCATGCAGGCTGCTAAAGAATTGGGAGTTGAGAAAATTATCCATACATCAACAAGCGAAGTATACGGCTCAGCCAAGTTCGTCCCCATTACTGAGGAACATCCGCTGTATGGGCAATCACCCTATTCCGCTTCAAAGATTGGAGCCGATCAAATTGCACTTTCTTTTTATAATAGCTTCAATACTCCTGTGACGGTCCTTCGGCCATTCAACACTTATGGTCCCAGGCAATCCGCCAGAGCTATTATTCCTACGGTGATTAGTCAGATCGCTAATGGTGGGAAAATTATTAGTATGGGTTCGACATATCCAACCCGAGATTTTACTCATGTCACCGATACTGTCTCAGGTTTTATCGCCGCGGCGGAATCAGACGAAGCAGTAGGAGAAGTCATTAATTTAGGAAGTAACTTCGAAATTTCAATTGGCGACACGGTCAAACTTATTTCGGAGATTATGGATGCTCCCATCGAAATTAAGATGGACGATGCCAGGATACGACCTCAAAAAAGTGAAGTTGAAAGACTATGGGCAGATAATTCAAAGGCTGCAAAACTCTTAAATTGGAAACCACGAAATGCCGGGAGAGATGGATTCAAACAGGGGCTGACTGAAACTATTAAATGGTACACGGAAAAGAAAAATTTAGGTTTCTATAAGTCGAATCTTTACAATATATGACTGATGTTTTTGACGTCAAAAACCTTGTTGATTCTGTTTCTTCACTGTTAAAAATGGGAGACAAACCTATTGGGCTCCACCAGCCTTCTTTTCGAGGCAACGAATGGAAATACCTAAAAGACTGCTTAGACACAGGGTGGGTTTCCTCCGTCGGGAAATACGTCGATCAGTTTGAACAAGAATTAGCGAAATTCGTGGGCGTCAAACACGCTGTTGCTGTTGTTAACGGTACCGCTGCCCTTCATGTTTGCCTTCTATTATCTGAAGTCAAAGCCAATGACGAAATCTTGGTGCCGGCCTTGACTTTCGTGGCCACTGCCAATGCCATAAAATATTGCAATGCCATCCCACACTTCGTGGACAGCGATTTTAAATCATTAGGCGTAGATCCGGCAAAGCTAGGGAGTTATTTAGAATCCATTTCAGATATGAGATCCGATGGCTGTTACAATAAGAAAACTGGCCGTCGCATAAGGGCTCTACTACCTGTACACACATTTGGTCATCCCGTTGATTTAGAACCCCTCGTCGAAATAGCGAAGCGATTTAAGTTGATTCTCATTGAAGATGCCGCCGAGTCATTGGGGTCACTTTATAAAAATCACCATACGGGAACCTATGGACAAGTCTCTGCAACGAGTTTCAACGGCAACAAAATTATGACTACCGGTGGGGGCGGTGCCGTACTGACAAATGACTCGTCTGTGGCCAAGTTAGCAAAGCACATGACAACCACAGCCAAACTCCCTCACCAATGGGCATTCACCCATGACAGAGTCGGGTACAATTATCGCCTACCTAATATCAATGCTGCCCTGGGGTGCGCTCAACTGGAACAGCTCCCCCATTTTATCGAGCAGAAAAGACACCTTGCCGATGCCTATCGTAAAACCCTTTCTTCAATTAAAGGCGTTCAATTTTTTGTTGAGCCCGAGTACGCCAGAAGTAACTATTGGCTCAATACTCTAATTTTGAATTCTTCTACCTTTGCTGAAAGAGATTTACTGTTAGAGGCCTTCCATTCAAAAAATATACAGGCTCGGCCTGCTTGGCAACTCATGCATACACTTTCGATGTACGCTGATTGCCCAAGAATGGATCTGACCCAGGCCCAGCAACTTGAATTGAAAATTGTCAATGTTCCAAGCAGTAGTTTTTTAAGAGAGAACGATGTCTAATAAAAAGGGGCTTTTAAAAATATGACGAAAATAAATTTTACTGAGAAAGACTCTTTAAATCTGGGTAAATGGCAGCATCTTTGGGAACTCACCTATGGAACAAATAAAACACCTCCAGATCCCGAATTTGATATCGTCGCTTCGGGAATTAGTATTTCAAAGAGTCGTTGGTATTTGAAAAATCGTTAATGCTCTGATAGGTTGAAAAAGAATGGACATATTGGCGCGCATAGAAAACATTGTTCAAAACCACGGTAAACGGCCTGTACAGTTCTTCGATGATAGTGTCCTCACTTATGAAGAATTATGGAAAAAATCTGATCAGCTCGCGCGACATTTTCTTAAAATTCGAAATGACAGAAAACCCGTACTCGTTCTTGGTAATAAAACAAAGGATATTGTTATTTCTTTTCTTGCCGCTACCAAAGCCGGAAAAGCCTATATCCCTGTTGATGAGGTCATGCCCGGCGAGAGAATTCGCCATATGATAGCGGCGGCGAAACCGTCAATTCTTGTAAATACACTAGGTCAGAGAGATGCTCAGTCCCTTGCGGAAGACATGGCCATAATAGACTTTAATAGATTGCAGTCTATTTATGAGGACTCTTCAAGCGAACCCTTTTCACTTGAAAGCCAAGTTAAAAAAGACGAGGTCTACTACATTCTATTTACATCGGGGAGTACAGGGATTCCAAAAGGGGTTCAAATTTTAAGATCCAATTTGGAAGATTTTCTAGATTGGACAGTACCAACTCATAGCTATGAGTCGTTCCCACACATTTTTTTGAATCAGGCGCCATTCTCTTTTGATCTTTCAGTTTATGAACTTTATAACGCCCTTGTCAGCGGGGGCAGTTTCGTCAGCCTTACAAATGATCACATTCGAGACTTGAAAAGATTGTTTGAGGCTATCTATAAACATTGTCTAAATTTAAATGTTTGGGTTTCAACTCCCTCGTTCCTTTTGCTCTGTTTGAAAGACTCCAATTTCACAGGCGCTACATTTCCGGCATTGAAACATTTCATAATTATAGGGGAGGCCTTTCCTAAAAATTTAGCGAAGGACCTTCTTGAAAAATTTCCGAATACCATCATTTACAATCTTTACGGCCCTACTGAAGCGACTGTCGCGACGACAGAATATGAGATAACGGCGGAGTCGTTGATAAAGTATGATCTTATACCCATTGGGTACTCCAAACCCCGCTCACAAATTCTGATACAAAATGGCGAAATAGTCATCTGTGGCCCTAACGTGGGCCCTGGTTACGTCAATAACAGGGAAAAGACTGATAAAGTTTTTTTCAATATCAATGGGATGCCCGCATATAGGACCGGGGATAAGGGGTTCGTTAATGAAGAAGGCTTGATTTTCTGCGAAGGAAGATTGGATCTTCAAATTAAACTGAACGGGTATCGAATTGAATTGGGAGAAATCGAAAACAACCTCGATCGCATTGAATTTATAAAAAGTAGTTGTGTGATTCCAAAAGTTGAAAATGGCAAAATTCAATGGATTTGTGGATTTCTCGTTTTGGATGATAAAGAGAAAGCACGCAATGTTATGCAGCTTCGAAAAGAGCTGAAGACTCTTCTTTTGCAGCACTTACCGGCCTATATGATACCAAAACAATTTATTTGCCTCGACTCTTTGCCCTTTACCAACAATGGAAAAATTGACCGAAAACTATTGGGAACCATGATTTGAAACTTGTCGTAAAGGTCGCTCTCAGTATTTTAATTCAAGTGTCTCTTTTCTTTTGGTTTCCGAATGTGATTGGCTCCCTTGGGTTTATGGGTTCGAGTAAGCGATCTAACAGTGCTAAAATGCAAATCCAAAATAAATTTTTTGAGAAATCTAGACTATACTGATTGTTCAAACGGGTGCCAGACACTCTGTATAATCAAAATATATTTATAATCAGTTTTTTTAGTTGCTTTAACTGAATGACCTCTTCAAACTAAGCGGACACTTTTAACTTTTTCCATTGGAGGGAAAATGAATAAAAAATTATTGATAGGTCTCTTTCTTTTTTCGAATAGCTTGATGGCGCAAGATTTTGCCTCAGGTGCCTTGGGGGAGTATAATTTTGCCGCTCCTTCTGTAAGCACAGTGAGCGACGTTTCAGATAAACAAATTGGCGCTATTGTCTATCAGCAGAGCGATAATACATTTCAGGGGTACATCAACAATGGCGGCACAGGGCAATGGATTCAACTTAGTGCTGCGCCTAACTCCTTCCCCGTTACGAGTGTGGCTCCTCATGTTCTGTCGTAACTACGCCGGGATTTACTGGTTTTACCCATACGGTTGGCTCAGGAATTTATAGTTATAGCTTTAGCCCAGCTTTCAACACCCTTCCCGCTTGTGTCGGGACCGCCGGAAACGGTGGGGCTATCGTACAGGTGACATCATTGTCAACGAGTTCGATCACTTTCCAAACTGATAGTATAACTCCATTTTCAGCACTAGATAGCTCTTTTAGTTTGATTTGCGTCGGACATTAATGACTTGTGTTGGAGATAGGGAGTTTAAACTCCCTTCTCCTTTATTTTTAGGTCAAGCTTGCTTATATATGAGGCGCTGTAGTATCGATTGTATCGAATGGAAACAGAGACTCATTGCTACCAGGAAAATAACATATTGAAATACATGTTTTAGTTGAAAGCCGTAGAAGAATATTATTATTGATTCTTTCCCCTTCTCCGAGATAGTTTACCAAAATGTTTGACGCATTTAGATGTTTTCTCTGTAGGCAGGGTGCCGCATATTTCTTTGAACGATGCAATATGCCTGACATATATAGGGCTCACTATTTTGTCATACCGATAGTGTAATGTTGGGGAGACCAAGTTGAGTTTTTTCAACACGCTCACGTTCTGCGCGGTCACTGCGATCTCGGTGACTGCTTACTTCGGATTGTCGCAGTTTTTAAACCGCAGGTTGCTTTTGATCCTGCTCAGCAGTTTCTGGACAGTATTTTTTTTCAAGATTCCAGTTCAGGTACTTCTAGTTTTCTTTGCTTTTTGCATTGCTTTTTATTTTGTGGCCACTACCTCGAAATTGAAAAAATGGAGACGAGTCACTTTCTCATTAGCCTTGGCAACCGCTTTCTGGGCGCTGGCCAAATTGCCCTCTGTTTTCACAGCTCTACGTGCGGTCCCACTCATAAAGGCGCATGTTTATATCTTGCCGCTCGTAGGTGTACCTTATAGTTTCTGTCGGCTGTTCTCCTTTGTCGTAGACTATAAAAATGGACAAATCCGCAATCCACATTTGTCGACGTTTCTGGCATACATGTTTTATTTTCCGACGTTACTCTCGGGACCTGTGACTAACTATAGGCATTTTCAGGGTATCGAAAAGGCACCCTCGAAGTTCGATATCAATGAATACGTCGAAAAGTATCTTGTTCCCGGGATTAAACGGATTGTCCTTGGCATGGTGAAAAAGAATTTGATCGCCGAACTTCTTTCGTCAGTGGCGCTGCCGTTCATCTCAATCGACACCTCTTCCAATGGGCGCGTCGTTCTGGCGGCTTATGCATATTGTATTTATGTCTACCTAGATTTTTCGGGTTACACCGATCTTGCGGTAGGGCTCTCGAAAATTCTGAAGATCGAGATTCCGGAGAACTTCAACAATCCTTTCAAGGCCCGCAACCCTCAGGATTTCTGGTCGCGCTGGCATATTTCGCTAAGTAAATGGCTTTATGAATATATCTTTGCCCCGGTTTACGCCTTTCTGCTCAGGAATTTTCCAGAAAAAATGAGGTTGTTTTTGCCCGGGATCGCGATCTTCGTGACATTCGCGTTCTCAGGTGTTTGGCACGGCGATGAGTCACGCTTCGTGCGCGAGGGTCTTTATCACGCCACAGCACTTTTTATTTTCGTGAACTTCGATATGGTCATGAAAAAATATCGGCCTGCGACGCGCAGGTGGATGCGTGAGTCTCCGGTGGTCACCGGGATCTCGACCTTCATCACCTTTCATTATATAGTTGTGAGCTTTATGTTTTTTAGCCTGAATTTTCAAGCCCTTCTTAAGTTGGGGCGACGACTTGTTGGCGGTGTAATTTGAGTCTCACGAAAAAAATCCTGTATAGCATCCCGATTCAAATTTTTCTTTTTTTCATGGTGCCAAGCCTTGTCTCGTCCCTCCCTTTCATGGGAACCAAATGGGTGACAAGATGGGAGAACGTCGAAAATCACAGAATTTTCCGTGAGCGTACTCCTCAAAAAGTGGTTGTTCTCGGGGCCAGCTTCTTCGGTGAAAGATTTTGTCTCGAGCCGCCGAGTCAGCCCGGTGCAACTCAAAATGACGCTTGCATGCTCTCGAACGTACTGAACATCGAAAAGACGAAATTCGATGTGATGAAAGACTTCACCTTCTACCAGATGACCATGGGAGGCACGAACGCCCAAGTTCATCTTTATTTTCTCCTTGAACTGCTGAAGATCAACGATGGGTCATTGAAATACATCATTTATGATGGCCCACGAAAGTTTTTACTCAATACAACAGAGCGTGAATACTTCAACCTGCACAAAAAACTGCTTGCGACCCTCGATACGTTGCCGCAGGATTTACGAACTGAAAAGGTAATAAGTTTTGAGGCTCGTTTGAAAAAACAGATTGAATTCGATGAGAGGTCTGGGCAGGCTTTCACAAAACGTAGCCGTATCGCCGAACTTCAGAAGCTTTTGCAATCCAAACGTGCTTGGTTCGGAGAATTTTTGTCGGGTGTGAAGTCAGCACTTTCAAAAGAATCCGATGAAGCCATGTTCAATCATTTTCTATCCAGACATAACCGTCTTTACGAAACTTACGACAAAGATGAGTATACGGGGTCGATCCTTCCCCTTCAGAAGGAAAGTTATTTTGAGAAACCGGAGGATTTCGAATTCCTTGATCTGATTCTTGACCTTTGCAGAAAACGGAATATTCAACTTGTTTTGTACTATTCCCCCAGCCGTTTTTATTACTCGGCAAAAGAGCCTGAGCCTTATAATTCGAAAATACATCAACCCACGATGGACTATTTGGCGCCCCGTGGTGTGAAATTTCTTGATTACCGTGATCTGCCTTTTCTCGTGCCGCGCGACACTTCCGAAGGCATTCATCCCTCGGTTTCAATGAAGCTCACCATTGCTCGTCGTTTTCTAATTGATCTGAATAGGATGGAACATGAAAAGAAAAATTAAGGATTTTGCCCTACTTGTTGGATGGAATATCTTGATATACCTGGCATTCAGCACTCTGTTGGGGAACCAATATAACGTCGCGGGAGTGTATGGGTTATTATGAACACGACAAAAGATTCGAAAAAAGCCCAGTGGGAGAAGGAACGCGTTAAGAATTGGGAAATGATCTGGGATGGGCACTACCGCAACAAAGATGGCACCCTTGATCCAGAGTTCAACTTCGCGGGATGGCTCGATAGCTACACTGGAAATCCTATTCCAACAGAATATGCAAGGGAATGGGTGCAGTCGTCAGTGGAGCGGATTCAAAACCTGCTTCCCGCCGATCCGGACTTGCGCAAAAAGGCGCGAATACTAGAGATTGGTTGCGGAACTGGGTTGCTTGTCTACCGTCTGGCTCCGCTTGTGGCGGAGTATGTCGGGATTGATCCTTCCGAAAGTGCGGTAAATGGGTTAAGGCAGCACCTGGAGAGGAAAGGTGTAAATCATGTACACCTGCACAAGAGAACCGCGCTTGAAATCACAGATTTCGAGAAGCAGTCTTTCGATCTCATTATTTTGAACTCGGTCGCTCAGTATTTTCCGAGTGCAGAATATATGCTGGAAGTGTTAAAAGAGGCGCTGCCACTTTTAAAGCCCGCAGGCCATATGTTTTTGGGCGATATTAGGAACTATGCTCTCTTTGATGCTTTTCATGCCTCAGTTTGTCTCGCCAAATCGACAGATGACATGCTGATCGAGAAATTTAAGCTACGATACGAGCGCAGAAAATTGAAGGAGCCTGAGATTCTTTATGACCCAGGATTCTTTCTCTCTTTGCGTGAAATCTTTCCCTCAGTTGATTCGGTGCAAGTGGAGCTGCTTCGTGGCAACTATCTTTTTGAAATGACTATGTTTAGGTATGATGCCACGATTCGTATGAATGGTGAGAACGTGCAGGAAAGAACGCGGATTGAATGGCGAGACTGGCGCACTGAAAAGTTTTCGATCGACAAAATCGATGAATCTCTGCGCTCCCAGAATCCTACAACGCTTGCGGTGAGGGACATTCAAAACTCAAGAGTTCAGGCGCACGCAAGTCTCGTGCGTGCTTTCAGGAGTCACGCAACAAACGCTGGAGAATTGCGTTCTCTTGCCCTTGCAGCTGCACAGGCCGAACCTGGCCAAAACCCTGAGGAGTTTTGGGCACTAGGACAAAAACACAATTACAAGACCATTGTCGGCTGGCCGACAAACAGTATGGATGGCGCTTTTTCGGTATTGTTTACGAAACAGGAATGGACTCAATCTTTTCCGATCGACTCCTTCGAAGTCCAACCTCTTGAAAAATTTTCGAATCGTTTTTAAATAAGGAATATTCCCACACCGTTTTGCGGGACAGAACTCATGACAGCGCTTTGGAAGTATTGACAACAAGTTGAAGGATCTTTTCCGGTGTTTGAATGTCGTCGCGGGTAACCAACCCGGGTTTCAAGACCAAGCCAAAGTGTTTTTCAAGCTCTACCAGGGTTTCCACCATCCCTAGCGAATCGACATTCAAATCTTCGAAAATATCTGTTTCTGAGTTGATTTCCTCGACGGGAATAAACGAAACCTTTGAAAGAATCTGGAAAATGGATTGCAGATCTGTGTTTGTCATTACGAATGTTTTTATTATGGTAAGAGCAATTGAGTCAAGCTTCTTTAGGGCCGGTTCGAGTTGGATCCGAGGGTGGGAAAACATTCGAGAGTATAAGATTTTTCGAGATAAAAGTTCAAAAAAATGGTTCTTTTTGGTGCCAGCAATATTTGATATTAAACACTTTCAATGCCTGACAAAGGTTTCTCGTCACGCTGGGTTTTATGACTTATATTCTGTGAATCAAGATGAAACACCTTATCTGCGATAGCCGTTAAACTTTGCCGGTGTGTTACGGCAATGATGGTTAGCTGGCCTTTCAATTCACTCAGCGTTTTAACGAGCCTCCCCTCTGTTTCAGTATCAAGATTCGAGGTGGCCTCATCTAAAAATAGAACTTTTGGTTTGCGAAGTAATGCGCGGGCCAGAGAGAGGCGTTGTTTTTGCCCGGCGGATAGCCCTTGACCTTGTTCACTCAAAATATGTTCTTTACCTTTTGGAAGATCATAGACGAACTGGCATTCGGCTTTTCTCAATGCTTCGTCGACTTCCATTGCGGTAGGAATACTATCGAGACCATAGAAAAGGTTGTCATTGATCGACCCTTCAATAATAAAACTTTCTGGGCCCACGTAGCCTACATTTTGAAGCAGTCGGGGTTTGAAGGAGTTCAGTGAAAATTCTTCTGTACCCGAAGAGATATTTATTTGACCTTTTGTGGGCCTGAAATTCCCCAAGAGAAGATAGAGTAAAGTACTTTTTCCGGCTCCTGAAGGGCCCATGATAACGACCGTTTCCCCAGGCAAGATATTGAGATTTAAGTTCTCAATAACATTTACGTTGCCTCCCGCATAACTAAAACTTGTATTGGCCACCGTCCATCCAAAAGGCAAAAATGTCTCTCGTGTTTTAATTAAGTCCGTAGTTGGAGTATTATCGAAATTTCCCACCAAATATTTATTTTTCCACCAGTCCATTAATTTTAACATTGGTGGTTGGAAGAAATGAAACTGAGACGCGGTACGTACGGCCTCTGAAAAATTTTGAACAAAACGGATGAAAAGATAAAAATACGAAATGAGAAGACTGGGTTTAGCTCCGTTATGAAGTGCCGTGAGCGTGATGACTGCTACCATGCAAATGCCGGTCATTTGGGGAAATGCGTACTTTAATCCCGTTAGCTTGAGATACCCAAGATAATGATTCAGCTGGCGGGTGAGACCCGCTCGGGCCTGTTCCTCTTCGCGACCTTGAGTTCCATATATCTGCATTAAAAGTAGATTTTTAATATTGCTTAGAATGCGGGTGTTCACAGCCGTTATTTCACGATTAACCTGATCTCCGGCTCTCTTGATTTTAAAATCCACAGCTCTAAGCAAAAACCCTGCGAGGGCGAGAAAACCTGTGGCAATTAATGTCGGTACAGGCGATATGTACAGAAGACCCACCCAGAGAAGTGCTGACGTAACGACAAGGACCGAAAGTGTCTGTAAATTGTTAATGAGCATTCCGGCAGCGTTGGCATTTTCATTAAAAAGAGTCATGGCTTCGCCGCTACTCGTCGATTCAGAAAAGAAAGCCCACTTCAAAATCCGAATGCGCTGCTCAAACTTTTGAACTTCTAAAGAAGCTGAAGCAAGGTAGGCCTGACTCCACTGAAGAAGGGTTCTCGCCCCTCCAATAAGTACAATAAATATCAAAATATGTGTAAGGTTGTTGGCTGGAACCCACCTGGGAAGCTGAACGCCTTCAGGACCCAAAAGCCCAAGGGCAGATAAAAAGCCCTGCAACCCGTAGGCAAAAGCCAGTTCGACGGCAAATAGCGCCATTCCCGATAAAATCCCTAAGCCCAAATGGGAAATGGCGCTGGTTCCCAAGAAAAGGTAAAGGTCCTTTAGGTATCTGGGATCAAACCCCTTTTTTTTCATATTTGAATTGAGCCCACAAGGTATCCGCTTTCTCTTGGATTTGGATCTTGAAAAACAGAAGGGTTAATTATACTTATAGACGTTTACTTTACAAGTAGGAAACCTAATGCCTAATCTTGAAATGGTTCCATGTCCTCTTTGCAAAAACTGCACTAAGTTTCTGCCTGTTTTTAAAATGATCGACAATGACCCTAGCCGCTATAAGAAACTTTTTGACGGCAAGAGGAGGAGTAGTTGGAATATCTGTGGCCAATGTGGTTTTGTATACCAGAACCCGCGTCCAAGTGCTGCAGCCATGGATCGTTTCTACCTTAACTCTGAATACCATTCGCCTTCAAAAGCTCCGTACAATAGGGAAAATTATAGTGAATTTGCCCAGTGGTATTATGAGGACAAAACGAACTACATTTTGGAAAATCTCAAAATCCAGAATGGCAAGGTTTTTGATATAGGATTCGGTTACGGTGGCTTCTTAAAACAGTTCAAGGATAAAGGCTGGACAACATATGGCGTCGAGGCCGATAAAAATCTTTTTGGATTCGCGAAGGAAAATCTGGATCTTGACCATCTCCAACAGAATATTTTGGATGAAAAGATCAAACTCGATTCAAAAATGGATTTAGTTATTAGCAATCATGCATTTGAACATTTTGCAAATTTTGAACAAATCATGGGGGGGATCACCAAGATTCTTAAACCTGGTGGTTTTATATTTTCTGTTGTACCAACTTATTTCAAAAATAGATCCTCTGTTTCATGGCAGGGGATGAACTTTGGCCACCTTTCATCTTTTACCCACCAGTCCTTTAATCAACTTTTCTCATATTATGGATTTGAAGAGGTGAAACATACTTACCGGGGTTGGACAAAGGAAATTGATGACGTATGGCATTTGACTCAATTTACAGGAGTCAAAAAAGATCCTAAAACTTTTTATGAAAACCCTCAAAAGGTAAGTCGTTATCTGCATGTTGTTAACCCGATCAACACGGCCATTTATTCCCCCGTCTATTCTTTTTATGCGAAAAGGATCTATTACAAAAATCTCGTTGCCAGGAGGCTTAATCTTCTCTTGAAAGATCCTCAAGCTTTTAGATTCAAACTTAAAAATTATATTAAACGGCACCTCTAATGAAAGGGACAAGCGCAGGTCGAATTGCCTTGATGCGAACTATCCAAAAAATACGAACCGATATGGCGACCCATTTTAAATTGAAAAGAGCAAGAACCCACCTCAGAATCATAGGTAACTCGTTAGGCATTAAGAGTAATTTCTTGTATTTTAGTCATCACGTTTATAGTCAGATTTTTTCACGAAATATAAAGCTATTGGATAAGGATGCTTATCGGGTAGATAAACTTAAAAAGGAAGGAGTTATTACTATTCCGGGTATCGATGTGGATTCAGCTTCAAAATGGGTTTTAGATTATTTTGAAAAAAACCCCTGTCCTAGTGGGCAAGGTACAGTTAGGCGTAAAGAAGCAGGAATTCTTGCCCCCCATGTTTATGAGATGCTGCTTCAGATTGAACCTTTTTTAGATATGTATTTCAAATCTCACTTCCAATGTTTCTTAATAAATATTGATCACATGGAGGCAGGTTTTTCTCCTAAGGCCGAAAGTTCTAGTTCATATCACCTTGACGATAACCCTCGTCAGCTAATGAAAGTGTTTTTTTACTTGAACGATACATACGAACAGAACGCGGCATTTCGCGCTTTCAATTATGAAACAACAAAAGCTCTGATTCGGAAAGGTTTCATTTCTCTTACCCCAGAACTGAGAGTGAGCTCACAGAAATTCATTACTCCGAGTCTAGAAAAAGAGAACCTTAGGCTTATGGAAGGGCCCAAAGGGACCGCTTTGATATTTGATAATAATATTATCCATAAGGGAACGCCGCCAAAGGTTGGTTATCGAAATGTGATTATTGTCGAAGTTCTTCCTTCGCCCAAGCGTTTTACCTTGGAATCTATTTTTGAGGGCCTGACCAAAGATTTGAGTCGGGATTTTCCTGATTCTCCATTTTCGAAGGAAGACGGCAGAACCTTCCTAAGCATTTTCTAGAGTCAATCCTGCTGAAATTATTAAGAATACTCCAGCAAATGGCCATTGACCTCTGCTCTTTATAGGAGGTAAATTGCCCCCTTATGAGTTCCATCCATTTTGAAGTCATTGAGTACGAAGGAACCCGGTATGCCGAGGTCATTTGGGCCGACAGCAGGGCTGAGATCACAAAGTTTTGCTCACCCTCGACATCAAGCATGCAATTTGGTCTCCTCGCCCACGAAAAAGGTTTCATGGAGCCCGCCCATTATCACAAATCTATCGACCGAAAAATTTGTGACCTTCAGCAAATGTTTGTGGTCCAAAAGGGCAAGGTGGCCGTTGATTTTTTTGACCGCGAAGGCCGAAAGTTTAAAGAAGTCTCTTTGACTGCGGGAGATGCCATTCTTTTGTGCGACGGAGCCCATTCCATCCGAGTTCTTGAAGATATGCAATGTGTGAGCGTCAAACAAGGCCCGTTCATGGGAGATAAGAACGACAAGATCCAGATCGAGGTTAGGGATTAATGATCAACGTTTTCGAACCTGAAATAGGTCAAGAAGAAATTGATGCTGTTGTTGACGCCTTAAAAAAAGGCGAAATTTCTGGGTCCTTCGGGTCTTACTTGCCAGAGTTTGAAAATAAGTTTGCCGCCTTTTGCGGCACGAAATATGGGGTTGCAGTCAGTAGTGGCACGACGGCCCTCCAATTAGCCGTGGCCGCTTTAGAGATTGGCCAGGGTGACGAGGTGCTGGTGAGTGCCAACACCAACATTGCCACAGCCCTTGCATGTTATCACAACAATGCCGTCGCCATTTCTGTGGACTCAGAAAATGAAACCTGGAACCTAGATCTAGATTTAATCGAAAACCTAATCACCCCGAAGACCAAAGCCATGATTCCAGTTCATATTTATGGACATCCCGTGGATATGGATCATTTAAATTCTATAGCCAAGAAGCATAACCTGGCCGTAATTGAAGACTGCGCCGAAGCCCATGGAGCGACAGTTCGTGGGAAGGCTGTAGGGGGCCTGGGCGATGCAGGTTGCTTTAGTTTCTATGCGAATAAAATTATTACAACCGGCGAAGGCGGCATGGTGGTGACGAATAATAAAGCCTTGGCTGACCGATTGAAGCTTTTGAGAAATCTCTCGTTTACCCAACCCCGCTTCAGACATGAGCTTCCGGGATACAATTTTCGAATGACGGGAATGCAGGCAGCATTGGGTGTGGCTCAGCTAAAGAAAATAGACCGCTTTATTGAACAACGTCGAAACATGGCCAAAATGTACAATCAAGCCCTTGCCGATATTACTGAACTTCAATTGCCTGTTGAAAAAGATTGGGCCAGAAATGTTTATTGGATGTACGCGGTAGTTCTAAATAAAAAATCAGGCCGCACCCGGCAAGACCTTGTCGAGTTTCTTACCAAAAAAGGAATCGACACACGAACCATGTTTTGCCCCATGAATATGCAGCCCTTTTTGATGAAGCAAGAGGGTTACCGAGCTATCGATTGCCCCGTTGCCGAAAATCTTTGGGAAAACGGTTTTTATCTCCCGTCATCGAACAATCTCACTGAAAAAGAAATTTCATATATCGCCGGTCAATTAAAAGAATTCTTCAGTTCCAGAGCCTGATGAATATCGGCGTTTTTATAAAAAGTATTTCTCCGGAGGCAGGTGGGGGGTTCACGTTCCAAGAAACCGTTGTCAATTATTTGGTTTCTCAGAACTCCAATCACAAAATTACAATTTTCCATTATGGCATGAGTCAAAGTTCAACCAGTGTAAAATATGTAAGTATGGCGTCCTGCAGATTCAGTTCACTGATTCAAAAATTCTGTTTTGAATTTTTGGGAAACCGTCTTCAGCTCGCAAGTTTTTATCTTTCAAGGCTTTTGAAATTTAAACTCCCGTTCCCTTATGGAAGCACGCTAGATCGTCAAGTTAGAAAACATAAAATTGATTTCGTGATTTTTCTATCACCGGAATATGAACAAGTTGAGGTTCCCTATATTTGTACCATTTGGGATCTGGAACATAGGGCCCAGCCTTATTTCCCCGAAATGTCCTCACAAGGGGAGTGGAAACATCGCGAGCGATTCTATAACCGAATGCTCAAAAGGGCATCTTATGTCATTACAGGGACCAAAATAGGCAAAGATGAGATTTGCCGTTTTTTCGGAGTTTCTCCTGAGCGTATCCGATTACTGCCTCACCCGACCCCCGGCTTTGCATTAAAAATTCCTTCCAGTGCTGACCCGGTTGACCCAGAAATAGCTAAACTCTTATCATCGGAACCGTTTATTTTTTATCCCGCCCAATTTTGGGCCCATAAAAATCATCTCACATTGCTTTTGGCAATTAGAGAAATGAAACAAAAGGTCAACTTAGCTTTAGTCGGCTCAGATAAAGGCAATCTGAAGTATATCAAAGGCAAAGTTGAAGAGCTTGGCCTTAGCGAACAAGTTTATTTCTTAGGTTTTGTTTCCCGCAAAAATTTGATTTCCCTCTATAAAAATGCCGTAGCAATGGTTTATCCATCTCTTTGCGGGCCGGAAAACTTACCTCCTCTCGAAGCCTTCGCTCTAGGGTGCCCCGTGATCGCATCTGATATTCCTGGTTCCCGTGAGCAATTGGGTGAAAATGCCCTCCTTGTAAAAGGGGATAGCCCCCAGGAGTTTTCAAAAGCCATCTCCAGCTTGTTGGCAGATGAAGAAAAACGGACGGCTTTGATTCAAAAAGGGGATCAACGTGCTCGCGGTTATACTGAAAAAGAATTCGTCCGCGACCTCTATATTATCATAGAAGAGTTCGCCAAAATCAGAAGT
>Ga0207037_10227_pt2 | contig 16563 bp, 14 predicted proteins | sample Alteio_BWMinCont_75_FD_153268 | JGI IMG/M metagenome (GOLD analysis project Ga0207037, IMG submission 153268) | Enriched cells from forest soil in Barre Woods Harvard Forest LTER site, Petersham, Massachusetts, United States -... | ecosystem: Environmental > Terrestrial > Soil > Temperate forest >... | reverse complement strand
AGCCATAGAATAGCTCAGTGACTCGATGGGAGAACCGTAGATTGGACCATAGAGGCCGTAAGCCAAGGGGTTGTCGGTCCAGTAACTTACGTTCCAAAGATATTTAAATTGTGCTCCTAAAATTACACTCTTTGAGATGTTCAGGTCAAGACCAACCATCAAACCGGCATCGAATGCGTTAGAGCCCGTTGGTGTTCCAAAAGTATAACCATAATCTATAAGGTCGTAATAATTACGTCGGGCGTAATCAATGACCACTCCACCCACTGGGGTTAAAGATCCAAAAGTAAATGGCGTGTATCTAACACCTAAAGAAATATCGTATTGATCCATTCCTTTAACTAAGGTCCCACCGAAGCAGAAGGGGCAAAAATAAACGTTATTGATAGCAAATTTCGAATAATCAAATTCTGCTTGAAGAGCTAAGTGCTCTGCAAAGTTATATGTTCCGATAGCACCAAGAGAATAATATGAAATGACGTTTCCAATTGATGGGTAAGATGGAAGCCCTCCCTCAGCACCAACTGAGAAACGCTTAATGTCTTCATCTTTAACAGGATTTGCATCCGTCGCCGCTTTTGTTTCACCAGAAAGTGCTGGAGCCGCAACAGGTGCAGGAGTTAGAGGATCTTTTAACACTTCAACTTGTGCCGCAGGCGTCGCAGGTGTGGCTGATACTGTTCCAGCCGCTGGAGCAACTGGAGCGGGAGCCGCAACGGATTCTTTATCCAGGGGTTCAGCCACTTCAACAGCTGTTACGGGGGCGACCACGGGAGCAGGAGCGGTTGCGGCTGGAGCAGCAACTGGTGCTACGACAGCCGGGCTCGAAGCCGGGGTGGGAGCAGCTTGAGGATTAAAAAGTTTATCGGCGCGTTCTTTTTCCGCAGACAAACGGTCGTCTTCTAGTTTTTCAATGAGTTTACTTTCAGTTTGGTGTTCTAAATCTTGGCGCTGTAGACGAAGCTGTTCTGAACGAGGTTCAGGAACAGTTGCCGCATCCACCGTCGTGGTGGGTTGAACTTGAGCCGCCACTGCAGGGGCGGGCGTCACTTGTGCGGGCTGGGCAGCGGCCATTTGCGCTTGCGCAGGTTGCAAGATAAAAATCGGTTGATATGTGGGGAGAGTTTGTTGGGGGGTGGTAGGAGCTTGAACTGCTGACTCTCCCAAAACAGGAGCGTCTAATTCTTCTTCTTTAGCAGGTTGAACGTTCTTCGCTTGAACGGGCTCTACATTAATATGTGAAACGTTCGATTCGGTCTGAGCTACTTTAACATTCCTCGCCATTGCTTTTTTCTGAGCCGCTAATTTTGTGGATTGGCTCGTCTTCGAGTTCGCACTGGCTTTACGTATCTTCTTGTGTACAATTTTTTTCGGAGGAGTCGCTGGAGTATCCTCTTGTTTTAATTGTGTTTTTAAAGCGTCATTATAATCGGATTCCTGGGCAAAAGCGTTGCTTGAAACCACAACAAATGTCGCAACCAAAATCATTCCAAAACGTACAGCCTGCATTGATAACTCCTAGGAAAAAGTTCCTCGCTGGAGTTCTGAGCAAGGGATATGCCTTAAGGTCAAAACTTCGACGAATCGGTTTAACCCCCTGATATAAACTGGAAATATTTAATCCCAAAAAATTCCAAATTTTAGATTTTGGCAAGAAAAGTGATGAAGAACGTCATTTCAGTAACCATTTTCGTCACTTTAGTAGACTCTTTACCTTTTATGTGGGGAAGCAAAACTACGGGAATTTGGCAGGATAGATAGGGCATCAGGGATTCTAAGAAAAATTGAGGCTATCCTTGCTGCAGAAGTAGACCAGAGCTTCGGTTGATAGTCTGTGTCTGCAGCGGCTCCTGCCGAATTCCCTTAGTTTAACATTAACCATTTTGGTCATTAGGAATTCTACAAACCTAAATGGGTCACTTCGTAAAACAATTTTGGGACCATCATGTAATAAATTTCCACTGTTTGGCCCCGGGGCCTAATAGTTTCCAGTAGAACTTTGGCACCGCCCTTGCTCATAGGAGCCTTTGGGTTTCCAATTTTGTTTGGTTTTGTGAGCTCCCCCTACCCTTCCCCCTCAGCTTGCAAGATTAAAGGAAGTTAGAAACCCTTTTTTTCCCCTTTTTTGTTCGATGAGACACTGCTATTCTTTTTTTGTGACATTACGACAAAAGTTTATCAGCACGTTTATCATCTTTAACGTCCTTGCCATTCTCATAGCTCCTGTTAAAACCGTCAAAGACCAAAACCTGATTCAAAAACCATTTTACTACTACGCTCTCTGGACTCGCCTGCTCCAAAGGTGGAATCTCTTTGCCCCCGATCCCAGAAAAGATGCGACGTATTACCGAGTTGAAGTCACCTTTAACGACTTTTCTCAATATATGTGGAGACGTCCCTATCCTACGAACTGGGGATTTTTTTACCGTCACCTTTGCTATAATTGGCAAAAATATGATCTCGCTGTCACGCACATGGAATACCCCCAATTTTGGGATGACATTGTCAACTTTATCGCCCATCAGGATTTTATAACTAAGCCAATAAAAAGAATTCGACTCTCAAAAATGAAGTCCCCTTGGCCGCCACCCAAACTTGAAGGTTATGCTTTCACAGAAGTGAAAGATCTCATCTGGCAAGATGTAACTGTATTTGTTTATGACTTTGAGAATAAGAAGTATCTGTGAAAGAAATTTTTAACAAAATCCTTAATTCCTGGACTCGATTCTTCTTTGAACCCAATTCTCCAGCGACTCTTGGCCTTTATAGGATTGTGTTTGGATTTGTGATTTTTCTCTCAAACTTGGGTCATTTTCCCAGCCGTGATATTTTTTATGGTGAGAATGCCATCGTCCGGTTTCACACGGTGGATGCCATTTTCCCCCGAGTCCATCCGTGGCTTTTTTTTAGATGGGTCCCTCTTACTGAACCGGCTCTGGAATATTATTTCATCGCACTTCTTATTATCACTTTAATGTTTGTGCTCGGCATCTTCACAAGACTTTCAACGGTTCTGCTTTTTTTAGGAATTATTTCACTCAGTAACCGTAACCCCTATAACGAAAATGCCGGGGACACTCTGATACGGGTTAACTTATTTTTCCTTATTTTTACTAATTGTGGTGCGGCTTACTCTCTCGACCGATTCATTAAAGTAAAACAGGGTTTAGCCCCAATTAAACTTGAACCCATATCCCCTTGGGTTCAACGGCTTCTCCAAATGCAGATTGCCTATGTCTATCTTAATACGGTTTATTTGAAGCTGCCCGGGATCACATGGCAAAACGGGACGGCCATGTACTACGCACTGAACTATCTCGAATTACGTAGATTTAATTTACGGTTTCTCTTTTACAATATTTGGCTCATCAAATTAGCGACGTATTCAGTCCTCCTGGGCGAGTCAGCCATAGGCCTACTTATTTGGTTTAGATACTTGAGATATTGGATTTTAGGATTTGCCCTCTGCCTCCATGAAGGCATAAATCTCGCCATGCAATTTCCTGTTTTTCAGTACGCCATGATGGCGGGCTTAATAATTTTTGTTTACCCCCAAGATGTCGAAATTTTCGTCGCGAAAGTCTTCAGAAAGACTAGCCTTTCAGCCCAACCGGCCTAAGGGCTTAATCAAATTAAAAACTGTATACGAATTGCACAGGACCCTAGGCTTTAGACGGATATAAACGATTTCGCACACTCTATTAGCTTCTAGACGGCCTAGGTCTTGCTCTTTTAGGCCCCAGGGGGTTAGTTTAAATTGATTACACGTAGGCATAAGCCGACATTCCCATTGCTATCTGTATTTACGGCTATGGCCATACTTATGGCTGTAATTATCGTAGGTTGCGCTAATGCCAAACTCTACCCCACCCCCCCAGAGTACCCAATCGTAACCCTCCAAATTCAGAACTATTGTCCCCTTTCCATTGGGAGCGGAGTTAATACCGAAACCTACAATTTTAAGGATATTTTCTTCTATAATTCTCAAAGCTATTTTAACGGCAGTTCCTATGTCTTTGATACCGATGGTGACGGCCTTCCCGATTTCTTCGAACAAAATAAGACAAATATGACGTTATGGGGAATTAGTTATCTTTATGCTGATACCGATCAAAATGGTTACTCTGACCTAGTCAAGGTTAAATTAGGAATTGTTGCCAGCGCCGATGGCAGTATGCCCATTTGCAATACCGGAATTACTGATAGCGATTCTGACGGCCTCACAGATTGTGAGGAGCAACTTCTCGGCACACAAGTGGGATTATCCGATACCGATGGCGATGGAATTCCCGATGGAATCGAATATCGTTTTGGAATGGATCCCTTGGATCCAAACGATGCCTACCTTGAACTTACTGGAGACGGTTTTACTAACTACCAAAAAGTGAAATGGGGAATTCCGGTTGCGACATACGTCACACCACAAGGACAGCTTTTCCTCCCTGCTTACTCAGGCCCCATAGCGACTGTCAATCCCACAGGCGCAACTTGCAATAATCCAATGACCTTTAATATTTCAAATATAAGCATTTTACCCGTGGTCGGCGGCGACGCCCTTCAAGTAAAAACTGTTGAAGACCCCCAATCCCCCGACACACAAAATGGAACAACCTATGGTCGTAGGACTCAATTTCTAACCGTTATTGTTCCTCCAAATGTTCTTACGGGCTCAACCGTCATTGTGACTAACGGCATTTCAGGTCAAACCATTATCAACCCCAACATTGTCGCTCCGGGAGGATCATAACCATGAAGGTTAGATCTGGTTTCAATATTTTATTTCTTTGTTGGATTTCGGCGTTGATCGCGTGCTCAAACGCTAGCCTTTTTCAGGCTCAACAGATAAGTTCAGCATCCGCGAAAATTAATTTTTGCACTACTCCTGCAACTGCAGTTGTATCAAAATTAAAATATCTTTTCGTAACTGACGTATCTGGAAGTAACCAACAAAACTTTATTATTTCTGGCCCAGGGGCTGGCCCCGTTCCAGATACGAGTTGCGGAGCTTCTCCCTGCGGAACGGACCCAACGGGAACCAGGCGCTATTCTGGCTTAATCAGTTTCTTACAAAACAATGCTTTACAAAATTCAACTAACACCTATTACGCCGGCCTGCTTTTTTCGACCTCACCAATACTTCCATTTAATAACTTTGGCGGCGGTGGCCCCACGGAAGACAACGCTACTGCAAGTATTTGGTATTCGAATTTTGGAGCGGGGCCCGTCGCAAACACCGCAACGTATATGGCAGCCCAGTATCAAAATATCTGGTGCCCTGGGGGAGCACTTCCACCATGCACGACACCTCAGGATCCCGGCGGTTGGACGGACTACACAGGAACACTCACCCAAGTTTATAATTATATTGTTCAAGACATTAACTATGAACAAGCCCTCACAGCATCAGGAGTTCAGCCCCAATCGGCATCATCTTATGTTATCTTTTGGACCTCCGACGGATTTCCCTATGGAGCAAGTGGACCTCAAAACGTGGGCACGATCCTCCAGGACGTTCAAAATATTATGAACCTTAAAGCCACTCAACAGTACGGCCAGTACATTAGTAGTATTAATTTTAATACGGCATTTTATTTCACCAGCGACACTTCAAGTTATGAATATGGCCAAGCCGACACTCTTTTGTCAGAAATGGCCAATATCGGCCAAGGGGCCTTTTTCCAAATCAGTAACGGACAAAACATACCTTACTCACAATTTTCTATACCACAACAAAACCCACCCTTTGTTCTTCGAGATCTCTGGGTTCATGATGCCAGTGCTGTTTGGTGGAATGGAAAGTTAATGGCGGACACAGATAACGACGGAATTCCCGATGCAATCGAAAAACAATGGGGATCAAATCCTAATGCCTACGACTCCGACGGAAACGGAATCGGAGATGGTGTTGAATATTATCTCTGGGGCACTCCATGTGGATCAATTTCAAGTAACAACCTCGGTAAACCGGGCCAAACTTGTACAGGTGCAGGGGCCAACAAATCTTTTATTCCCGGCACCTGTAGCATCGCGGGCCCCTACCCCGATACGGATTTAGATTATCTTAATGACTGTGAAGAAAATCTTCTGGGGTCAAACCCCAAGAACTTTGACTCCAATGGAGACTTTGTTCCCGATCAATTTGAATGGCTATTTAATGTTCCGTTTACTTTTGGCACCAACGGCTTGAGTGCGGACCCGGCTAATGACGGCGTCAGTGATTATCAAAAACTTAAGGATTTATTTCCTATGAGTATTCCGTTTCCCGAAATCCATGGGGTTTTGCCTCTAAATTATGTTCTCACCCCAACGAGCTCAAATGCTGTGCAATCCTGTTACACAGCTGAGGTTCAGAATATTCCTGTGCAAACGCCAAATGATGTCATTCGCGTTTACATTATGGAAACAGAAGGAAACGAAGGAACTGAAATCAACCATATGCGTGTTCTAAAGAACACAACAACGATGAGCGGTACGAACACTTTGATTATTAATGACGGAGAATTTACTCCATGAACGTCCGTGGGTCTAAGAAACTTGTTATTTTATGCGGAGCACTTTTACTTATGAGTTGTTCCAACGCGAAACTTTATAAAGGAGCTTTTTCTGAGGGTTCAGCGCAAATGAACTTTTGCACCACTGCACCCAATGCCGTAACTACAAAATTGAAGTATCTCTTTGTTATTGATCAATCCGCCAATAACCAACAAAACTCCCTTTTACTTACAGCACCCACTGATGCTCCAACCCCCGACGGCAATGGCGGCACAGATCCTACTGGAAATATCCGATATCAAGCCTTGATGAATTTTTTAAACACAGCACCCGCAAGTGCCACAACTTTTTACTCTTCTTTATTTTTCAATACAAATCCCATCGTACCCTTCGGTTCAAATTACACAGGCGGCGGGTACAATGAAGATACGCTCCTTCAAAGTATTTGGTACATGCTTGGGCCGGTCGGAGACATCACGACAACACCTGCTTATTTAGCAGGGCAATATCAAAATATCGCCTGCCCCACGGGCCCCTGCGGAGTTCAGCCTCAGGGAGATGCAGGATCAGCTGATTACGGGGATACCCTCGGTGTGGTTCTAAATTCCATTGAGCAGGATATTGGTTACGAGCAATCCCTTGTTGCCGCCGGAGGTCCTCTCACAGCATCGTCTTATGTCATCTTTTGGATTTCCTCAGGTTATCCGTTTTTTCAATATGGATCCCAAACCCAGGCTCAAATTAATGTCCTTGAAGGCAACATCACCAACACCGTGACATCTATAATGGGATTAAAATCACAACATCAATACGCACAATACATTGACAGCATTATAATCAATGCAGGTTTCTACACCACAAACTCCAGTTCTTGGTCTCAAAGCGAAACGGCCAAAGTTTTAGAAAATATGGCGAGTGTGGGCCAAGGCTCCTTTGTTGATTTTGCTACCAATAATATCAATTTCTCAAAATTCACCGTACCTCAAGCTGACGTTCCCTTTACTCTCAAAGATGTATGGATCCATGATGCAAGTGCAGTCTGGTGGGATGGTAAGCTGATGCTTGATAGTGATAACGATGGAATTCCCGATGAAATAGAACTCCAGTGGGGTTCAAACCCTTATGCCTACGACTCTGACCAAAATGGTTTGGGTGACGGAGTGGAATATTTTCTCTTTGGCTCTCCCTGCGGATCCATCCCGAGCGGTCAACTGGGGCAAACGGGACAAAAATGTACGACCGCCGGGGCGATAACAAGCTTCAGAGGAGTACCAGGTTGTAGCACTCCGGGTACATACCCCAATATTTATCCTGACACTGACTTAGATAATCTTAATGACTGCGAGGAAGGAATGATCGGGACAAGTCGCACAGACTTTGACTCCAATCAAGACTGGGTCCCCGACCAACTCGAATGGCTTTTTAGTATCCCTTATCTTTATGGAACTAACGGCTTAAGCGCTGATCCTACTAATGATGGTGTGGTCAATTATCAAAAGCTTAAAGACCTCTTCCCAATTAATATTCCTATCTCGCAAGTAAATGTTGCGCCTTTAAGCTATGAGATCACCCAATCAAGTTCGACGAGCACTCAAACCTGCTACAACGTGAACGCTCAGGAAATAGCCACCATGTCTCCCACAGATACCATTCGTGTTTATATTATGGAGACAAATGGAAGAGAAAGACACATGCGCGTTTTGAAGAACGTAACTCATATGAGTAATAGTTTTGTGAATATTAATGATGGAGACCTAACACCTTAAAGGCTTCGTCTAAAAAGGGGAGTAGATATGATTAACTGTAAAAAGATCGCAACTGCCGTTGGGGCCCTTAGCCTCATAGCGGTGGGTGCGGGCTGCACGAAGCAGGCGGCGAGTACTACGAATAGTACTGCAGCCTCAGTAACGCAGTACCAAAATCCTTCGGTTAGCTGTCAGGTTAACTTAGGGAGTCAGAATTTACTGACCGTGAGTAATATCACGACTTCGGCTGCTGGGCTTTTCAACCCACCGAAGGCACCGGCTCAAATCTCATTCAACTGTAATGGGAGTCAGGGTCATTCACCGAATTCAACTTTGAGGTTTGCATATAGTGTCAACGGAGGTCCTATGACCGTATTTAACGGCGGTCTTAGCGATTCCAATGACGCTAATTTAAATTTTGCAGTACCTAAAGCGAATTCCGTTACTGTTGTCGCAACTGATAGCGCAGGTCTATCGACATCCGTAACTTTCTCCGTTCCAGTCTCTTGCGATCCAGCAAAATATCCGGCAATGGTTGGCCCATCTGGACTTTCCGTTACTCAAGGATCCCTTGGGCCCGGATATGCTAACGTTGCTTTTTCTGGAGCGGGATCAGGGGGCGGGGGCGGTCCTTATCAATACGCTATTGACGTCAATGGTGACGGTAACGGAGTGGGTCGACTTGATTATTACAGTTCAACTCCAAACTCTTCGTCACCACCCCCCGTTTACTGGGTAGCTAGCCCTAGCTGGCAAAACGAGTATAATTTTTATAGCGGAGCACGAAGCATTTACGTGCAAACCTACGATACCGCTTGCCAGTTCATGACAACAACCAAAGTACCTTATAATTGGTCAACAGGTGTATTGTCTGGAGCTCAAGCGGGTCCGATGACCGCAATTCCTCCACAAGAACCTTATTTCTATCTTCAAGGGAATGTGGCTTCAACTTCGGGATCCAGCGATCCAGCTGAAAACGTAGCTCCTTTTGATGCGAGAGAAGAAGCAAACCTCAGTGCCAGTAGCGGTGATTATACTCAGAGTCATGTCATCTGTACCTGGGCCGATCAAGGCGGTGCAAGTTCACCCACTCAAGGAGCGTTTAGCATCCAAGCTATCAACACTTATAGCGACGGTGTTGCTGCCGACAACGGCCCCATGACCGAATCGATGAGCATGTCGTGGACTATTCCAGAAACCGGGACAACAACTATCGGCCCGGCAACTGTTAATCTCCAGACCATGACTTATCAAACCTCAGCTAGCCCCAATGGAGCGTTCCAGCAGTATAGCTATAATATGAATTCAGCTTGCACCGCTTACGTTCAAGTGACACGGGTGTCGTCACCAGCGACTTGCGCCGGTCAATCCAATAATGGGTATACGTGGGGTAACGCCATAATTCAGGGTACCTATAGTTGCCCAAGTATGGCATCTACACCAAGTGGCAGAAGTATTTCCATCAACAATGGTTACTTCTATTGCCAAGTTGGTCCCGGTGATAACTGCGTAGGTGGCGGTCAAGAAGGTGGAACGCCCCCAACTCCTTTCTAAAAAGAGGGTGAGCAAATGAGGTTTATAATCAGCTTGATTTTTATTCTTGGAATGTTTTCTGTCCAAGCCCGTGCGCAAGAAAAAAAACGTATGGACTTGGACGACCTCATGATCAAGGGTGAGATTCATAACGATGATCGCTTAATGATCTTGGCTCGTCAGAAAAACGAAATGAAGAATTATGTTAAATTTCGAACCAGCTACAAGGAGGAGATTTTGCAAGAACTTCCCCCCATGAAACACAAACAGGTGTTTTAGTTACTACTGTTGTGAGGGGTCGTTCTCAGAGCGAATGCTCTCGGACGCCCTCACGGCAAAATTTATACTGTTCCAGCCTGAAAGAATACAAGTCTGCATAACCCTCTTAATATAAACTAAGGGTGTTTTCTCATCGGCTTGAATATTAATATTTCCTTTAAATTCTTCACCGGGATGAAGCTGCATCTCAAAAGATTTAATATCGTTGAGCGCTGCCGTGAGCTTGGGAAGGTTCTGATCTCTTTCTTCGAGGTGAATTGGGTTATCACCCACCTTCTGCGCCTCTAACGTTACGCCTTGAGCTGTTACACTTATAAGCGGTGCACTCTCTAAGGGTTTTGCATGACTGGCTTCGGGAAGTTTTAAGTTCTTCTGAATAAAAAAGATTTCACCGGTTGCCGAGAAATTCATGAGCAAGAAAATAACGAGGATCGTAAACATGTCGATCATACTCGTTAAAGGAAGTTCAAATGTGGTCTGTTTACTTCCTCCAGCACCTCCTACATATTTTCTTAGCGCATGCAGGTCGTACTTGGGTTTGAGGTGGTAGCCCGGTGCAACGATTGTTTTCTTTGATAACATGCGCGCTCTGGCCTTCCTAGTTCGTGTTTATACCAACATCTTCAAAGTGGGCTTCAGCGGCCGTGTCCATAAGCTTGATTAGATATTTATATATGGCCTGGCTGTCGGAATGAAGAGTGACGTCATTTCGATCGGGGTATTTCGCTTTCCAGCCGTCTAAAATTTTGAGAAGGGTTTGGTAATCAGGCTCACCGTTCACATAAGGAATTTTCGTACTGTTTGTACCTTCTGAGGCTTCGATGTGATCAAGCAAAAGGGAAACGCTTAAATCCACCTTCTTATCGTCTGGGACGGGGTTATCACTTGAAGTTGTTGCTGAAGTGTTTGTCGAAATAACTTGGATCTGCTGCCAAACGGCGGTGATCAGAAGAAAACAAATGAGGGTTGAAAGTAAATCGATAAACGGAACGAGATTGAGTTCGACGTTTACATTTCGCTTGCCACCGCCTCCACCAAACCCAGCACTCATCTCTTAGCGAATTTTTCTTTATTGGTGAGAATGAAATTTAATGTGGCCACAGCAGATTCATGGATACCGTCGACTAAATCTTGCGAGCGAGTCTGGAGATAACCGAAAATTCCAAGAAGGGGGATAGCGGTAATAAGTCCGAACGCAGTACAGTTCATGGCTTCAGAAATACTATTTGCAAGGAGGGTCGCTTTTTCAGCGGGACTGACATTGGCGACCGCCCCGAAGGCCCCGATAAGACCGGTGATCGTTCCAAGGAGGCCGAGAAGAGTCGCCATATTCGATAACATCGCCAAAAGTGAAGTTCTTTTTTCAATTCTTGGAACCTCACGGAGGGCTACCGCATCCATAGCCGTTTGAACTTCCTCTGCGTCTTTATTTGAGGCGACAGCCATAAGGCCTGCCTTAACAATTTTTGTGAGGGGGCTATTTCCCTGGGAGCAGACTTGAAGGGCGCGATCAAGATTGCCTTGAAGGATAAAATTATTTACGCGATCAAGGAACTCATCTTTTCTTACGGATCCAGCCGATGAAATATAAAGCATTCTTTCAAAAGCTACAGCGAGACCTATTACCGAAACTGCAAGAATTGGCCACATAAAAAACCCGCCGCCACGAAAAGCTTCTGCAATAAAATTTACGCTGTTCATTTGTTGGTGCCCCTTAATGTTTGCGTGAGATGTTATTAAATCCTTTAGAATTGTCTCAAACAAAAATACACGGATCAATGCCTAGTAAAAAACTAGACCTTCGGTACGGGGAGGAGAGACCAGTTGTCGTCGAAGGGCCAAACGAAGTGAGATTTGAGGCAAAAAATTATCTTTCTTGTCAAACATCCCTCCCGGATATATTTATCTTGATCTTAGGTCGGGGGAAGAATGTGTTGGGTGGTCACCCTAATTTTAATGGCAATCGTCGGTTCGGTTGGGGCCGAAGGATCCGTTCTTCAAATTAGGTTAGATCCGAAAATAAGAGGTGCCGTCTTTGAAGGGGTTGGCGGGGTCAGCGCAGGGGCCTCTTCACGTTTATTAATCGATTATCCTGAACCCGAACGTAATAAAATTCTAGATATTCTCTTTAAACCCAAGTTTGGAGCTTCCTTCCAACATCTGAAAGTAGAAATCGGCGGCGACATCAATTCAACGGATGGGTGCGAACCCAGTCCCATGCGTTCTGAAACCGACAAAGATTTTTCACGGGGTTATGAGTGGTGGCTCATGAAAGAAGGAAAACTGAGAAATCCTTCTTTGATCCTAGATGCCTTGGCCTGGGGAGCTCCGGCGTGGGTTGCGGGTTATACCGGAGTTTCGGGGGAGCACCTTCCCATGGAAAAGTTTTATACTCTTCAAAATGCTCTTTACCTCGCTAACTTTCTTAAAGGAATGCGAGACGTTCATGGTCTTAATATTGACTACATTGGCACTTGGAACGAAAGCTGGTTCAATAGCGAGTGGATCAAACTTCTGCGGAAAACTTTGAACTCCTCAGACCTTTCAAATGTCAAACTTGTCGCTGCCGACGAATCGGTAAACTGGTATATCGTTCAATCCATGATAGATGATCCCCAACTTGCGAAAAGCATTGACGTCATTGGGTCCCATTATACCCGATACCAAAGCCCCGAGACTGCAAAGAAATTAGGTAAACCCCTTTGGTCTACTGAAGACGGACCTTGGCGGGGGGATTGGGAGGGAGCCACAAAAATAGCGCAAACTCTAAATAGAAATTATATTGAAGGACACATGACCAAAACAGAAATTTGGAACCCCGTAACATCTTACTACGATGTTCTCCCCGTTCCGCGGGCGGGAGTTATTTTGGCAAATACCCCCTGGTCAGGGGCATTTGAGATACAACCCGCTCTTTGGGCCGTGGCCCACACAACCCAATTTGCAAAACCCGGATGGATTTACTTAGATGGCTCAGCCTCTAATCTTTTGCAGGGGGGAGGAAGCTACGTTTCACTAAAAGATTCGAAGAGCGACAATTACAGCATTATTGTTGAGACGATGGGCGCCGCCAATGAAAATCAAATCGCTTTTAAATTGGCAAAGGGCCTCTCCACCAAACCCTTAAGTGTTTGGATGAGTAACTCCACGGACCAATTTATAAAACAAGATGATATTATTCCAAAAAATCGGCATTTCGTTTACAACTTTAAAAAAGGCACCATCTATTCTTTGACCACAACGCGAGGTCAGCAAAAGGGGGGGAAACGTTCTCGTCCCCCTACACCCTTTCCGTTTCCTTACTATGAACACTTCGATAAAGATCCCCTCGGAACCTCTCCAAAATATTTCTCTGACCAAGGAGGTGCTTTTGAAATTTCCTGGTGCCGAGATATTAATTTAAGATGTTTAAAGCAAATCATAGATCGACCAGGTGTTGAGTGGCCCACCCATAAAGATTATTTCCCGGAAACCATAGTAGGTGATCCTGATTGGAAGGACTATGATCTCTCAGTCAAAACCCGTTTTCGAAACGGTGGCTCAGCCTCGCTTTTTGCCAGGGTGAACGCTTTACTCTTTGCTCCCGTACCGCCGAGGGGATATGAGCTCATTTTTGACGGACAAAAATGGACCTTCCAAATTCCTCAAAAAATAATCGCCTCGGGTATTTTTTCTGGCAGATCAAATGCCGATGATTGGTATAAGTTGGAACTTCGCCTCAAAGGGCCAAAAATTGAAGTTCTAATCGATGATCAGACTATGACCTCTATCCAAGACACAAATTTTGACCACGGTATGGCGGGCCTTGGAAGTTCCTGGGGCCAAGCTTATTTCAGCGATTTAGATATTCGATAATTTTAAATTCTTCCGAAGGGAAAACCAATTGTGGGTGTGGTGATCATGCCATTTTTGGCTTTCGGAAAAGGCATGGAGACAAAAACTTTTCTTACGCATTCGACAAGTCCGTCACCGTTATTAACAGTACTCCGTTTCACGCGAACGTCAGTAACTTTACCCGACGGAGCAATATCCCATTCAAAATCAATGCGCCCGGCAAGATCAGGGTTCGCTAATAAATTTCTCTCATAACAGTGTTGAATTTCACCCATATATTCTTTAAGTACGGCCATAACCTGTGACCGAGATAAACCTTCAACTTTAGTCAAGGCTGCAAGCTTGGGTTCACCCACAACGGCCCCAGCAACTCCTCGAGTTCCCGCTGTTCCTTTAAGGCCTTGCATTCCATAACCTGTACCCGTCCCGTAACCAAAACCCTTAGTCTTAACTCGGGGGCCACCTCCTGCAGCAAGCTTTCCATTTGATGAGGGAAGAGCCCCAGCGATGCCGCCCGTGTTAATGGCTTTTTGAGGAAGGCCGCCGGCATTGGGATTAATATTAATATTTGTAACTTGATTGGTGGCCACTTTAGACATGGCACCTAGGGCTCCCAACGCACCTAAAGCCTCAACTTTTACAGGAGGAGGTGCTTTGGGCATGGGATGTTTAACTTCGATTGGAAATTTATTTCGTTTCGCCAAAACTTTGGGAAGCTTCATTGGTTTCGGTTTTTTCTGAACCATTTTTTCAACGGGTTTTGGAGGTTCTTTTTTCGCCACCTCTTTAGGAGGCGGGATTGGTGTGGGTTTAGGCTTAGGTTTTTCCACAAGAAGTCTTGCATAACGCTGAGGGACATTTTTTAAATTTGGGCCAACCCGCCCTGCGGGAGCCAAGGCAAAAATAATTAAAGACAGAGCGACATGTAAAATGGCTGAACCAATGAGCGACTGTTTAATCGCCTCATCGGGTTCGATCATCTTTACACGGCTCAGAGCTTTTGTTCCGGGAACATATCTCAGATGGAGTTGAATGCCACTGCCGAAGTCTATGGTCGTGACGTCATGGGGACCCATGTTCCATGTATATTTTTGTCCCTTTTGATTGAGAATATTTTTTTCCATTAAGTCCGTAGCATTTTGAGTGCCCTGACTGTTTTTCATGGAGATTTTGTGATCCTTAAGAGCAAAACATTTTGTTTTATCGCTTCCCACTTTTGCAACGACCATAGGGCTTCTGAAAATCGGAACGGGAATATCCGCCTTACCAAGAGGGCCTACTGAAATTTTATCGGTGGGATCAAATTCTTGAATGTCGTAAATAACATCGTGCCACGTCACAGCTGCTTCGATTTTTCGAAATACAGCTTGTTGAGCTGTAGGGTGGGCACTCATTAAAAGCGGCCGAAAATCTTTTTCAGCCATAGGAATACGATCGGTGCCGTCAAAATCGGAGACAACGTTCGGAATCCCCATTTGAAGGGGCGGTTTATTGTTAATTTTCGGGGTTTCAAAAGCTTTGAGAGCAGAAGACGTCGGTACAATCACTCCCCTTGCAATTTTTTCAGTCGCCATCGTCGGCGGCAAGGTGGAATTATTAATTGGGGTAACACTTGTCTTTGTCTGGAGTGTGTCTTGCTCGACCCCTTTCCCTAAAACGATAACTTGAACTGAAAGATTCTTGATTTTAAAAGTCAACCCGTCATTTATATTTATACGCTCAATTTTTTTATTATCGACCATGATGCCATGAGCACTGTGCATGTCGATAAGAGCAATGCCCTCGTCTTCCTCTATGAGAATACAGTGGGACCTGGAAACGAATTCAAATGGAAGTAAAATTTGACTTGAAGGATTGCGCCCAAAAGAAATGGGAAAGTCGTCAAATTCTTTTTCTAGAATAGTTCCCGAAGCGTCAGAAACAAGAATACGAATTCGTGATTTAAACGAATGGGTGTCAGACAATGTTCTCAAAGCCTCCTTCTTCTAATTTTATCGGCATTACCACATGGAAAATTTAAGGAAAGTTAAAGGCCTGTCATCCAAGGATGGACTTGACCCACTGGACGTCCGGCGGCTCTCGCCTGGGCCACAGTCGTGACAAAACGCTGTTGAAAACCAAAGTGACGATACATGGAGGCCAATCCCCACAATGCTGTGGGCTCTCTTGGAGAGTCCTTGAGGGCGGTTTTAAAAGTTTGCTCAGCGGATTCTGTGTCGCCCATAAATAAAAATATAACTCCGAGTTGAGCCTCCGCCCAAGGCATCTTTGGCTTAATTTCTAAAACACGACTCATAATAGACCGAGCCATGGCATAGTCTTGGGTTTGGACGTAAGCCTGGGCCAGGTTAAAAAGAAGTGTCGTATCTTTGGGGTTATCAAAGAGTTGCTTTCGAATGGCTGCAGCTTCCGTGGGGTAATTGTCACCGGCCTTGCTCTTAATTTTTTCTTCCTGACTCTCATCGACTTCCGTTGTTCCTTCGGATTGACAACCCCCAACAAATGCCGTGAAAACTTCAGATTTTTCGGCATTTTTTACGCAAGAATCAAAATATCCTTTAGCTTTGGCTTTAAAGGTTCCCACTTGTTGGGCGACGAGTTGCTTGAATTGCTCTTGTTGTGCGGGAGCAAGGCCTGCGGGCGCACTGGCGTTTCCGATAAATTGCGCGAAGTCTAAACT
>Ga0207037_10259_pt1 | contig 16741 bp, 11 predicted proteins | sample Alteio_BWMinCont_75_FD_153268 | JGI IMG/M metagenome (GOLD analysis project Ga0207037, IMG submission 153268) | Enriched cells from forest soil in Barre Woods Harvard Forest LTER site, Petersham, Massachusetts, United States -... | ecosystem: Environmental > Terrestrial > Soil > Temperate forest >... | reverse complement strand
CGACAAAGCTCATTCCCAGGAAAATAGCAGAAAAGCTGGCATGCACGATCAGAGCGACATACGGCGTCGCGTATCTCGGGTGCAGCTTTCCCAAGCCCTCTGGCAAGTAGGAGTCAAGGCCGGCTACGAACGGTATCCGCGCCGAACCAGAGAGCCAAGCCGAAGCAATTCCCGCTATAGAAATACTCAGCACCAGCGCAAACGGCGATACGATCCAGGGCATTTTGACTTGTTCGGCCATGTGACTGACTGCCTGCACGACGCCTTGCAGCACGCCGATATCCTGTTTGCCCACGGCCAGGAGCAAAGTGAACGTGGCGCCGATGTACAAGACGCCGGAGATCAGGCCTCCCCAGCCGACCGCGCCGGGAAGCGTGCGCCGGGGATCTTGGATTTCGTCCCCCATGATGGAAGCCAGTTCCAGTCCAACGAGGCCAAAACAGATGACACCAAATGATCCAACCAGGCGAATATCACCGGGAATTCGAAAAGCGGCCGCGGTCATCGTGGTGCCGAAGCGCAACAGCACGACAAGGCCAAGTCCGATGAGCGTCGTAGCGGTAATCGCGGTACCGATTCCGCCCAGATTATTCACCCACTTGCCCACGCCAAGACCGATTACATTCAGTACCACAAGAAGGATCAGCAGAATTGTGGATGCTCCCAGAGCAAACCATGGATTGTCGGCCAACGTACGGGCACGCGGCAGTGGGAAAAATCATCGTGAAAAGCGCAGCCGACACTTTAAAACGAGTCACGCTGGAGCTTGGCGGCAAGTCGCCGAACATTTTCTTTGAAGGAGCGGATTGGGAAGCAGCCGTGGACGGAGCGCTATTTGGCGTCTTCATCAATCAAGGGGAAGTGTGCTCCGCGGGCAGCCGCATCCTGGTGGAAAAGAAAATTTATTCAAAGTTTGTGGAAGCTATGACAGAGAAAGCCAAGCGCATCAAGCTGGGGCCGCCGCTGGAACGTGAAACGAAAATGGGGCCCCTGGTTAGCAAGGAACAATACGACCGCGTGAGTTCTTACCTTGAAGTCGGCAAGAAGGAAGCAAAGGTCGCCATCGGCGGCGGCCGGCCGAAACAAATGGGCAAGGGCTACTACGTTGAGCCGACCATCTTTTACGACGTGGACAATAACGCGCGAATTTCGCGCGAGGAAATTTTCGGGCCGGTAGCTACGGTGATTCCGTTCGATGGCGAAACGGATGCCATACGCATTGCCAACGATACCCCATATGGTCTCGCGGCGGCGGTCTGGACTCGCGACATCTATAAGGCGTTTCGAGTGGTCAAGTCGCTGCGCGCAGGCATCGTGTGGGTCAACCACATGCAACCGACTTATGTCGAAGCGCCGTGGGGCGGCTACAAGCAATCCGGCTTTGGGCGAGAGCTAGGCCCCTGGGGACTCGAAGAATATCTAGAGACGAAACAGGTTTTCGTTAATCTCGACGAAACACCGATCGGCTGGTATTAGAACGAAGAGTGCCGGCCTCTATGCGGCTGGCGACAAAAGGAACAGAGCAATGTCTACCATTCAAATTCGCACCGAAATACCCGGGCCGCGTTCACGCGCGCTGATGGCCCGGCGTGAAGCCGCCGTCCCGCGCGGGCCTTATCACGCGACACCAATTTTCGCGGCCAGGGCGGAAGGCGCGGTGATCGAGGACGTCGACGGCAATCGCTACATTGATTTTGCCGGTGGCATTGGCTGCCTTAACATGGGGCATCGCGCGCCGCGTGTCGTGTCCGCCGTGCGCGAGCAGCTTGAGAAGCATCTGCACCTCTGCTTCAGCGTGACGCCCTACGAAAGTTACATCGCCGTCGCCGAAAAGCTGAATGCGTTGGCGCCTGGGAAATTCGCGAAGAAAACTTTCATCATTAATACCGGCGCGGAAGCCGTGGAAAATGCCATCAAGATTGCCCGCGCATATACGAAGCGCCCGGCTGTGGTGTGCTTTGAAGACGCTTTTCACGGACGCACGCTGCTTGCCATGTCTCTGACCAGCAAAACGAATCCATACAAGATTGGTTTTGCACCATTCGCCAGCGATATCTACAGAATTCCCTACGCATACCCCTATCGCAGCGAAAGCGGAGCCTCCGCAGAGAGTTTTGCGCATCACCTGGAGGACGCGTTCAAGCGTGTCGTCGCGCCCGAATCGGTGGCCGCGGTGATCGCAGAGCCTGTGCTTGGCGAGGGTGGTTTCGTGGTCCCACCACGCGACTACTTCCGCATTCTTCATGAGATTTGCCGCAAGCACGGCATCGTCTTCATTGCCGATGAAGTCCAATCAGGAATTGCGCGTACGGGGAAGTGGTTCGCCTCCGAACATTTCGGAATCGAACCCGACCTGATCACAACGGCCAAGTCACTGGGTGGCGGCCTGCCGATTGCGGCTGTCACCGGCCGCGCTGAAATCATGGACGCACCCATCGTCGGCGGGCTGGGTAGCACGTTCGCGGGCAATCCCCTCTCTTGTGTCGCGGCGCTTGCGGCCATCGAAACCATCGAGAAAGAAGGATTGCTGGCCCGCTCGACAGCCATCGGCAAACGATTCGAGGAGCGTGCGCGCGGCTGGCAGAAAAAGTGGGCCATGATCGGTGACGTGCGTGGCCTCGGCGGCATGTGCGCGATCGAGTTGGTCCGCAACTCACAAACCCGCGAACCCGCCGACACAGAAACGAAAGACCTTGCGCACTATTGTTACGAACACGGCTTGATCACCATAACCGCGGGAACGTACAACAACATCATGCGCATTCTCGTGCCGCTGGTAATCACCGACGAACAATTCGATGAAGGTCTTAACGTTCTTGAAGCGGGCATCGCTGCGGTTACCGAGCAGAAGCACGCAGCGCTTTCCCACGCTTGATTGCTGGTTCAGCGAATCATTCACGAAGGCTGTGTGCGCCGCAAGAATTGTTTTCTACCGGAGTACAACATTGCAGAATACAATCACAAATTCCGCGAACACGGGTGCTGAACTGAAAGACTCCGGTTTGTTCCGGGAAGCCTGCTATGTAAACGGACAATGGATCCAGGCTGGCTCCGGAAAGACCATCGACGTCGACAATCCGGCTACACGCGAAATGATCGGCAAGGTGCCAAAACTGGGAGCTGCGGAAACGAAACACGCTATCGAAGCAGCCGACCGCGCATTTCCAGTATGGAGCAAAAAGACGGCCAAAGAACGTGCCGCCATTCTCCGCAAATGGTTCGAATTGGTGATGGCCAACCAGGAGGATCTGGCGCGGCTCATGACCCTCGAGCAGGGCAAGCCACTAACGGAATCCAGGGGCGAAGTTGTTTACGCCGCCTCGTTTCTCGAATGGTTCGGTGAAGAAGCCAAGCGCGTCTATGGCGAAACCATTCCAGGCCATCAAGCCGACAAAAGAATCGTCGTAATCAAACAGCCGATCGGCGTGGTCGCATGCGTCACTCCCTGGAATTTTCCGCTGGCAATGATCACACGCAAAGCTGGCCCCGCCATCGCTGCCGGCTGTACCGTCGTTCTCAAACCCGCCGAACAAACTCCGTTCTCCGCACTGGCACTTGCGGAGTTGGCGGAGCGCGCCGGCGTTCCGGCGGGAGTCTTCAATGTCATTACTGGTGATCCCCGGGAAATCGGACCCGAACTCACATCCAATCCCATTGTCCGCAAACTTTCTTTCACCGGCTCCACGGAAGTCGGCAAACTCCTGATGGCGCAATGCGCTGGCACTATAAAGAAGCTTTCGCTGGAGCTGGGAGGCAATGCGCCGTTTATTGTTTTTGATGATGCGGATTTGGATGCCGCGGTTGAAGGCGCCATCGCTTCGAAATATCGTAACACCGGCCAGACCTGCGTTTGCGCCAATAGGCTGCTCATTCAAGACAGCGTTTATGATGCCTTCGCCGCCAAGCTTCTCTCCGCCGTGAAAGCTCAACTCAACCCAGCGCATGGCCTTGCAGCGGGCGCCACGCAAGGTCCATTGATCGACGATGCCGCGGTGGAAAAAGTGGAAAGCCATGTTCGCGACGCGCAGGCAAAAGGAGCAAAAGTGCTCGTGGGAGGCCGCCGCCATGCACTTGGTGGACGCTTTTACGAGCCGACGATTCTTACGGATGTTACGACGCAAATGGCAATCGCGCGCGAGGAAACCTTTGGTCCGGTGGCGCCACTGTTCCGCTTCAAGACGGAAGCGGAAGCCATCGCGTTGGCCAACGATACGGAATTTGGCCTGGCTGCTTATTTCTACGGACGCGATATTGCCCGCGTCTGGCGCGTAGCCGAAGCACTGGAATACGGCATCGTCGGCATCAACACGGGAATCATTTCTACCGAGGTCGCTCCTTTTGGCGGCATCAAGGAATCCGGCCTCGGGCGCGAAGGCTCGAAACATGGAATGGATGAGTACCTCGAAATCAAATACATGTGTTTCGGCGGCATTATTCCGTAGTGACGTTCACCCGTGCTTTCGTACAGGTATGGCGCTTCGGGCAACTCCAAAACTATTGCATCTCCATGGTGTTAGATTAAGCAAAGCGTCGCGCGTGTTGGCGTTATTCGCTTTGCTTATCCGGCGAGGCGGTCGCGGACGCAGCTACGCACCAACAAGGAGAGAACTATAAATGAAGGCCGCGTCTAAGTTTTTATTGTCTGTATTCGTGATCGCGTTTTTCGCCGCAATGACCGCCACGGCACAACCCGGGCCAGGCGAGCATCCTGCCTACCTGCATGCGCTCTCGGATTTGCGTACCGCGAGAGCCCACTTGCAGCGGCCCGACGGTGGCGAGTTGCGCGAGCAGGAAAAGAAAGCCATTCATGAACTGAGCGACGCCATTGACGCCATTAAGAAGGCCGCTATCGATGATGGTAAAGACCTTAACTACCAACCTCCAGTGGATGCCCATATGGATTGGCCGGGACGCTTGCACCGGGCATTGGAGCTCATCAACAAGGCTCATAACGACATCTCTCGGGAAGAGGACAATCGCTTTGCTCAGGGCCTGCAAGGTCGCGCCCTGGAGCATATCGACAAAGCCCGTCACCACGTCGAGGAAGCCATCGAGCTGACTCGATAACCCTCGGTGTATTGACGTTGCGGTTCCAGAGGCGCTGTGGTGCTTTTACCACGGTGCCTTTTATTTTTATTGGATGAATATTATTTCTTGTTCATCAAACCGCAGAGATTAAACGTCGAAGAAAACTGTCTCGTTCGGCCCCTGGAGAATAACGTCCCATTGGAGCGAACCGGAACCGCTGTCGATCCTTTTCGCGATCAGTGTGTTACGCCGGGAAGGATCAACTTTGTTCAGGGCAAAATCGCTTGTGTTGGCTGGCTCATCCGGAAAATAAATCCGCGTGACCAGGCGGCGAAGCAATCCTCGCATGAAAACGGACACCACGATATGCGGAGCCTGGAGCGTTTTTTCTCCGCCAGGGCCGTCGGGTCCCGGAGCCGGGCCCGGTTTGATGGTTGTGAAACTGAATCGCCCTTCTTCATCGGTCGGAACGCGGCCATAGCCGGTGAACCCTTTTTCAAACGGTTTTTCCTGCGTGTCCTCCGGATGCGCGTACTTGCCGTGCGAATTTGCTTGCCAGATTTCGACAATGCCGTCGGGAACGGGTTGGCCATCGCCGTCCAGCACACAGCCGACAATTTTCACGCGTTCTCCGGAAACGCCAGCCGGTGCGAGATGATCGACATTCTGCCAGGTGAACCCAATGGAGAAAAACGGACCCACCGTCTGCGAAGTCGCGGCTGGCAGACTCATCTTTTTCCCCCGTGGTTGCTCTCCATCGGCGTCGCCTCGCGGCCGTTCAAGATGATGTCGAACCGATAGCCTAAAGCCTGCTCGGGAATGGTGGTCTCCCAATCAAAAAGCGAAATAAGGCGGTTCCGCGCCTCTTCATCCGCCGTACAGTTGAATATAGGGTCGAAAGGAAGCAACGCATCACCCGGAAAATACATCTGCGTTACCACGCGCGTGGCAAATGCCGGGCCAAAGATCGAAAAGTGAATGTGTGCGGGACGCCACGCATTGTGGTGATTTTTCCAGGGATACGCCCCCGGCTTCACCGTGACGAAGCGGTAGCGGCCCTCGGCATCGCTCAAGGTATGGCCGCTCCCCGCGAAGTTGGGATCGAGCGGGGCATCGTGCTGATCCTGTTTGTGAAGATAGCGTCCGGCGGCATTGGCTTGCCAGATTTCGATCAGCATGTGTGGAATCGAACGGCCATCTTCGTCGAGGACACGTCCGCTGACAATAATGCGCTCGCCAAGCGGTTCGCCAGAATGCTGGCGCGTGAGGTCGCACGCTTTCACGTTGCTGGCTTCCGGGCCAAACAGCGGACCGGTGATTTCCGAGAGCGTGTGTGGAAGATAGACAAGAGGTTTCTGCGGTGCGCGCTTGATCGACGAGCGATAAGCGGGATGCAGGTGCGGAGGCTGCGTGCCTTCTCGGGGTCTGCGGTAACCAACGATATTCGCCATGCGATGAATTTCCTCCTCGCAACCCGCGGCGCGTAAAAATGGAATCTCTATTCCGAGCTCGCTGCGCCACCGTGTGCTGCCGTCGTGCGCGCGTGAAGATCGCGCAGCGCCGCCAATTCTGCTGCGGTCGGCGCCGGTGTGATGTCCACATGCGGAGCGATCCGCAGAGTCCAGCCCGTTGCAGCCTTCACCTGTTCGGTGGTTACTCCTGGATGCACAGCCGTAAGCACCAGCTCTCTCGTAGCTGCGTCGGAAGCAATGATGCCGAGGTCGCTGATGACGGTCGTCGGACCCCGGCCGTGAACGCGCGCGGCACTATTGCCATTCGAGTTTTCGAAATATCCGGACGAAGTGACAAAATCCAGCTCTTCCACGAAAGCGCGCTTGCTGTGTTTCAAAATGATCGCAACTTCCTTGGCGGCAGTGGCAATCTCCGGTGCGCCGCCTGCTCCGGGCAGTCTGGTGCGCGGCGCATCGTAAGTTCCGCCAATCACCGTTGTATTGATATTTCCAAACTTGTCGATTTGCGCTGCCCCCAGAAAACCCACATCCACGCGCCCGCCTTGCAGCCAATAGCGGAAAATCTCCGGCACGGATACCACCGTATCCGCGGTCTCTGCAAGCTCCCCGTCGCCGATGGAAAGCGGCAAAACATCCGGCTTGGCTCCAATGGTTCCCGATTCGTAAATCAATACGACGTCCGGGGCATGCGTGAGCCGCGCCAGGTTGGCGGCCGCACTCGGTAGTCCGATGCCCACAAAACAAACCGTGCCGTTCCGTAGCCTGCGTGCCGCCGCGATGGTCATTATCTCCGCGGGCGAGTATTCCGGCTCAGGCATGGCTGCTCACCTTGGAATCGGCATCCACACTGCGAAGGTATTCCGCAAAATCAGCGGTGGCGAGGATGTGCTGGTTCATCCAGGCCAGAAAAGTTTCTCGTTCGCGCGAAATTCCGTCCCACGCTTTGCAGAATGAGTTGTCGCGCTTGTAGTAGCCGTGAGCGTAAGAAGGATGCGCTCCTCCGGGAACGTGGCAAACACAAGAAACTACCCACCCCGGTAGAACGCAAGCGTTGACTGGTGCATCCAGCGAATCCACGATTTCTTCCACCGTGACAATCACTTTTTTGGCCGCCAGCGCCGCCTCTTTCTGCACTCCGATGATCCCGTAAATCAGCACGTTTCCTTTGCGATCCGCTTTCTGCGCGTGGATCACCGTCACATCCGGATTGATCGCCGGCGTGGCTGTCAACACTTCCCCCGTGAAAGGACAAGTGATGGATTGTATTTTCTTATTGTATTTCGGCAGATCCGATCCGACGTACCCACGCATCACCGCGAAGGGAAGTCCCGAAGCCCCCGCTTGGTAACGCGCCGCCATGTCTGCGTGACTGTGCTCTTCAATCTCTAGCGGCACCGGCCAACCTGTCTGGATGGCGTCGCGAAAGCGGTGCAGCGAGCCCACTCCCGGATTTCCTCCCCACGAAAAAACTAGCCGCGAAGCGCATCCCATGCCGATCATCTGGTCGTAAATTAAATCAGGCGTCATGCGAATCAGCGTTAGCTTGCGACGCCGTTGCCGGATTAATTCGTGACCTGCCGCGAAAGGGATCAAATGCGTGAATCCCTCCAACGCCACCACGGCGCCGTCTTGGATCAGGTCAGCGACAGCTTCTTGGAGTGAAGTAAGAACGGCCAAGTCTCTGCTCCCAGGCATCGCGCCGTCGGAAGGCAAGCCTTCGGCTGCGGGGCAAATTTATGCAAGCAGCAGAAAGTTGTCAACACCGATTATCGAAATCTCGTGCGTATATCGGTCGACGAGCAGACGCGTCTTCGCCCTAAACCTGCAATTCCGAAGTTAGACTTCTCTGCGAATTTAGGAGATCCCCAGATATCCCGCATAAAACGGCATTGAACCGTTCTTACTCGACACGCAAGGATATGATTGGGTCCGCCTTCGATGCACGATATGCGGGAAGAAACGCTGCGATCACAGCTACAAACAACATAAGGAAAGAGACTAGTGTGAACGTAATGGGGTCGGCTGGAGTTACGCCAAAAAGCATGCCGCGAATGGTCTGTGCTGTGCCGTACCCTGCCACTACGCCAAGCCCAATGCCAACAAGCACTATTGTGATGGCATCGCCGACAATCATCCGAAACACCGCACCAGGTAGCGCGCCCAACGCCATTCGAACTCCGATTTCGCGTGTTCTCTGCAAAGTCGCGTAAGACGTCACTCCGTAAATACCGATCACTGCTAGTGCCCCCGCAAGTAAACCTATGAGCGTGGCAATTGTCGACGTGACACGATCACGCTGGATGCCCTCGCTGAACGCATCCGTAAGAAGCCCGAAGTTTAGGGCAACGTGAGAATCCAAACCCGCAGCCAAGGTCCTTACACGTTCTCTGATTTCTGATGACGGGCCATTAAATCTTAGCTCGTATCTTCCGAATGGAGCGCAACTCGCCATGCATTGCGCTATTGGCCGATAAACTACATTGAGTGGTCCAGCGTCTGGACGCCGAAAGTCGATGTCTTTCACGACTCCAACAATCTCAACAGATTCTTCCTCCACTCTACTGCTCCCTTCAATCGACTTGTACTTCAAACCAATCGGATTTAATCCTGGAAAAAATATTTTGGCAGCTCGTTCGCTAACAATTGCAACTGCAGACGATGTTCTTCTGTCTTCCTGGTTAAAATCTCGTCCCGCCAGCATGGGACTGTGTCGTGTCCTAAAAAAGTCAGGTGAAACAAAGAAACATAAACTACGAAGGTGGCGCTCAGTGCTACCGGGGTTCTGGATTACAATATTGGGGTTGACGCTTGTAGAAGTTGGAGCAACAAATCGTGCTGCGGATAACACGCTCGGCACAGAACGCATTTCCGTCAGCAAGTTATCTCCGACGAATGCTTGCCTTTCGACGTCATCATCGCTTCCTTGGGACTCGACTTCAACGACCAGAACACCCTTTGCTTCGTAGCCGGGGTCCTTTGCTAGTAAGGCCTTCAAGTTTCGTATCAACAGCCCTGCAGTGACGAGCAGCACGATGGACAAGCTTACCTGCGTCACAATGAGCACAGCACCGGAAAACCAGCTCTTTCCTCTCCCGAGAATAGGACCGTTCTTCATAGCCGAATAAAGGGGAACACGCGTCGTGCCAAGCGCTGGGGCCAATCCAAACAACAATGCGCACAGCAAAGTGGTAGCCAAAGTAAACGCGACAAGTCTTGAGTCCCATGAAAAATCAAGAAAACTTGGTTCGCTGTTGAATGAAATAGCTGCCGCCAGCAACCGACTCCCCCATCGAGCGGCGAAAATGCCTAACATCGTTCCAGCTAATGATAGCGTCATACTCTCGGTGAGGAGTTGTCGGATGAGGCGCCAGCGACTCGCTCCGAGTGCCAGCCGAGTTGCGATCTCACCCTGCCGTCGCGTTGAGCGTGCGAGCAGCAGATTGGCTAGGTTGGTGCATGCGAGGATCAGGACGACTCCAACCAACACCATCAGCAGCAACACAGTATTTCCATAGACGTACCGCGTATAGGAGATCCCGTTCCGCATCGGACGGGCATCCAGAGTTAACTGAAGCAATGATCGCCAATTCTTCTCGTCTTCCCCTGGCGGAAGTGACGCCTTGAACACTGCCGGACCCAAAATTCGCAATCGTGCGTCGGCTTGGCTTACGCTCACTCCGGGCTTCAGCCGACCAACAACGCTCAACCACCATTCATGAGCGTCATCCAGCGCCGGTCGCTTTGCTTCAAGTACCCTCTCGCTCTCTAGCGGCACCATCACTTCAAAAGTGCGACCGACCTCTACGCCAAAAAACTTTCGAGGTGCCACTCCAACGATCTCGCATGCCTGGCCTTCCAACAACAGTTTTCGGCCCACAGCACTTCGAGATTCACCGTACCGTCGCTGCCACAAGCCGTAGCTGATCATGCATACGGGAGCCAATCCAGGCTGATCATCAGACTGCGCCAGAGTTCTTCCTAAGGCTGCTGGAACGCCCAGCGTATTGAAGTAGTCTCCGCTGACGTACAACCCCCAGACTGAATGCTTCTCGCCGTTTTCCGCCAGATCAAATTTGTTGTATCCGTACGTGAAGACGCCGGAGAAAATATCCTGTTGTTTTTGAATCTGTTTCCAAATCAGGTATGTATACACATTCGGTACATCGGATCGTGCCACCTCGACCAAGCGGCCAGGCTCCCGAACGGGCAATGGCTTGAGCATAAGGGCGTTTACGAGGGAAAATATCGCCGTGGTCGCGCCGATCCCCAAAGCGAGAGATAGGATTGCTATGATCGTAAGGCCAATACTGCTTCGCATCATGCGAAGTGCATAGCGAACGTCCTGTCCAATCGATTCAAACAAAACCAACATGGTTTGGCCTCTTGGTAGTTTGTCCCGCATTGCCCTCGGTTTCGTGGTTGCGACTAACAGAGTAGCCTGTCGTGTGCACTGGTTGTTCAGATATGCGACAGACGACTTCGCAGCAATAATGCTCGATCCCAGTCTGGCTCCACTGGCGCGACAGTTCCCAGGAGTGCAAGTGCTATGCCTAAGTCTCCATAGCACCAAACGGGTCGGGCGTCTCTCGGCGTTGACGAGCCTACCCTCTACCTTCTCTCACTCACTTTCCGGGAGTGCCGCCGGACCGCCTCAGCAATTCAGATGCCTGGTTAGCCTAACCCTACTTTGAGGCTACTTGTCCGGTTTCCGGCGACGGCTGAATTCGTCTGACAACGCGACCAGCCATTCCCGAAGTTTTGGGAAAACCACCCGATTACGCGGGGGCTGCCGTGCCGCACCATCGGATGCAACCTGGCGCTCGCGTACGAACAAAAGCATGTCTGAAGCTCGAACGCGGGAGACGACCGTGCCTCGAATCGCGGAGAGCACGCGTAAGCCGGGATCGAGCAGGAAGATAGCTGGGATCGCGATGCCACCCCTCTCTTCTGGATCGAAAAGGTTCCACTGGCGCACCACACGTCCTTCGGTATCGCTGAGGAGGGGGAATTGCAGCCCGTACTGTAAGCGCACGGCTTCGCTGCGGTCGGGCCGGTCCACGCTAAGTGCGGCCAGCCGGACGTCAACCGCCCGAAATGCGTCGCTGTTTTCGGCAAATTCCGCCAACTGGCGAAGGCAGAATGGTCACCAGTATCCGCGATAGAAAATCAGGATGAGGTTGTACCCACCGGCGAGGTCGGAGAGCCGCTGCGTGGCGCCAGTCGAATCCGGCAGAACGAAATCCGGTACGATTTCGCCAGGACGGAAGATATCGACGTCGTTCATTTGTCTGATCCCGTAGTCGCCTTGACTTGGCTTCAGTCATCCGTGCAGCCCTTACGAAGTCGGAATTCTACCGCAGCATTGCGGCTCAACTCCTGATTAGTCGGTTACCGGACAAATGTCTTTGAAAAGCAGATGTTCCTGCAGGTGAAAGTACTACATTTCTACTACAATTGCCGATTTGGAGCATTTCAAATGTTCCACGCAATCGTCTCAAATCATTATAAAATCAATGCGTTATCTTGCGTGGGGCCCGTAGCTCAGCGGTTAGAGCAGCGGACTCATAATCCGTTGGTCCTAGGTTCAAATCCTAGCGGGCCCACCATTTTCCGTTTCGGCATTTCCGGATCACGACGATAGAATTGTGGTTTCACGGGGTACCTTATTTCAGAACTTCTTCTCGAAGATGGTCCTTGCCTCCTCGAGCCGTTTTATCACCAATTCCTTTTCTTGCAATGAATTCCAGTCCGGATATTTTGACGTTATCTCTATGGTTCGCGTAATCCATGCCACAAAATACTTTGCATCTTCCGGAGATTGCGGCGTCTTTCCTGCAATCGTCACATAAATCGGGCTGGTGGTTGCGTACACGTAATTGTCCAGCACCGGATATTCCGCCTTGTCGCTTGAAGCCCGCAGCACACACCAGCCACTCTCGCGCAACGGCAGCGTGCCGAATACGTCGGCTGTATCCCGCGCGCCCTCAAGTTTCAAACTCTGCGCCACCCTTCCGTTGCAAACAATTTCAAGATGATCCACCGGTACGATCGAGCGCAGCTTCGCGGTGAACGGTATTGCTTCCTGGGGCGCGCCGAACTTCAGTTCGCCGCCGATTCCTTGGTCCCCCAGACTAAAGTCCAGCAGCGGGCCATTGCTCGCAAAGGTACGCCCGGCTTTCAGCGATTCCAGCCAGACCTCGACGCTCACCTCGCCTCTCGGTACTTTCGCGTACACGCGATTCATTCCGACCGGGCCACGTAGCGACGCGAAGTTCGCCATCGCATCCGTCCCCGCACCAGCCGGAATGCGGTAACCAAGGTTCAGCAGCTTGTACCAGACATCGGCGGTCGCCTGGTGATTGCTGAACCCGACGATCTCCATGTAGTCGAGTTTTCCCAGCGCGGCATCTACTGGAAGTTCGTCGGTAATTGTTTGCGCTGGTTGCGCGAATGGGTCCGGAAGACTGTCAAACGGGTGCACCGCTCCGACCAGCGCCCCTTTTTTATGAGCCAGATCGTAAACGTCCGCGTTCATGGGGAACAAACTCGACGCTGCCGTATTCGGGTAACCCGCATATCCCGGCAGGAAAATCGAATCTTTCATATTTAACAGTCCGCGGTGGCCCCAGTAGCTGGTGTGAAACTCCTGCCCACGCACAATCTGCGCGCCGGGTTTTGATTCCTCATCGAACTGTTTGCCGGCAAACGCGATGTCCGGGAATCGCTGTTCCTTGTTGACTACCAGTTCGTTCACGATACTGAGATTCTCTGCATCGGCCTGCTCGGCCAGATGGCTCGGTGTATTGCGGTACGCACCTCCATAATTCATATGCACGTGCAGATCGCCGCTTACCCACTGCCCCGCACCACTCGATCCCAGCTCCATTTTTTTCAGCGCAATGCTTAGCTCGGTTTGCTCTTTCTTCACCTCCACCGTTCGGCGCTCCAATGCGTATTCAAAACCTTTCATCACTTCAATCGTGACTTTTCCTTCTGGGACGCTAATCTCCACCGGTTGCTTTTCGCCAATATGAAAATAGTGCGCTTCAAAGGGCCTCTCGCCCCGGTCAAAACCATCGTCCGCGTGAATCCAGGCCTCCTGCGGTGCATAGAATCTTCCGTCGGCGTCGGTCACCGAAATCCGGGCGGGAGTTGGTTTGCCTGCCGCATCCGTCACTCTCAATTTCAAACGCGAAAGCGATCCCAAAAATCGTCGCGTTTCTGCGTGGAGTTCTTGTTGCTCTCCCCCGGGAATCTCTTGCAGGCTGAGTGCTGTGTTTCCTTTCCTGTTGCTGATGAACGCCACGCGTTTCCCGTCCGGCGACCAACGCACGTTGGTTTCATCCCAATCGCCGTAGGATATGGGAAACGCATCGCCACCGTTCGCTGGCATCAACCATAACTGGTGCCACTGCCGCCCCATATACGAGCTGTAAACCACCCGCGATCCGTCAGGCGAAAAATCCGGCCGGGCTTTCCAGTTTGTCTCCTCGTAATGAATTTCGCGCGCCTCCGCGCCTGGCTCCGCTTTCATGCGCCAGAACCCGCCCGTTCCATGAATGTGGCCGCGATTCGAGACGAACAGAATCTCCTGCCCGTCACGGGTCCACACTGGGCTGATTTCCATGTCGAACGCGCTGTAGTAATAGCGCGGCAGGGAACTCTTGGCTTCACCCGTGAGGCGGGCGACGTTTTCCAGTTTTTCGCCGTTCACGTCCGCTCGGAAAATATGGAAGCGTTTGTTATAAGAGGTCGATACAAAAACAATCCGCTTTCCATCCGGTGACCAGCGCGGCTCGACGTTCACCGCGCCGCCGCTCGTAATCTGTTGCGATTTTCCACTCCTCACATCCAGCATCCACAGCTCGATCGCATCTTTTTGATACGAACAATAAATAATCGATTTTCCGTCCGGCGACCAATCCGGTTGATAGTCGTATCCGGGTCCGTCCGTAAGTTGCTGCGCTTCCTTGGAATTGAGCTTCTGCCTCCACAACGACCCGGCCATCGAGTACACCACTTCGTTAGAATCCGGTGACCAGGCTACGCTGCTCGGCCCGCTCGTTAGCTGCGGCAAATACATTTCGCGGAAATAATAAGGATGGGGAAGATCGATCTGCGGGAGCACCGGTTGGCGTTGCCCCGCGCAAGGCAAGACACACGAGAGAACCAGCAGGGAAAGAGAAATGATGTTTCTCAGCAAACTGTTCCTCCGGCTTGACCGCGCACGCCGTCGCGTCAAACGGAGAAGCTATTCGAGTGCAGCGCCGGAAGCAAGGCGCTTCTATCAGAAAAAATCTACGCGAGGCCTGCGTTAGCCAGCGGCAACTCTCGAATGCGTTTGCCAGTGGCGGCAAAAATCGCATTGCACAACGCGGGTGCGAATGCCGGCAACCCCGGTTCGCCAACGCCTCCAGGAGGCGCGGTACTCTCCACGATGTGTACGTGCGTCTCACGCGGCGCGGTATTCATGCGCGCCATTTGAAAATCATCGAAGTTCGATTGATCGATCGCCCCGTTGGTTGCCGTGATCTCGCCGTAAAGCGCAATGCTCGTCCCCATCACCGCGGCGCCCTCGAACTGGTTCCTCACCATCTCCGGGTTCACGACCGTGCCCGCATCCAGCGCTGTATCCACGCGCTGAATCTGTACTCGCCCCGCATCATTCACTTGCGCCTGCACTACGGTCGCGACATATGTCAGAAAGCTGCGGTGCAAAGCCAATCCCATCCCGAAGCCGTTGCCCTGTTTCTTCTTGCCCCAACCCGACTGTTCCGCCGCCAGCTGCACCACGCGCCGGAATCTCGCCGTGTCGATGGGGTACTGCTCATAGTCCTGGTCGTAATTCGAATAGTCCTTCGGAAGTTCGCTCTTCGGGATGATGCGATCCGGTCCCAGCAGTTGCAGGGAATATTCCAGCGGATCCTTTCCCGCTGCGTGCGCCAGCTCATCCGCGAACGAATGAATTCCGAACGCATGATAAATATTAGCCACTGAGCGGAGCCACCCGATGCGCACGTGCGCCGTCGCCGGCCCATTCTCGGAGCGAAGATTGGGAATCGCGAACGGCAGGTCGCTGAAGCCGAGGCCCAGCTCATCCGAATTGGAATACACCGCGGTAGCGTCAAACGTTGAGCCAATTGGAGGAAATACCGTCCTCTGCAGCCAGGCCGTGGGCTTGCCGTCCGCGCCGAGCGATGCCTTCATATACATCGCAGACACCGAATGATAAGCGTCGAATTTAATGTCGTCCTCGCGGCTCCAGACCACCTTCACCGGCTTGCCGGTTTTCTTCGAAAGCACCGCCGCTTCCACCGCAAAGTCCGGAAACGATTTTCTGCCAAAGGCGCCGCCCAGCAGCGTGACGTGCACCGTCACATCTTCTTTCTTTGCGCCCACCGCCGCCGCGGTCGCGTCTCGCGCCCCCACTGGGCTTTGCAACGGCGCCCAGACTTCCACTTTTCCATCGCGATAAACGGCCAGCGCCGCGGGCGGCTCCATCGACGCATGCGCCAGCAGCGGCGCGTAGTACTCCGCTTCGACAACTTTTCCGCCCTTCGCAAACGCCGCGTCCACGTCGCCCACTTCTCTCACCACTTTGCCGGGCTTCCGCGCCGTTTCCTGCAACTCTTTCCTGTACGAGTCGGAGTTATAGACGCTGTGCGCGCTCTTCTCCCAATCAATCTTCAGTTTTTTCTTACCCTGCATCGCCGCCCAAGTGCTGTCCGCCAACACCGCAACGCCTCCCAAGGCCTGAAATCCATGGGGTGGTTTGAAAGTGTCGATCGTTGCGGTCTGCTTCACGCCGGTCACACCCATCGTTGCTTTGTCATCCAGCGTTTTTACGGTGCTGCCCAGCACCGGAGGATGCGCGATCGACGCATACAGCATTCCGTCCATATGCGTATCCTGTCCGAAGACCGCTTTGCCGGTACACAAATCCTTCAAGTCGTAACTCGCCGCGTCTTTTCCGATGTACCGCCATTCGCCGCGTGGCTTGAGTTTCAGCTCTTCTTTTTTCGGTACTTCCAGTTTGGCCGCCGCTTCCGCCAGTTCGCCGTAACCAAATTTCTTTCCCGATGGTTTATGGACGACCATGTGCAATTCCGTGAAGCAGTCGGCCGCCGGAACGTTCCACCGTTGTGCCGCCGCGCGCACCAACATCAGCCGCGCCGTCGCTCCCGCCTCGCGCAACGGCCCAAAAAAACTCACCACGGAATGCGAACCATCGGTATCCTGGT
>Ga0207037_10256_pt1 | contig 16870 bp, 16 predicted proteins | sample Alteio_BWMinCont_75_FD_153268 | JGI IMG/M metagenome (GOLD analysis project Ga0207037, IMG submission 153268) | Enriched cells from forest soil in Barre Woods Harvard Forest LTER site, Petersham, Massachusetts, United States -... | ecosystem: Environmental > Terrestrial > Soil > Temperate forest >... | reverse complement strand
AATAAAAGACCCCGCCCTTAGGCGAGGTCTAAGAAATAAATTTAGAGCATTGACTAGTCCTTTTTACAAGCCTCAGGGCAGCACTTGCACTTTCCTTTACAGGCTTTTTTCGCACCATAGAGCATAAGCAAAATGGGCCAAGTTATACTTAGAACTCTCTGGCCAATAACATCGAAAGCATTCAGAAGAAAGGCCAAGCCAATTAGAACAATTAAAATTCCACCGGCCATATGACAAGGGCAACAGCATTTTTTGTCTTCACCTGGTTGCATAATGAATCTCCTTTTTTATTTAGTTCACATACTCCTCCCCATTGAATCACATTCTTGGGGATTTCGCCTCATATTCCCATTGCGGAATTTTTTAAAAACACGTAGGTTCCCAACCAGTGGAACGAAAGAATTTTTTATTCGTATCTTTGGCCGGACTTATTGGTGATATCGCTTGGCAAATCACCAAAGAAGGCCATAACGTCAAATATTATATCGACGCAAAAAAAGAGCGGGATATCGCAGACGGGTTCGTCTCAAAATCAGAAAAATGGGAAGATGATGTGGGTTGGGCCGATGTTATCGTCTTTGACGACGTCTTAGGCCAAGGAGAAAAAGCCAAGAAACTTCGAGATGAAGGCAAACTCGTAATTGGCGGCACTCCTTATACAGATAAATTGGAAGATGACCGCTCCTTCGGACAAGAAGAGCTAAAAAAAGCGGGCATTAATATCATACCTTATAGAGATTTTTCATCTTTCGATGACGCCATTGAATACGTCACTCAAAACCCCGGACAATATGTTATTAAGCCCAGTGGTGAAGCTCAAAATATCAAAAGATTGCTCTTTGTTGGTGAAGAAGAAAACGGCGAAGACGTTGTTCGAATGCTAGAAGCCTACAAAAAAGCATTTTCAAAAGAAATTAAGCAATTTCAACTTCAACGTCGGGTGACCGGAGTGGAAGTGGCCGTTGGAGCTTTTTTTAATGGCAAAGAGTTTCTCACCCCCATAAATATCAATTTCGAGCATAAAAAACTCTTTCCCGGAAATATTGGACCGCCAACTGGCGAAATGGGAACTTCGATGTTCTGGAGTAATCCAAATAAGATTTTCAATCTGACTTTGAAGAAAATGGAAAAGAAATTTGCCGAAGAAAAATATGTCGGCTACATGGATCTCAATTGCATCGTCAATAATAACGGGATCTACCCCCTAGAATTTACTTCAAGGTTTGGTTATCCCACAATTAGCATTCAACAAGAGGCCATTCTCACTCCCATTGGAGAATTCTTTTATGAAATGGCTGCAGGAACTAATTTAAAATTCAAAACCCGGAGTGGTTTTCAAATCGGAGTGAGAATCGTCGTTCCGCCTTTTCCCTTTGATGACGAAAAAACTTTCGAATCTTATTCAAAAAATGCTGTAATCGTCTTTAAAAAACCCGTTAAAGAAGAAGTGCATATTGAAGACGTAAAGCAAAGTAACGGGCAGTGGCTCGTTGCGGGGACGTCTGGAGTTGTCCTCGTGGTTGTCGGTTACGGGCAAACAATGAAGCAGGCCCAGGCCATGGCTTATAGTAAAATCAAAAATATTTTGATTCCAAATATGTATTACAGGACTGATATCGGGGATCGCTGGTACGAAGACAGTGACAAACTCCATAACTGGGGTTATTTGCGCGAAATGTAACTGCTAATCTGTTATACTTCTTACACTTTCGTTTATATTAATTGGATTAGTCCCTCCTCATTTCATGCATCTATTCAAATAACGGCCACCATGAACTTGGTACAAAAGTTGTAAGGTAAAAGAATTAACAGACTTTAGGGAAAGTCTTTAAAAAATCAGGGGGGGAATCCATGTTCCGACTAAGCGTCGTTTTATTCTCTATTTTAATAGTAGGAAATTTTAGTGTATCTGCAGATGACCAAAAAACACCAGTTCAATACTGGCAAGATACCGGGCTTACCTTAAGTTTTGTCGGCCAAAAAATCCAAGCTGATTGCGGTAAAAGTGCAGCTCATTATCTAGCCTGCGTTCAGGGAGTTAATACTGCGGCATCTTTTTTAAATCCTCCAGCGGCTTTTGCAGCCCCAAGTGAAGTCTTAAAAAATCCCGCATTGTTTGGCGCCGTAATTAAAAGTTATGGCCCTTACAATCTCTATGCACTTAAAAAAATGGCCCCCATTTCAAGTCCCCAAAGGTACTGGGCCTTCGAAAAGGAACTACGTGGGGCTCAACGGGCGGGTGCGACCCAATCTTTTAATAGTGTTTCTAGAAATCTTCAGTTCTCAGGTATCCTTAATGACCTTAAGGTACAGTTGATTCAAGGGGAACTTTCTCATAGCGAAGGGTATATTGCCGCAGCAGTTTACAATACTTATATCGCGTCGGCTGTCGATCCCCACACCCACATTGATTCTAAAGAAGAAATCCAAGATATGCGTAAGTCTACAGACGTCTCATACGCTGGAATAGGAACAACTCTTGAGTCTGTAAATGGCCAAATAGTAGTCAAGACTCCGGTTCCTAATAGTCCAGCCTTGGCCGCGGGCATTCGGGCAAAAGATATCATTACTTCCGTCGACGGCGTCAGTGTTGAGGCAACACCACTTGATCAAGTGGTCAAAAAAATTAAAGGCCCCGAAGGAAGTTCCGTTAAGCTAGGTATTTTGAGAAAAGGGCAAGCCCTTGAAATTAGTATCGTCCGAAATAAAATTGTGAATAAGAATGTAGATGTCAAAATTGTGAAAGATGCTGGCATCTCCCTTGGTTACATCAAACTTGCAAATTTTATGGAAGCTAAAGCCTGTGCCACTATTTACGCTTATCTTGAAGTTTTCAAGAGAGTCGGGGTTAAAGGAGTTATCCTTGATCTTCGCAATGACGGAGGGGGCTTACTTGGCCAAGCTCAATGTATCGGATCACTTTTTGTCGGGAAGCAGCTTATCGTTACTGCCAAAAGTTTAGATGGAAAAGATTCGGAGAACTTCGTTGGTCCCCTTGATGCCGTGTCTGACCTTCCCATGGTGACTTTAATTAATGCCAATTCCGCCAGCGCCTCAGAGATTTTAGCAGGTGCACTTCAAGATTATAAGCGAAGTTGGATCGCAGGATCTCGATCCTTCGGTAAAGCTTCGGTCCAAGCTCCAACGGATTTTACTTCAAAAATTTCTATCTTCAGTACGATTGAGAGGTTTTACCAACCTTCGGGACGAACAAACCAAGTTGTTGGGATATTACCTGATTTTCCAATTGATCCCGTCCCAAACGCCACTGCAGACGAGAAGTTTGAACTTCACGAGGAAGATTATTATACAAATGCCCTTCCTGCCTTGAGTGCACCTTGGACCGAACAACGTCCTGCCGAAGTTGAGAGAATTCAAGCGTGTGTGAAGGCCTCAGGGCTTGCTGACAAAGTTTACCTCGCTAAATCAGATGACGCTTTAGCTCCTGACTACCAACTTATTACTTCTCAAGTCATCCTCAGCTGCCAGAACTAAAATAGGCCTCCGTCTTAATCGACGGGGGCTTTAAATTTTCCCATTGTTTTGGGCCTGGCTGTCAGAGTAGGCTTACCCATCGAAACAAAACCACAAAGGGGGAATTATGAAAGCACTTCTAGTTTTTGCGTTTGTATTTACGACGTCTGCGGCATACGCAGGTCAACTCAATATTGATGTCGTTCCTGGTCGGGGCGGCGCAAGTTACCTTCAGTTCACAGAGGCAAATGGGAAAATTACGGCCGTCGGAAGCGGACCCTTCTTAAAAGCCAATAATCAAACCTACGTTGAAGAAATGGCCGATGGAAGTCTAAAAGGGTTTGTTCTAGGAACTCCCTTTAATCTTCTTTGCTCTGACACAGAGTGTGTAGATAAAGGTTCCACCGAAGTTCAAATCACTATCACAAAAGTGGGTTCGGGCTCCGGTTTAACCACCATTTACGATGGATCAATTCAGTATCACCCCGTTCACGCCACGGTGACGGAAACAGAGATCGCCGTAAGTGCTGACGGCACCTTCAATGCAGGGAAGAGAAAAAACGATACCTTCAGTGGTCAGGGGGCGTTCTCTCGAGTGCGCTTTGGTTTTTTTGATGTGAGGCTGGCCGCAAGCGGCGGTTTCAGTATTAATGACCCACGTTTGTTTATTTTGACGGTACTGAATACTTTTTCAGGCGGTAGATAAACATATAAAGCACCGGTTTCCTTTTTGGGACCTGGTGCTTTTCGAACCTTTCTAAAATGAAGAAATTTTGGCCGACCATAATATTGCTCAGCCTTTGGCGATTTTTCATTGGCACCCGTCATGGTCTGGGTGTCGATGAATCTCATTACGTCCTCTACGGCCTAAATTTAGACTGGAGTTACTTTGATCACCCACCTCTTATCGGCTGGGTGCAATCGGTTTTTCTTTTTATATTTGGCAAGCATGAATGGTCAGCAAGAATTCCCGCCATTCTTTGCGGAGTTCTTAGTTCTTACCTTGTTTTTAGATTTATAAAAAAAATATCCCAAAGTGAAGAGACTGCTTTTTGGTCCACACTTGCCTTAAACTTTTCCTTTCTCCCGTCAGCCTTATGGATTATGTTTTTGCCCGACACTCTCTTATTTATTCTCGCTCTTTGGCTTTTAGAGATTCTCGATCATATTCTCTCTAGAGAAAACAAATGGGATTGGATTCAACTGGGAGTTTGCCTTGGCCTTGCGGGTTTAAGTAAATACACTGCTGTGTTTTTTATTATTTCCGTCCTGGGTGTAGCATTTACTGAAAAAGCTTGGAAAAAAATTCGACCTCTTTGGTTTCTTGTCGCAACAATCCTTGGTGGAGTCCTTGTTTTTCCCGTTTTCTATTGGAATATGAAACATCAGTGGATCAGTTTTTCCTATCAAACAAGTCATGTTATGGGAAGCACCCACTTTAGTTTGGAAAGGTTTTCTGTTTTTCTCCTCGGGCAAATCATGGCCTACAGTCCCTTTCTTACACTAGCGGGAATCTGGGGAATTTGGATCTCAAGAAAAAATTTAACTCAAACCATGAGAATTGCTTTGTGGATTGCCACTCCTACATTTTTATTTTTCACTTACACGTCTATGAAAGATGAAGTCCTTCCCCATTGGACGCTCTTGAGTTGGGGACTTATAATTCCTTTAGGCATTTCACTCGGAATATCTAGGGGCCGTCACTTCAAATGGCCAGTCGTCGCCAGTGGTGTCGTCCTTGTCTTTGTCATGGCTGAACTGAGTTTGCAGTTTTTGAAATTTCCGCCCTATCAATCGCCTTACGCCGATCTTGTAGGATGGGCCAGTCTCCACGGAGAGGTTCAGGCCATTATTGAAAAAGAACCTCAAGGGAATTTCGCCATTGCCGTTCCGAATTGGACCCTTGGAGGTCGAGCAAGATTTTATCTTGGTGATCTTGCTCCTGTTTTTGTTATTGATGATCGTTTTGATCAGTACGATTTATGGGAGGAGGGCCAGAAGAAGGCCCCTGACTTACTCGTTTTGAGCTGGAGGGGGTTTGACCTCAAACCGAATAACACAAAGAAATGTAAACAAATCGAACCTGTGATTAGCCGCACTTTTTCGATTAACGGTTCTCCCGTGAATTCAGTTCAAATTACTTGGTGTCGGGGCTATCGCTGGCAGCCAGATCTTTAAGCACTTCGGCGGGATGTTTTTCTGGGTCGACGTCTTCGTAAAATTTAATGACATGGCCATCTTTACTGATCAAAACACTTTGACGTTTGAGAAGGCCGACGACAGGGAACTTGCCCACGCCATAAGCTTTGGCAATGGCCCCGTCTTTATCTACAAGTAAATCAAAGGGAAGATGATATTTTGCGCTAAATTTTTTATGGCTTTCTTCGTCTTGGCGCGAAAGACCCAGAACTACAGCCCCTTGTTTTTTAAATTCGGCAAACTGATCGCGAAATTGACAGGCTTCTTTTGTGCACCCAGGCGTTTCATCTTTGGGATAAAAATAAAGAAGGATGGGTTTTCCCGCAAAGTCAGAGAGACTTACTGTCTTTCCATCTTGGTTTTTGGTTGAAAAATTTGGGGCTAAGGCTCCAGCAGAAAGAGCTAGGGCCAAGGTTGAATGCAATATTATTAAAATTAAATTTGTCATGTATTAATCAATAGTCCATTTTGCGACAGAAGGAAAGGCCGTTGTGTTCACGGGCTCTAGACCCGTTTTTGTTTCGAGGTGAACCCGCCTGTTAAGCCATCTCGTAAGGGATTGGGCATTTTCTTTGGAAGAGACTTTTCCGTCGATAAAGGGGAAAAACGATTTTAGGGGGAGTTGGAGGTAGGCCTGTCTAAAGCAACCTTCATAGGCGTGAAAGGGCTCCCATTCTGAGCAACGAAGGCTGCCGTCGGTATGGTGAGGATTCCAAATTTTTAAGGTCAACTCGGCAGAGGTTGAACCTTTCTTGGCCTCGAGATCATAACCAAAGAATTTTTCATCGAGATTAAGTTCAATATTCTTAAAACCCTTAAGTTGAGACAATTCTAAATCGCGGGCGCCTGAGGCGTAATCAAACTCGGGGCTCTGAGATAAAATAAAATTCTCTAGGGCTCCGTCGATAATGTCATCGCCGTAAATTTCAGAGGCGGCGCAATGGGAACCTTTTTCTACTCCCACCACGTTAACCAAGGGATTTGGACTTTGGTCTAACGCGCTTTGTAGAGCTTGAGAATTTAATTTTGGTGAAACTATAAAATCATCTTGGGAATAGAGGAGAAGAGTCGGAACCGTAATCTTAGAGAAGTAATTTAGAAAATTATTGGCGTTCCAAAAAGTTTCAGGTGTATCCAGATCTGCTTGAGTCATGGGGGCCAACTGGAACTCATTGATTTGCGACAACACTTTATAGCGAGGATAAATATATTTCTCTAAAAATGGAACAGACTGCTTTTTACCGGGCTTATAAAGAGTGGGCATGTCCGCACTTGAACCAAAAACGTAAGCAAAGTTTTTAAGAATAGTTTCACTGATAAGACCTGTAAAATACTTCCCTGTGGGATCATCCCGATCGAGATCCATAAGACTTGCTTTTAAGTCCACAACAGGGCAATAGCCGATGACGCTATTAATTTTAGGGCCAACTAGATATTGATTATTGAAACTCCCGTAGGCCGCGGTAAAGAGGGCCCCGTTTCCTCCGAGACTTGTTCCAACAATATGAAAACTTGTAATGATATTTCTAAAGGGAGAATCTAATTCCCCGAGTAATCTCACAACTTCAAAAGTTTGCCGGCCTTCTTCGAATCCGCCCAGACCAAAACCGCGATTATCTTTTATAAAATCTGACCCAGAGAGGCTGGGGAGAATCAAAACATTAAAAGGCATTGTATCAAAAGTCTGGGTTAGAAAAAATCGCGCAGCACTATCGGAAAGATTGCAGCCCGAACCGCAAATCATAATGACCATGGGTCTCGGGCGATCCGTATCTTTAATTGCGAGAAGGCCATGGACCTTTGTCTTGTAGGGAAGATGCAACACTATCTCTCGAAGATTGTCGCGGCCTGCTAAAGGATAATTTCCTTCGGCTAATCTCAAAATAGCGAGGATGCGGTCCTCGGAAAAAGGTCGCAAAACTTCATCGCAACGATTCATAAAATTTTGAATGGTTTGAGCTTGCCCGCGAGCATCTTTGCTGGCAACGGCCATTTCGTTTTTGAGTTCTAAGGCCGAGCATTCATTGGGATTTGCTCGGATCGGTTTCCCCTTTGGGGTGTTTGAAAATGGAATTTTTAAGGCCCCGCGGGGAGCTGGTTTTGATTCATAAATTCCTGGGGGAAGAATCTCTAACCAGGGTGCTTGAAGTTTAGCAAAATTAGATGCGTGTGCACTTGCACAGACAAGGACGAAGAGAATGATGCGCGGAAACATGCTTTACCTACCCAAAGAACTCGAGATACCCACTGGAGGATTTAGCAGCGAAGATAACCACGTACAAGTTAATAATTGACTTTGTTTTGCCAATCTCATTTCATTTAGGCATCTCCATGGAGGGAGCCATATGAAAATACTAATGGGGTTAATACTAGCTTTGGGTCTATCAGTTCAAGGAGCAGGTTCCGCCATTCCCACGTTTCTCATTAAACCTTATCTATATACTATAAAGGGGCAGAAGTGGGCGCTGGGGTGGAGTTACACCGCCGATGGGATGAATAAGTCCGACGTTACCCTTATCCAAAATGGCCAAGAACTTACACTTCACGGGACCTTAGATAATGGCCTCTTTACTGCCATCTTGCCTCTGCCAAATTGTAATTTTGGCAATGTCAGCTATAGGGTTGGAGGTCAAATTGATTTGGCAAAAATTCGGGACGTCCCATGCCCCGAAGATCAGATTACGACCCGCTTTACGTTTATGGCCGATACCCAAGAGGGGCCCAAATTTGATAAAGTATTTGCAAAGCAGATTATGGAGTTTGACGGTTCAGCCGTTCTTATAGGTGGGGATTTAGTCCAAACCGGCGATCACTTTGATGACTGGATTAATTTTTTCGATGCCTTTGCCCCTGTATTTTCAACTCATGCTGTAATTCCCGTGGTTGGAAATCACGAGTATCGAAATAGCCCTTCTGTTCCTTACTGGAAGCATTTCTTTCAAACCGAAGCTAACGATGATTTTTACTCTATTGATATTGGGCCCGTGCATGTTATGGCCATCAATTCTTGTTTTGCCGATGACCCGACGATGCGTTTGAAACAATTAGGATGGCTAAAATCTGAACTTGAAAAGCCCGCTCGATGGAAGGTGGTCTTTTATCATCACCCGGCTTTTAGTCGATCCATCGCAAATAATCCAATCGCTCCTAAAAAAGAATGGTTAGCTCTTCAAGAAGATTACGTTCCGCTTTTTGAAACAAATCATGTGGATTTAGTCTTGAACGGCCACACCCATTTGTATGAGCATTCGTTTAAAGACGGAGTCCATTACTTAACTATGGGCCCTGCTGGTGGAATAATGGGAAGCTACGGTGCGAAAAATAAATACGCATTGGAGAGCCACCTTAAGCGCACCATCGCGGAAATTGAAGCCAGCCAAGAGGAACTTCGGATCGTCACAACGGCCATAGATGGAAAAACCGTAAGCGAGTTCACTTTGAATAAAGAATATACGTCTACGGATTCTGAGGGGCCTCAGGAATAGTGAGAGCGCCGGTGCTATAGCCGGCGTCGACGTAGTGAATTTCTCCCGTCACACCACTTGAAAGATCACTTGCAAAATAAAGTGCGGATTTACCGACTTCGTCAGCTGTGACATTTCTTTTCAAGGCACTTAAGGTTCCGACGGAATCAAGGAGAGATCTAAAACCACGAATCCCGGCAGCGGCCAAAGTTTTAATTGGCCCAGCTGAAATTCCATTTACGCGAATATTTTTGGCACCCAAATCCCAGGCGAGATATCTCACCGTTGATTCTAGGGCCGCTTTTGCAACTCCCATTACATTGTAATGTTGCACGACTTTTACAGCGCCGTAATAACTGAGGGTGAGAATAGAGCCGCCGCTATTGAGCATGGGCAGAGCTTCTTTGGTTAGGCCAATAAGTGAGTAGGCAGAAATATCAAGAGCTGTTCTAAAACCTTCCCGTGTTGTGTTTAGAAAATCGCCGCTGAGTTCTTCTTTATTAGCAAAAGCCACCGCATGAATTAAGATATCAAAATGGGACCAAGATTTCTTCAAAGCTTCAAAGGTGTTATGAATACTTTGGTCTGAACCCACGTCACATTGAAGAACGATTTTTGTTCCCAGTTCTTCAGCCAAAGGTTCTACGCGTTTTTTTATGGCATCGTTAACATAGGTGAGGGCGATCTCAGCGCCTTCCTTTTTAAAATTCTGCGCGATGGCCCAGGCGATGGATCGCTCGTTTGCAACACCAATGATGAGAGCCTTTTTCCCTTTTAATAGCATAATTTTTCTCCTGTAGGAGATTTAGCCCATATGCTACAACGATGTCCAGAATTATGGAAAACGAAGACCCCTGGGGTAAACCCTGGCGTGATTACACATATGTAGCCTTTGACACCGAAACTTCGGGAAAATTTCCTTTAGTCGCAGAGATTGTGGAGATTGCAGGGGTGAAATGGCGCGGGGGAAAAGTTATTGAAACATACCAGACATTTGTAAAGCCCCAAAGGCCCATGGGCGAAGCGGTAATAAATATTCATCATATCACAAATGAAATGGTTGAAAGCGCTCCGAGAATTCATGAAGTGCTACCCGCTTTTGATTCTTTTATTAAAGATTCTGTCTTAATGGCCCACCACGCGGCTTTTGATATGGGTTTTTTGGCCCTGGAATATGACAAAATTGGAATGCCACTTCCCGTAGCACCAGTTTTAGATAGTTGTCTCCTGGGGAGAAAAGCATTTCCCGATTCTATAAATCACAGGCTTGCGACACTTGTAGCTTTACTCGATATAAAAATGGCCCAAGCCCATAGAGCTCTTGATGACAGTCTTGCCTGCCAAGAAGTGACTTTGCGTTGTATGGAAAAGCTAGGAGGTCTTATGACCCTTGATTTTATGTTTAACGAACAGGGTGGAGCGTTTTTATGGCCCCGCTACTCGATGAAAGATCTTATTGCCGATGAGAAAACAAGGCCCCTTGTTGAAGGGTCAAGACAGCAATTACTTTTAGAGATTACTTATCAAGGGGGGTCAAAACCAGGCCAACCTAGAAGAATAACTCCCCAAGGTTTAGTGAGAAACCCCGTCGGCGATTATGTTGTGGGTCTTTGCCATAATGATAATCGTGAAAAGAGATTTTATCTTAACCGGATTTTGACCGCGAAGATTTTGGATTAGCCACGTTCAATTTTTTTAATTTCTTTGCAAGATTTTCTAATTCTTTAAATTCATCTCCGGTGCGTAATTTTAAATGGGCCGGCTTCCCGTCGATATAGTCATTCATAAATCTTTCAAAAGCATAGAGGGGGCCAACGGTGCGATGAGAGAGGATGAGTCCCACGACAAAAAGGACAACGCAGAAAGTAAGACTGACAATTGTAAAGGTCATGACGAAAGGACCAAGAAATGCAGCCGTTTGAATTCCACCAATGCCTTGGGTTTCGTTTAAGGCCACTCTTAAATAGGTGTAACTATAGGTTCCTAAAATAAGAGTGAGACCCATCCCGCAAAGCATAAGGGTAAAACAATACTTCAACTGGAACTTAGGGTTAATCCAATAGCTCTTTCTTAAATTTTCAATGGGCCAGAGCGATTTGCCTTCTTTTAAGAAAGCCACAACAATTAAACTGTAACCTACCCACTGAATAGCGTCTGCAAAATTAAATGCAGGGGAGAAATATTGCGGGCTTCCTACGACAATGAAATCTACGACGTAACTCCAGACAATTCTATCAGTCACGTTTCCGATAATTCCCCCAATAAGAAACGAAAGTCCAGCTCTAAGGGCCAAGGATTTTGTGGGAAGAAGAAATTGTAAGATACCAAATAGAAAAAGTAAAAATGCTCCACCCGTAGATAAACTGACGATTCTGAGTACACTTGGTAAGTCACTAAAGATTCCTAAAATAGCACCATGGTTGTGATGAAGGATAAATCCCACGGGTCCGTAGAATGCATGAGTCGTTAGAGTGGTGGCCCAAAGTTTTGTGACTCGATCAATGCCCCAAGAAAATATCAAGGGCAAGAAAACCCAGAGCCAATCTTTCTTTTTCATTAGCTATATACCTCTTCATTGAACTCATCGGTAGAAATAGGAAAAAGCAAAAGATTCGCCGGGAATAAGGGTGAACTAGTCCTTTGGATTGGTTTTCCTGCATATGGCTTTAGAAAAGTGGCCGAATGCTCCAACTTCTTCCCTGTTCAAAAAACTTCTTTGATTAGTTCAGTTCCAGTTCATGAATCTTAAGATCAACAAAACGAGTTGCCCTATGAGATTTAAATTCTCAAAAACCCCTCAAGTTTTCCTAACCTCTTCACGATATGAGAGATGGTTGTTGTTTTTCTCATATTGAACCCCCATTCTTTGGCCTGGGCCAAGTTTGGGGGCATCCGTTCCCCTTAAATCAGAGAATTCGGCCAATTTCACATTGCAAAAAATGATGCCAGTCCATCAGCAACCTAACTTAGGTTGACGATCGAGAAGGTTCGATTTTCCGGACGTTTAGATCATGTTCGGAAGTGGTTCAGGGGTAAAGCAAGTTAAATTGGGTTTTGGTTTTAGGGCAGCGAGAGAAAAGTTTTCAATCGCATCCCATTACAATTTAAAAGCAAAATGAGAAATTTTTTTGTCGCTGACATCGGCACTTATACAGGAGGACCGCTACTGGACTGCGTATTACGATACAGGTTTTGGACGTGAAGTCCCTCGTCTTTTAGGAAATTTCCCTCCCAAAATTTTGGAAGGACCATGCTCGACAAACCCACGGCCCTTTTCTAGTTGTGCCAATCGGCCTGCTTTCCTGATTTCAATGAAAAATGAGGGGCGTAATCAATGCCAACTTGTTCCGTTGGGTTTTGAAGCCGTCGCTCAACTTCTCCTAACCTTTAGAGGCAGGCTTGAGGCTGGCGCCATCCCAAAACCAGTCGAAATTAACTAACGACAAGGGCCCCACTGCACACTCCCGTCAGAGAGTACAAATTTGCAGTAACCTTCTCCTGACCTCTCAAGAACTTCGACTGGATGAGGTTTTGCATTTAAGACAATTCCCGCCAGTGCGGCAATAAAACGACCTCCGGCTGCATCTCTTTCTGCTTGGGCTCTAGCCCAAGATTCAAGATAAGTCTTCCGATCCCCAATGAACTTCAGATAAGCATCGCGCACATCGTCAATCATTTTATTCAAATCGGCAGGGTTAACTCTATTTGAGTAAATGGAAATCGAACTTTGGGCAGGAAGGAATTGCGCGGCTGTAATACCCTTCTTAAAATTTTGTAGCGACCAGATGTATTCTGCACACACCAAAAAGGACGGGCCATTATTCGTATTGGAATGAGTAATTTTACAATTGTGCCAAATAAATCGATCCGGGTCGGCATACCTGTAACTGTTGGGAGATTTATTGAGAGCCGTCGCAAAGCCCAAGTACCCATTCATCAAAATAATAGGAAAACTTGGTGTAGCCTCATTAAAACCGCTCAAGAAATCTTCTTTGACGACAGCTTGCTTAATACCCTTATGAAAATAATCTTCAACTGAAAAGAGAAGTCCGGCAAACGGAAGTCCTTCCTCTGTCTTTGCACTGATTAAGTCTGAAGAGATAATATTCTTCCTGTATGAAAAGTGTGGGTTGTTGCTTTCGCTAGGAGGCGGGAGAACGACGTCATTTGTATTCCCGTTGCGATGGTGGATAAGATACCAATACCCGTGAGCTTCGGTAGAGTCATAAAGTCTAAAACCGTCAAACCAAGTATATAGGTGATTCCTATATACAATACCGGCATTGACAGCCGCATCGAATCCCACTTCAGGAATAGTGACAAGTTGATCGTCATTGAATAGCTCGGACTGCAATGGTTGAGAATACTTCTCATCTTTAAAAGCAGGATATATCTCACTCCCGACAGTAATATCTGTATCTGCCTTCGTCAGCCAATCGTAAAGAGAATTGTCGGCGAAGCTGACAGTTGAGATTACAAACGTAAAAAAGATGGTTGATAATACCGTCAAGTTGCAGAAAAGTTTCATAAACGTACTCCAATAAAAACAAGTAAGTTACTTTAATTTTATATGCATATCAATTTTGACATAAATTATCTGTTCGCTGTGCGCGAAGGTCGCAAGAGACACAGGAGACGCAATTCACGTGTGCTTTGTAAAGTTTATAGAATTGTCAAAAAATTCTCTTATTCAATAAATTTTAGGTAAACTGCTACAGACTGAGTGTTCGCTTAAAGTGAATACAGGCTTCGCTTCAACTAGCAAATTTGGGCACATTCAGTGCATATATTGATTTCTATATGATATTTGACTATTCTGATTATAGAGCCTTTTTGAAACAGACGGTCATCGATAGGCGCACTAAAAATTCGTCTTATTCGCTGCGGGCCATGGCCCAACAACTCCAGCTAGCACCATCCACCTTCTCTGAAGTCATCAACGGCAAGAAAAACTTATCGCCTGAAATGGCGTCACAGGTCGCTCTTAAACTTGGACTTAAAAGTAGGGAGGCTGATTATTTTTGCCTCCTTGCACAGGTTGAAGGCACGAAAAACGAGAGCTACAAGGACGCTCTTTTAAAAAAAATTAAGAATTTAAATCCAAGAAGGTCCTTCCATAACTTAGCCGTTGATTCCTTTAAGGTTATTTCAGAGTGGTATCATCTCGGAATCCTTGCCTGCCTCGCTTTGGATAATTTTGAGTTCAGTCCTTACAATTTAGCGAATTTTTTTGGGATATCCCGGATCGAATCTCAGGCCGCCATCGAAAGGTTGGTTAGATTAGGCCTTATTAAGAAAAATGAGACGGGATATAAGGAGACTGAAAGCGACGTCCTTATCGCTTCAACGATCTCTAATGAGAGTTTAAATGCCTATCATAAACAGATGCTAAGTAAGGCGGCTGCCAGTATTGAGGGGCAGTCTTTTGAAGAACGTCTTTTTCGGACTGAAAATATTGTTATTGATAAAGATCAAGTACGCGAAGCAGATATGATTATTGAAGAATTTTTTTTGAAAATGGCGCGCCTCACCAAACAGGCAAAAAAGAAGTCAAAGGTTTATCATTTGGGTACACATTTTTTTAATCTTGGACCAGTAAAAAGAAGGGCGCGGTCATGAAATTTGTAATTTTACTCACACTACTATTCTCTTTTAAGAGTTTTGCCGGACCAGGAACAAAGGGCGATGATCCAATAAAAGCTCGATTCATTATGGCTAGAGATCAGGCCATAAGAATTCTATCAAGTCCCCAGGCCTCAGACTTTTTTCCCCGAAAACAACTTGATTTGATGAGAGCTAAATTATGGAGCGCCGAATCGGTTGTCGATTTGGAAGATTGCGACGAAGTTTACGATAGTAGGCTCTGTTGGTATAATACAAACCCAAAGAAACCCAAACCACCCCTGAGAGCTGAATTGCATGGGAAGCCAATTGAACCCACTCTATCGACCACCCCAGATGTGAACTCCGTCATTAAGATAGATGTTAGACGAGTTAAAAAGTTGGGAATTACTCAAAGAGATGCTGTTATCGCTCTTTGTCACGAGGCTGGGCAGGTAGGAGGAGTAGATCTCTCCGATGAACTGGTGACAGATTCCCGGATCAATCAATTACTTTTAAAATACCCTCATTTTTTGGAAGTTGATAAGAACGCCAATTCTTCGACAAAATTCTTTGTGTCTGTGGCTTATATCTATTCTCCGGTCAGTCAAACGATTTACACGGGCCACGGGTGGGGTATCACTGAGGCGGAGGCACGACAACAGGCAAAATCAGATTGTGGATATAATGAGTGTGTGGTTGCGGGAACTAGCAATCGGTGCATTGGTATCGGTCTGAATGACTACGATGTCGCTCATCCTTTTGTAGCCATAGAGCCAGGCGCACAAAAAGCGGCGGCCATGGCTACTACAAAATGTGTGAATGAAAAGGGCAAGGCTGGTTGTTGGGGTTGGTTTGCCCTCTGTGGCGACAACAAAGACATGGATTCTTTTGTCCCTGACGGCACTGCCTTTTATTATCGAAACTAAGTCTTCTAATGTTTATTGTGTGGGGTGTTTGAGAACAAGTTGAATAAATCCCGCGACCACAAAACTGACGAAGAAAAACAGGGAGGCGTGACCCGGAGATTTGGACCAAGGACAGCCACGAGGGCAAAGTCTTCTAAATACGGATATTTGACCATTTGTCTCGAAAGACGTACCCGGTCGAGCACACCTTGGTAGTCGTGGTTTTCTTCCCATTGGGTTTTTAGGGTCATTTCATAACTTAAGATTCTAGGTTGGCACTAATGCTGCACTTATTTTTTCTTAGATGTGAATTAGCGTTTGGAGCATTTAATGAAATTACTAATGGTGATGACTTCATTGTTGTTTATTTCTTTGACAGTGGGAGCACAGCAAGTCGATCTGTTAAAGGAGCTTGATAAGCAGCCAGATCCTGTAAGCCAGGTTAGTCTTGAGAGCTCCTCTTGCAAAGCTCTTTATTTCGATGCGGATAGGGTTATAGCGGCGTACAAGAATTTGAAACCTTCCCTCAAAACTATTGCAAACCTTAAGCGGATCGTGGACTTTCAGGTGGCACTGTCGAATTATATAAACTCCCAGACAGGTGAAAACAAAGACTGTTCCATTCCCGCAAAGTAGGCCGTGACTCTGGCAGGGCTTCAAAATCTCCTAGAATTGAAAGCCAACTCAAAAAATAATGTTGGCACGAAAAACGCCTAAGGATATTCAATCTGTTTTTTTCTGCGAAGCCAAATGAGCTATTATTTTGAAGTGCTGGAAAAACTCCGCCAAGTTTGAATGGCGAAATCGAATTTCTGCCCTAGAATTCACATTAAACTAGGGCAATCTCGTCTCCGCGAGGTCGAATTTGACTGCCACGCTCTGGCGCAACAAAGTGAGTCCATTTTAAATGCCAACCATTCCTTTTTGGGGCGCCGACGAGATTTTCATCGAACGTAACTGCTGGCGAATATAAAGCATTTTGGGCTTTCAAAATGTCGGTGACTACCGGAAGTTGGAGAGTTTTTTGTAAAGGTCCTTTGATTTTCTTGGCAGAAAAAAATCAGCTCTAATGTGTCTTCTCGAAAATTCGCCTCTGAGAATCGTCAAAATTTTCTGTCCATCTTTGCAACGAGCAATTTCCAACTGTGCCGATCGGCCTATCTTTCTGACTTTTAGGAAAAAATAGGAACGCAAGCAAGCCAAGGTGGTCCGTCGGGTTTTAAA
>Ga0207037_10156_pt2 | contig 17085 bp, 16 predicted proteins | sample Alteio_BWMinCont_75_FD_153268 | JGI IMG/M metagenome (GOLD analysis project Ga0207037, IMG submission 153268) | Enriched cells from forest soil in Barre Woods Harvard Forest LTER site, Petersham, Massachusetts, United States -... | ecosystem: Environmental > Terrestrial > Soil > Temperate forest >... | reverse complement strand
CTTCTTCTAGCGGTTTGCTTCCATTGGCCATTTCAATTGTCGCGCCTTCATGTGATTTCCAATCAAATAAGGTAGGGTTAATCTCGTAGATTCCATTTATGACTTGGCCCAGTGCTTTTGTAGGCGGAAGCACGTGGATCGGGCGAAGAACTTCTCGAGTCCCATCAATCTCTTCTAAAAAATTCTCACATATTTTCAAAGGGGAGTGCCCCCGTTCCTCGGCTTGAGCAAATCCGCAGAATAACGCAATAAAAAGAATTGCGAGGGCGACGATCATTGTAAAGTTTTTTGCCCTGCATTTCATGAACGCCGCTTTCAAAGATTCGTTCCTTATTGGATGGGTTCTTTTTACATAAGAGTCAGCAATTTATATGCCTGTAATTCACGTATTTAAAGGACGTAAAAACATGAAGGGTCGGAGTATGCTTTGAATGAGCCCAAAAACGTCGCTTTGACGGCCAAGATTATAGAGTTCAAGGATGTTTAGAAAATCAGATAGGCACAATCATCAAGGCGCACTTCCGAAAGACACTTACAATCTCAGGCAAATTTGAAAGGCATTCTCGGTCGCGCCTCGTATAGTTTTTGTTCTAAATTTTTCTCGATATCAAGTGTTTTATGTCGGCTATTTTGCCACGCAGTTGGATAGTTCCATTGGATCACCCATTGGCGAAAGATAGGGGCATGTGTAAACCCCAGAACCATTACCAAGGCTAATATGGCCGCCGTTTCCATCATCCCCATTTGGAACTGAAGTCAGAGTGAGGTCGAAGCTAGAGGAAAAATCACCTTCAATACGTGTTGAATAATTAGAAGCATGCTTTAGCCGGCACAAATGGTCGGAATCTGTCAGAACAACCTCTCCTTCAAGTAAAAGCACCGATACCTTAAGAGGTTGCGCAATGTAGTTAAAAACGCCTTTCTCGTTATGGCGTTTCAGTCCCATTTCCATGAAGCTGTCACAGGTGATAGTATTTATAGTTGCACTACCAAAAGCTGAAGCTGCACCTAAAATTATCAATAAACATACAAAATTTGCAGATCTTCTCATAATTAACCCCTTCAGAAAAATATTCGGCAATGTAGCACAAACTAAAATTTCATACATCTGTAATAAATACCCGACCAAAACCAAATGACATCAAGTTTTTTCGGCCCCAAGAACCCAACGGGAAGTCGAGCTACTATCCGAAGGGTCAAATCGATTTGGCTTGGCCGTATCTATTATGTCTTTGCAGATAAGTGGTCATGTTCGCGCCAGGGTAATTACTCGATTCTCCAAAATCCTGCTACCTCTCCTTTGGGAATCCGTGGAGCCAATGACCATGATGAACTTTAGTTAGCATTTTAATGGCCGCGACTTTTCTGTTGGAAATGCCCTAGAAACCTCACTTTCCAACCTTCATTATCATGCTGTCATGAGGCGCCAAAGTTGCTGAGAATGAAGTCTGTGGTGGTAGATCCTCATGCTTCCAAAGATCATGTAAAGGTTCCTGGGTGGTCACACCAAGTTCTTGACGGAAATCTATGGTGAATCTCCTGGGTATGTTGTCTCTATTAAAGAATGCAAAAATCCAGTGGCCATCTTGAGTACGCCCAATCCACCGCTCGTTATCAATATCTCCCAAAGCAGCATGCAGGGGCCTACCTACGAACCAGGATCGCGTGAGTTCGAGGAGTTCAGGATTAGCGTAGAATTTGAGTGAAGATCCTATGGTGTCGATCTGATCTGCAACGGGAATTGGAGAGCCAGCCATTGTGTAAAGAATAATGGCTGTTTTTCGTTCAATGTCATTTGCAAACGTGTTTAAACGAAGAGCATCTCCATCAAGGAGCATACGATTTTTGCCAGAAACGGAGGAGAAATAGACAAATCCATCAAAGGCATTCCTCAATGAAGGCCAAATCGGGAAGAACCGACCACGGTATCGTTCAGACAACGCCGACCAACCTCCTTGGAAGGTATCTTCTGAAACGCGCATCATGTTCCCGTATTTGATCTCTGTTGCGGCTACTTTATACGCGTTAGGCATGACGAGACTAAGGAGCAGATCTTTTCCAGCTGCTTCGCGAATCCAACCTAAAGCTTTATTGTAATTGGCTGAGCCGTATTCGTTCTCAAACTCCGAGAGAAAATCGATTCGAAGCAATTTGACATTCATGGCTTTAAAGTACTTTACGTAACCCTGAACATATTCTTTCGCCCCAGGTTTACTTGGATCAATCCAATACCTTTCGTACTTGCTCTTCGAACGGCGGATTCCAGCTATTTGCTGAATTGTGGACTCTGTTCCCAAAATACGATTGTTCTGGGAGTAGGCTTTTGGCTGAATCCACAGCGGGTTATAATAAACTCCGAGTTTAAGCCCCTTCTGAGCAAGAATTTTGGACCAACTGGCCCAATCGCTTTGCCAGCTATTATTGTATTTAGCAATATACCCATCAGCGGTGACTGCTGTATCGGCGTAGATCCAACCATCGGTCACAATCATATCATATCCCAACGGTTTTAACCTTGTGGCAGCCCAGTCCACATTTTTCATCCAAACATTTTCAGGAATGAAATCGTCGTGGGTATAGCAGTATTCGTAAGTGGTCCAATAAAGAGGCGGGGGAAGCACCGAAAAGGATGCCAGTTCTCCTTGAGGTAAAAAGCCACCTGTGTTGGGTGGCGTCGGTTGATCTTGGCTACAAGCAATTTGTGCAAAACTTAATAGGGGTATAACTAAAAATACTCGAACAATTTTAGTCAAAGAGGCCTTTGAAGTAATTTTAAAATCCGGAGGCAGATGATTTACCTAGGTTTCCAGCGTCCACTTCAATGTGATTAATTTTTCCAGAAGAATCCTTGGCAAGTGTCGCATTGGCAAAAATGTTTGTCGCATTTGAAGGCCGGCCTTGAACTTCGCCGTCTACAATCTGCCAAGAAAATAAGAGTCTAGCTGAAGTTATAAATCGATCGACTTCTTGCTCGCCAACGATTTCCCATATCATTGCAGACTTATCGTCCCCGGTAACAATGGTAGAAACATTTTGAACGCTTGCCAAACATACCTGTTTTCCCTTGTTCAAATCATCTGGACGGCACTTCTTATCTTTTAATGTGTCAGCTGGTGAAACGGTTGATAACAGAAGAGTGATCACTGCAAGTATATAGATTTTCATTGGGGTACCTCCAAAACTGAAATCGGTAATGTAGCAGGAGGTTACAAAAAATGCCAAAAAAAAGTTTTTCGCCTGTTCACATCCTCCATCAACTGGTTTTGAAGCGATAAGGCTGACGTTTTCAGCCCAGAAGACAAGGGAGGGATGATCATAGCGTCGAAAACCGAAAGTAGGCCTAGACAAACTAAAGTAAGGTATTTTTTTTCCATCGAAATCAGGAATCATCTTGGATTAGTCAGCTCGGTCATGCGCCATATCTTTCGTAATTAAATAAATTATATTTATACATATTCTGAAATTTCTCGAAAGACGCAGGATATACTGAACAAAAATTGCCTTGAATAACACAGGCGCTGGACAAAAAATCGATTTTCCCGAGGGAAAATTTTGAAACCACTGACTCCATAACCTCTGTATTGCAAAGGAAATTTTTAAATTTCCAACGTGTCGTGTGGATTAAAATCTAATAGTTCAGGGGTCCCAAACGACCATTAAAGAAACAGGTATTAGTCAGATAATAAGAGTGTTCCGAAATGCTAAGATTTTATATTCTTGTCATCCCGCCAAAGGCAAATCGATTTCAGAAAATTTTGCTGTGGGCACCATAGCTCCTCTTCCGCCTACTTCCACGAGATCAATGAGGCCGATATCAGCAAGGAATTTGACATCTGAGTGGACATTCTTAAAATCTCGTTTCAAAATTCTTGCGAGGTCAGCAATGGACTTTGGTTTCAAACCGGCAATTTTAGACAAAATTTCTAGTCTCTGAGAGCTGAGAACCTTTCCAAGAATTTCCCAACTTCTAACAGAAATAATTTCTTCATTGGGGGAGCCCACTATTTTCCCGCTCAGAGCCTTCCTCCACCTCCGATTAGTCTCTTCAATTGTTTCAACTACTATTCTAGCTTTCTTTAATCTCATGGTTCAAAGCCCTCCTTTCTTACCAGATTCCAAATCTTTAGCTCGACAATAGCCAGGGTACCTGACTCCAGGTTTTCCACGATACGTTTCTCGCGCAGAATGGAGATCGCCTTCATATGGTTATATAGCCATAGGTCAAAAATGTCAAGTGACTGTGGATAATTCCCATTGGCCCTACTTCTTAATCGTCCAATAATCCAAAGTGAGTCCTAAAGTGAAGTAGTCATAGGGTAAAAAACCATATCCAGATTTACCCCAGTTCGGGCCCCAAGAGTTTCTAATGATTAGAAATTGGCGTTCGTCATTATAACCAACACCTAAGAGGGCATGCCCTCCTAAGAATTTTTCATTTAATTGTGGACGAGGAATAAATCCAGTATCTTTTGCAATGGGGCTTTCAAAAGATTCAAAGACCTTTATTCCAAAAACAAAGGGAAAACCTTGGGCCAAACAGTCTCTCATATCATCGAGATTTTTTAGTCTTTCATATTTACTAATTTTTCTTTTCTCCCCTTCGGCATAGGCTTTGGGATCAGGTTTTTTAAAGAGGAGTTTCTCATCGTAAGGCCATAGAGATTCGGGGCAGGTCCCAAAATTTTTAAGGGCCTTTATTCCATCTCTTAAGGTTGATCCAGAATCTTCATTTTCACGGTGCTCGATAAATCTCTCGTTATAATAAATAAACAAACGAGAGAGATCGATCATCTTTTCCCCCTTGGCTTTTTCCAAAAATTCTAGATTTCCGACAAGGGCATTGGCCGTGCAACTTCCCATTTGACCTTGATCTTCAACGGGCGAACAATCCCCACGCAGATCGATACTGGAAGGGCGTTTCTCCAACTTCTTTGTATAAATCAAATCCCGCTCATCAAATGGATCTAACTTTAAATCATAGGATCTAGTCATAAACCTCTCCAAGGTACCAGGTTCCTTTTTGCAGACTGTCTACAAAAAGGAACCTGGTACCTTTTGGTTTCACGGCTCGTGCCGGATATTGGAATTTAAGATGGATCTAGAGAGAGATTTCAGGAATTTTTTTAGCGGCGGGAGCAAAAACTTTGTCGGGCTTAAGACCTAACTTCACTCCTTTAGAGACTTCTTCAAAATCGACTTGGTCGTAACACATCACTGGCTTGTCGCATTCCCGTTTCCAGCAGGGCGAACAAGGGGCCGAAGTTTCAATGGCGACTCCCCTGCCGTAGAGATCAATTTCATGGGCGCAGGTCGGCCCAAACCAAGCCACCACCCATTTTTTTAAGGCAATTGCCATATGCATTCCAAGAGAATCCCCGGTTACGACAACGTCGCAAAGATTCACATACCGAAGACCTGACCTAAGACCTAAAGTTGTTGGAGTCAAAACCGACGAACCGGGCCTTGCGGCTTTGATTTCTTCGTTTCTTAACGTATCCTCTGGGCCCCCGAGCAATAAAATTCTCGCCCTTGGAAAATCTCTTCTTAAAATATCAATTAACTTAATCCACCCAGAAATTGAAAACTTTTTGTAGGAAATTGTGGGGCTACAGCCCGTATTTAAACCAATAACGGGGTGATCGAAATTTTTTAGACCAAAAAGATCTATTTTGGCATTTTCTAGTTCAAGTAAGTCTGTTTTAGAGAAATTAAAAATATATTCGTCATTTTGAAAATCTAAACCTAAAGACTCGATAATAAGTTGGGTTTCAGGTTTTTTATTTACGAAAAACTTTTCGTGATTAGACAGTCCCAACTCATAGACTCTTTGAGCCTCTGTATTTAATGGAACAATCGCTCCCGAATCCAGGGCTCCGAATCCCCGAACCTCTTTAATTTTCCCGGGCACCCTAAGTAAACCGGCAGCCGACAAAGATTTATCTATGCAAAATCCGTAATCGAAGGACAAAATTGAAAGGGCGAGGGCCCCCTGGTGATCATTTTTCAAAAGCCTATCTATGAGATGATTATTTTCTAGAAGTGGCGCAGCACTATTACTGGTGATCCAAGTAATATGAGCCTGTGGCCACTTCCTTTTAATTGCACGAAGCACAACTGTACCGCGCAATACCGCACCCAGGGCCTCAAGATGAATTATTAAAATTCTGGGGCTGGCAATTTTTTTAGAAGGGCACTGAGCATTGCATTCGTCATTCAGAGAACAGGGTTTGTACCCGGAGAAAAACCGACAATCCATTTGAAGATCTTTAAGGTCAAATCCCATATTTATAGATTAACAGCCTTGCACAACTCTAAGAAAGCTTGTTCAATAAAGGCGTGAAACTTACCACTCGATTTCTCATATTTTGCCTCACTTTAACGACTTTGGTCCAGGCAAAGGCCGCAGTAACTCTTACTCCCGTCGATATTGATGATCGCTTGGAAGAAGCCCTGGATCGCACCGGTGAAGAAAGTAGAAAAGAACAAGTTCTCGCCGGCGGAACCATGGCCATCATGGGGGGATCCCTTCTCGCAGCAGGCGCCCTTGGCACAATCATCGGAAATGATTTCTCAACCCAAACTGCACCCGCAGTTTACATCACCGCCGGCGGACTTCTTACCGTCGGTGGAATTATGAACTTAACTCGAGATAATCCTCTCTCAGAAAAAATAAAACGATTTCATTCTCGTCCCCGAATTACATTAGATGATCTTCAAACCCAAATCGCCATTGGCCAAGAAATTCTTACCGATGAGGCTCATAACGCTAAAAAGGAAAGAATCTGGGGAAGTATCCTTATGGTTATCGCTGGCGGAGCCAATATGGCAATCTCCACTTTCCCCTCAACTCAATATCGTTCAGGATTTGAATTCGCAGGTTACTCAACAGCAGCCCTAGGGGCTGCGGATTTTATGATCGAAAGGCGCCGTTGGACGGGACTCTCACTGACAACATTAGGGATGTCAAATGTCATAGATGATCGCGTTGACCCAACCGCACCATCCTCAGATTTCTTGATGATTAGCGGAGCTATTGTAGTCGCAAGCGGGATCACTCGATTTTTTATTCCACTCCCCGCTGAAAGAGAACAGTACGCATTTTTTGAATCTGTAAAGACTGCAAAAGTATCTCCGCCAGAACTTTTCGTAACTCCCGTCTCCGGCGGAATGCTATCCGGAGGTCAATGGTGGTGGTGACCGTCCCCGCCGTGGGCGTGACCATGCTGAAGTTCTTCTTCAGTGGCATCTCGACGTTCCATAACTTCCACATCGAAAGTTAGATCTTGGCCTGCAAGAGGATGATTTCCATCTAGAGTCACTTGCGCATCTTTAACTTCAGTAACTGTAAAAATTTGAAGATGACCTTCTGGAGTTTCAGATTGAAATTGGAACCCCTTTTTTGGCTCGCCACCATCATCTGCCGGAGGAAGCTGAGCTTTAGGAACTTTAACAATAAGCTTTTCATCGTGTTCCCCATAGGCGTCTATGGCGGCAAGTTTAACGGTCTTTTTCTCACCTTTTTTCAAAGCACTTAAGGCCTCTTCGAGACCGGGTAAAATTTGGCCAGCCCCCTCAAGACAGACAAGAGGTTCGCCCTTGCGGGAGGACTCAATTGGTTTTCCCGTTTTATCGGAAAGATTGTAGTGAAAAGAGATGACCTGAGGTTTCATTATTGAGCCCTTTCTTAAATTTAAAGTGGAGAGACTGGCATCAACTTTCCCTGTTGTCAAATTTCCCTCGACTACCCCCTGTTTGGAAGGTATTTAGTACCTCTATATTAACGGAAAAGGACCTCACTTAATGGAAGCAGAAATCACTTCATCTTCGATAGGCAAAAGGGCACCTACCACGACCTTTTCCGTTATAGAGGTTAAAACTGGCCGGGAATTAAAAGAATTTCTAACTCTTCCCCACTCTATTTATACCGACCCCTCCAGCCCTTACGTTATGCCTCTTGAAATGCATATGAAAATGATGATGGGTAAGCTTGGCACTCCACAAAAACACTTTTTCTTAGCCAAAGTTAATGGGAAAGCGGTGGCCAGACTCGGGGTAAAATCTCACACAAACGAAGGACACACACGCCTTCACTTTGGATTTTTCGAATGTCATCCCGATTATCCCCAAGCTACAAAAACCATGATTGATAAAGCCCACGCTATGTATCCGCACTTAGAAATGATGGGGCCTTTTCAATTCCGACAAGAAGATCCTTATGTCGGAATATTGGTTGAGGGATTTAATTTAGATCCTTATTTCATGATGCCTTATAATCCACCTTCTTACGACAGCATGATGAAAACCGCTGGCCTCTCGGGAACAATGGACCTTTTTACGTATCAATTGAATGGATACGAAGGACTTCCCGACATCGTTAAAGAAAATGCGGCCAAAGCCAATAAAGAATTAAAAATTGCAATTCGAACTTTAGACCAAAAAAATCTAGATAAAGAAGCTAGAATTATTGCAGGTATTTTTAACGAGGCTCTTTCTGAAAACTGGGGTTTTGAAGAATTCTTAGACGACCAAGTTAAAGAAATGGTGATGCTCTTTAAACTCTTCATAGATCCAAGGGTTGTCGCCTTTGCTCAAGTTGATGGAAAAGACATTGGTTGCCTCATTATGATTCCCAATTACAACCACCTTATTAAACCCTCAAAAGGTAAACTTGGCCCCGGGCTTTTGATGCGATATTTCGGCCGAAATAAAACGACAAAATCCATCCGCGGTTATGCTCTCGGTGTTTTGAAAAAATATCAAGGCCACGGAGTTGGAAGTGCACTCACCGACGCCATGTTCAAGATGGGAGTTCCTATTGGCTATGGAACCTGCGAAGTTTCGTGGGTTTTGGCCAATAACAACTCCATGAACGAACTCGCGAAGGCTATGGGAGGTAAACAAAATAAAGTTTACCGAATTTATTCCAAACCTCCAATTAATGATGCGACGCATAATTAGAGGGTTAGATACTCAAAAGAGCTTGAGTTACGTTAAAGGCATGTTTAATATTAGACTGGCATCTTGCGTTGTAAAATCCATATTGGAGGAACACAAATAATATGGACCTATTTTCTAAAACAAAAGGTCTTGGCATCGTTCACGCCCTTCGAAAAGCTAATCTCTATCCGTTTTTTAGAATATTAGAGGGAAGCATTGGGCATAACGTTAAATCAGCTGGCAAAAATCTTGTTATGATGAGTTCAAATAACTACCTAGGTCTGACCCACGACCCTCGTGTTCAAGAAGCTTCTATTGAGGCTATTCGTTTTTGGGGTACAGGATGCACCGGATCGCGTTTTCTCAACGGTAACCTTTCTCTCCACGAGCAACTTGAAAAAAAATTGGCTACGTTTTTCGGAACGGAAAGCGCCATTGTGTTTGCTTCGGGTTTTTTAGCTAATGAAGGAGCCATTCCAGCACTTGCGGGTGAAGGTGATTATATTTTTAGCGACGAAGAAAATCACGCTTGCATTATTGAAGGCTGTAAAATCTCTGATGCAAAAATTATGGTTTATCGCCACGCTGATATGAACCACCTTGAAGAGCTTTTGAAATCTGTGCCTGCCGATGCGGGAAAACTTATAATCACCGATGGCGTTTTCTCTATGACTGGCCACACAGCTCCTTACGATAAAATTTATGCTCTCGCTAAAGCGTATAACGCACGAACATATATTGACGATGCCCATGGTCTCGGAGTTATCGGGGAAGGTGGCCGCGGCACGGCCAGCCACTACGGACTTCCCGCTGATATTATTATGGGAACATTTTCCAAATCCCTGGCAAGCCAAGGGGGGTTCATTGTCGGCTCCACAGAAATTGTGGATTGGTTGCGACATAATGCTCGCACATTTATGTTCTCAGCGGCCCTTGCACCCGCGAGCACTGCTGCAGCTATGAAAGCCCTTGAAATTTTAAATGAAGAACCCGAGCGTGTTGCAAAAGCCGGGCAAAATGCCACTTACTTCAAAAAAGGTTTAAAAGAATTGGGTCTAAATACCATGGGCTCACCCACAACCATAATCCCTGTTTTTATTGGCGATGATGCAACCTGCTTGGGTCTTTGCCAAACTCTTTTAAAGCTCGGCGTATTTACAACGCCCGTTGTTTTTCCAGCTGTTCCAAAAGGGCACGCCCTAATTCGATGCTCAGTCATGCCTAATCACACCAAACAAGATTTGGATACAGCCCTCACTGCCTTTGCTCAGGTTGCTCAGACAATAGTTGCGGCCAATGCTTCTCCAAATTCCGTGGCGCTCCACGATGAACTTAAAAAATCATCGCCGGCACCCCGCTTCGACGAACCTCTTCAGGTGGCGACTTCTTTAAATTAAAGTATAAAATACAAAAATACTCATAAATGGAACCAGTCCTTCTTTTTATGGGCCTGCTTACGGGGAGTTTAAGCGGTCTAGGAAGCCCGTTTAAATGGCACAGTTCTTTCATATACCTAAATAGATGATATAACCCTTACCTTGATTGAGGTTTTATGAGCTTTAAACTGACATTTTTCGTTATTTTACTAATAAGTTCGCTAGCTAATGCACAGTCAAACTCCAATACTGTGACCTGCTCTATTAGCCCAGATTATCTCGTGAAATCGCAAACTGGCAGAGACTTACGTAGCGGTGTTTTATACCAAAATGGAGCGCCCATAAGTCCCCTAATAAAGATCGAACCTACTAATGGAGTTGGAACTGCCGATTTAATTATTGGCCGCTCCGGGGCTAATTTAACCGAGAATGACCATTATCGCTTCGCCATTAAGGCCACGGTACGAAGAAACTACAGCGAATTAGATGTCCAAGGGGTGCTATTAGAAAAAAATGCGGCCGGCGATTACGAGGTTTTAGCGAGTTCAGATCAATCTAGGGATAGTGAAAGTACTGAGGGCGACTACTCCTCTAACATCCTCCAGGTTCAGTTGACTCTTCGAAACCCTAAGTTAGACATCAATGTCGTTAGAAAAGATGAAGATGTTTTTTCTAAAGCCATGGGCTCCCTTTTGAATCAAAGAAATAACTATCTCTCAGAAGTCAGAGTCGACTGCTCAATTTTAAAATAACTGGCTTTACTGCCTCATTGAAGGCGGCGGAGTTGTTGCGGTCGTGGGTTTCCCAAACATTTCTTTTAAGCTGCCGAGAGAACCCATAACGGCACTTGCCTCATAGGGGATAAAAACAATTTTCTCAGACTGACTGGCAATGTTCGTTAAAGATTCTAAATAACTTTTTGCAATTAAATACTGGGTCGATATTCCAGAAGCTCCGACAGCTTTAGTGATAAGTTCTAAAGCTTGAGCTTCGGCTTCAGCCACTTTCAATCTTGCTGTGGCTTGGCCTTCCGCTGCAAGAATTGCAGAAGCCTTTTCCCCTTCTGCACTTACAATCTTAGATTGCTTCTGACCTTCGGCTCTTAAAATGGCCGATGATTTTTCCCCTTCCGCTGTCGTTACAACCGCACGACGGCTTCTTTCGGCGGTCATTTGCTTTTCCATTGTGAGTTTAATTTCATCCGGTGGATTGATGTTTTTTAATTCGATACGAACAACTTTCACACCCCATTGTTGGGTCGCTACATCAAGGGCCGCTCGCAATTGGGTGTTGATGGTGTCTCGGGATGTAAGTGTATGATCTAAATCAAGGGAGCCAATGACATTTCTTAAAGCACTTAAGGTAAGCTGCTCGATTCCCCAATGTAAATTTTGAACTTCGTAGGTGGCGCGAACAGGATCAATGATCACAAAATAAATCACAGCATCAACAAGCATAGTAACGTTGTCACGGGATATTACAGGCTGTGGTTCGATGGGGCTAATTTGCTCTCTCACATCAATCGTAGCTCTGACACTATCAAAAAAGGGGACGATAATATTGAGGCCTGCTTCAGCCGTCTTATGATACTTGCCGAGGCGCTCAATAATCATAACTTGCTTTTGCGGAACAATTTTAATTGTTTTTGCCACAACCAAAAGAGCGAACACCAAAAGTACAATTAAAAAAACTGACATATATTTTCTCCTTTAAAGACCGTCTACTCTACTAAGAGAACGATCCCGTCTGAACCGGTTATCTTAACTTTTCGACCAATAATAAAATCATCCTTACCTCGAGCGGCCCAGTCTTGACCTTCGACTAAAATTCTTCCACCACCATGAACAAACGTTTCTGTGACTTCGCCCGTTTTTCCAAAAAGACCCTCTGTACGGCCAAGCAGAGTTTTCTTGGTATTGAATTTTCTCAAGAGTGGAGGTCGAAGGAGTCCCAAAAGAAGAATCATCACGGCGGCAAAGACAATGACTTGGGTCTCAAATTGAAAACCAAAACTTGCCAAAACACAGGGGACCAGGGCAGCTAGACCCGCCAACATAAAAACAAATGAAGTCACTAAGACTTCAATGCTTCCCAAGACAATCGCGATGACAAGCCAAACAATGGCATAACTGGTTAATCCGTGCATGGGCAACATGATTGGACCAATTAAGAAACTTGTCAATTAAGGAAGGAAAAATGTGGATAGGGTCGCTTTATCCACGGGCCCAGGGGAAAAATGGGGTCCTTTGGCTGCGCTTTGAATGGTCGATTGCACGAAACTCCAACTCTCTTTAAAGGGTGAATTGTCATTAGAGGCCTTCGCCAACTTTGCAAAAAGGCTAAGGGTGCGCCGATCAAATCTCTTGGTCTCAAATGTGCTCAAGATTTGCCAAAAGAGAAAGAGCGAAGAAGAGGAGGGGTTTTTGGTCTTGGTCAAACTCTCCAGTACTTCTTTACGGGTCAGGGCTTGAACATCAGTAAAACGAAAATCAAAATCGTCCCTCTTAGTTTGGTATTTCTTAAACCTTGAAAAAATATTTTTGTTTTTGAGAACTTCCTTTAAAAAAAGGTTCCAATCTTTATTGGAAGAATTTAAGAATATAGATATAAGTTCCCAAACAGCGTGATGGGCTTCGCTCCCTGCTATGAGGGCTTCTTTCTTTGATTCCTTATTCCCTTCAAGATCATCCCACCATTGAAGAACGTAGCGTCGTTGCTTAGAGGCATATCTTACTTCGTGTCCCACCCATGTTTCATATTCCTTTGACATAATTTGGTCATAAATAATAGGGGAGCGGCCCGTAAAATAAAGTTCAAATAAGGACTCACAAAGTTCAAAGGATTTAAGATCTGGAAGAAATGGATTTATTTTTTGAAGGGCCGTCCATTTTTTTGAATCAAGATCAACAGCCAAACCTTTGGCTTTAGTGAAGATAAGATAAAAATAATCTAAAGTGAGAACACTAAAAAGCTCGCTGGCTAAATGATTCTCTAAGAAGCGCTCTTTCTCATTCCAACTTTCCGTCCCCAAATTAATTGTAGCGAAATCATAGAAAGTAATATGAAGAATATCGTGAAGAATCCAGAGGGCGTTAAAATCTCTTCCTTTTTTAATTTCCTGACGACAAGCCTTCTCCAAATTTTTTAGATTTCTCAGATTTTCTTGGTCTTTATACAGATTAATCCGTCTAAGATGGGGACAAAACCCTCGAAGATCGGGAAGGCCTAATAATTTCCAAGAACTCCATCTTGGGGTCACCTTAAATTCTATTTTTGTCTTTTGTGCGTATTCGATAATACGCCCAACAAGATCAGGAAGACGTGACGCTGAGGCCATCGACTAACAAGTAGGGAGAATCAAAAGAACCCATCTGGCGAAAAGATGTTGAGCCAATAAGCTTAATGTTCTCTAAAAGTTCAAACATATTTCCCGAAACCATGACCTCTTTCAAAGCCCCTTTGCGTTGACCTTTTTCGACCCACCAGCTATTTTTTGCAATGCCACTGAATTGTCCGGAAACGGGATCAGTATTTCCAGAAAATCTTTTAAGAACCAACCCCGCATTCAGACTTTTATACAAATCATCTTGGCTACTTTTTCCTGGAGTAACTGTGAGGGCGTGAAGTCCGATGGACGGAATTGATCTTGCTCCTCCGCTGGCATTACCTGTGGGCTCCACTTTTGCGCGTTTGGCAGAAAATGAATTATGGGCCGTGAAATTTAGAATTCCATTTTTAATGATGTCATGTCGTACTGTGGGCACACCCTCGCGATCAAATGGATTCCATTCTCCAGGGCGGGTTCGATCATTCGGATCTTCGGCAAAAGTAAAGTCCGTTGAGGCCACCTTCTTACCCAGACTCTTACCCCAGCTTGACATTCCATCTTGTTGGCTTCGGGCATTGACGTTAAATCCGATAAGCCCTGCGACAAGAGACCCAATGGAAGCAGGATGTAGCAAAACGGGGCCCTTATAACTATTCCCCTTTATTGGTCCTAAACTTTGAATCACAGATTCCCGAAATTCCCTTGCCGTAGCCAAAATTTTTCCTTCAACTTCGCTGTAATTGCAAACCGTATCGGCGTCGTAATCGAAACTTGTGACCTCATCCCCATCTTTAGCCATCCCCATAATAAAAAAGCTACAGAGACATTGTTTTACAGTTTGGAAAATGCCATTTGAATTTTGAATCACACGGGTTGTTGTTTGAACTGAGAGCTCAGCTCGATCAATAGCGACTCGTTTGTCTTTACGGGATTCATCTACGAGAAGTTCTGTCCACGCCATCATCTCTTTTGCCGTGACGTGACTTAATTTTTCATTGGCCATCAGAAATTTTTCTGATTTGACTTTTACTTCGGCAATATTATGAAAAGGGCTCTCTTGACTGAGACGCGCGACCATTTGGGCTTCGCGAGCTTTTTCTTTAAGGTCATCCTCATCAAGGATATTTGTCGTGATAAAGCCGAGACGATTGCCCACAATGACTCTCAGCCCCAAAACCGTAGAGTGAGAACTCGTGGCCACGCTGAAATCCGTATTTTCGTAGACCACCTTCATTTCCGTATTGTCGTCGGCACAGACTTCAGCCCTACAGGGCTCTAAGCGTTTACACTCATTAATGAGGAGGTCACTGTATTTTTCTAAATTTGTCATTGCTTCCCTCCGACAGTGATTTCACATCGTAAGTACGGGCCACCAGCGTCTACTTTTGCAGGCTGACCCTTTCCACAGTGTCCCGCCCCTAAGTCCCACTTAAAATCTTTACTTACGGCATCGACGGTTTTTAAAACATCAAAGGCCTGGCCTGCGACGGTGACTTGTTGAACGTGTTCGGCCAATTTTCCATCCCTAATTTTGCGGACCTTGCAGGCACCAAACATGAATTCCCCGGTGGCGTCGGCCTGACCCCCTTCGGGACCGTCCACAAAGTAACCCTCCTTAATTTCAGAAATCATTTTGTCTAAATCATCATTTCCGGGTTGGATGAATGTGTTTCTCATTCTTATAAGAGGTTCATCGCTAAATTCCCAAGCTCTTGCGTTACCACCGGGCTCGGACCCAAAGTGAGCTGCCGTTTCACGGTTATGCAAAAAGTTAACGAGCTTGCCATCTTTAATGATATCAACTCGTCTCGTGATAATGCCCTCGTCATCAACGGGAAGAGTTCCTCCTGCGCCGTCAGCAAATTCGCTGGTGCCGCTATCGGCCAAGGTTACGAGATGGCTTGCGACCGTTTGATTTAATTTTTGCGCAGCCACACTTCCTGCCAATACAAAATCGGCCTCAACTGTGTGCCCAATGGCTTCGTGACTTAAAAGCCCAACCATTGCAGGGGAAAGGATGACTCGGGCTTTTCCCCCCGTCGGAGCTTCAGCCTTTAGAAGCTCAACGGCATTTTTACCGGTTTCATCAATAAGCTTTTCAACATTTTGATTTCTAAAAAGGCAATCCCAGGCTCCCGTTGCGCCCGCCGATTCATGACCGTGGGTTCTTAAAGCACCATCAGCGGCAAAGGCTGAGAGACGAAATTCAGGCCGCACAAGTTTCATGTGAGAATCAGCGCCGTCGGTGGTCATGATGATTTTCTCCTCGAAGACTTCGCTATACTGACAAGATGAACTTTCGACTTGCTTGGAGGTTTTTCGTAATTTTTCTTCTGTACTCTTAACAAGAGCAAATTTTTCTTCCCACGATAATTTTTCCAAATCTTCAAAGCCCTTTAAAAAATATTCACCACGAGCCAAATTCTTTGAAATCGCCATGGTGATTTTTCTTTTTTTTCGGGAAGCTAGCTCAATGGCCATTTCTTCAGCGGCCTTTAAAGCTTTGGTTAGTCCGTCGATTGTTGTGTCTCCAGTAGAAGCAAACCCAAAAGTGCCGTTAACCAGACATCTCAATCCAACGCCTTCATAGTGTTTACTCGACATTTCTGAAACTTCGCCTTTGAGGACGCCAAGTACGTGGCTCGCTTTTTTGTGATAGCGCATTTCGGTCCAAAAACCCGACTTCCCTAAAACGGCTTTAAGATTTTCGTGGATGGCCTTGGCTCTGGAAGACATAAGTGTAAACCTCCTGGCTTGGTGTTGGGTGTTCATCATATATGAGATGCAGAGCAGCAAGAAACGCCCGAAGATCGGAATACTACCTAGTCCAAAGGCCAACTGAGTTGTTTTAGCGATATTTTTATAGAAATCTAAGGACGACTGCCCTAAAAATAGTACCTCAGTGTGCCGAATAGCTTACGATTGCAAACCTCTATTAGGGAGATTGAAAATGAAATTTTTAGGACTGATCATTGGAACTAGTTTAATTCTTGGTTTAGCGGCCTGCTCCCATAATCCCAACAAAGCTGAAAAAATCGACACCACGATGAAAAACGAGGGCACGGTAACCGGCGAAACTGTCGGAATTAAAGACGGTAATATGGTTATCCAAAGAAAAACTCTTTTAACCGAAGAGCTCAGGGATATTCAATATGAAGTTTATGGACTTGAAGAACAGGTTTATGGCAACGAAGCCTTTAAAACTTTAGGACTTTATGGAGTTCTAAAAGATTGCCGTTTGCAACTTACTGACAAACATAATGGCGGTGACGGTAAATTGATTTGGACCGAACCCCTGGATCGCGTCACATCTAAAGAAGAAGAATTCAAAATCGGCGTAGATGAACACGATAAACTTGTGGCCGTTTCAGAAGAGTTTATTAAAGACCGCATCGCTCGCTTTAGGGAATACAAATCTCTTTTGACCAAACGTCAAACCGAGTA
>Ga0207037_10254_pt1 | contig 17099 bp, 15 predicted proteins | sample Alteio_BWMinCont_75_FD_153268 | JGI IMG/M metagenome (GOLD analysis project Ga0207037, IMG submission 153268) | Enriched cells from forest soil in Barre Woods Harvard Forest LTER site, Petersham, Massachusetts, United States -... | ecosystem: Environmental > Terrestrial > Soil > Temperate forest >... | reverse complement strand
CGCGGCCGATGGATGAAGATAGCGGAACGAAATCGCTTTCGCAGCGAGTTCAGCTATCGGCGCGTCAAAATGAGTCCCGTGGGGCTAACCCTAGTGGGAGCCGATTTCGACGATCATGAGCGCCTGGCCGACGGTCGTGCGCTGCTCATGAAACTGGTTTGCTGTGAAATAGCCATAGAAGCCACCGGTGGAATCGACCAATACCGGGGGATCTGAGGCATACGGATTAAAAGGGCTGAAATTGCTAAATCTGCCCCCATATTCCCCAAACTGATTCCAAATGGAAGTTGAGCTAAATTTATTTCCGAATTCACCGAATTCGTTCCAGATCGAATCTGGAGACACCTTGCTGGTATTCAGAGCGCCCAGGAACTGTTTATGACTCTCCCCTCCGAAAATAAACAGCACCGGAAGCGCCGTGCTTAAAGCGTACGCCTGTGGATTGGGCGCCGGGGACGGTTGCGGTGCAACGTCGACGTAGGCGTTATTGATGCGCGCTGCCGTTGCGGGATCAACCGCATATTCTCCGACGCCAGAGCGATTGGCGCAGCCTGCCACAAGACACGCCCCGAAAGCTAGATATATCATCCGCCTTTGCATCGACCTAATTGCAATAACGTGACGTTCGACGGGAGGGAATAAGATTTTTTCCGGAACGCCGAAGTCGTAACCTAGAAGCCGGTTTTCGCTGTCGGGCTGGATTAGCCCGCTGGTGGACACCGCAAAGACCGGCAAGCTTCAGCTGAGCGTTGAAAGAACTAGATTTTGGAAAGCCCGGATAGAATCCGCCGCAATTTCTCGGCCAATAGGTCGACGTCAGCTATGGTCACATGGAGATGCGGCCGGAGCCGGATGCTGGTGCGCCCCGCGCCCAGGAGGAGCATGTCCTCGTGCTGGAGTGCGGAGTCGATGACGGCGGAGTTGTGCTCCGCGGTCGCCAGGCTGAAACCCTGATAAAGTCCCTCGCCACGGACGTTGCGCAGGAGCTGCGGAAACTCGTTCAGCAGTTCGTGGAGGCGGCGAACGAGGTGGGCGCCTTTGGCCGGCACTTGTTCGATGAGGCGTTCGTCGCGAACGATTGCGAGTTCTTGGACGAAGCGAACCATGTCGGCGAGCGAGCCGCCCCAGGTCGAATCGAGGACGCCCTCGTCCTGCATGGATTCGCGCATGTAGAGAACGCCGTTGCCGAGCTTTTTGCCGGTGGCGATGGCCTGGGGCGGGTATGGGAGGCCCAACTGGTCGGCCATGAAGAAGGCGCCGGTTTGGCCGCCGGCGGTTTGGACTTCGTCGAGGGCGAGGTAGGTGTCGTAGTCGTGGGCCAGTTTGGAGAGGCCTTGGAAGAAGGATTTTTGGGCCACGCGGTGGCCGCCGGCGCCCTGGATCGGTTCCACTAGGATGGCGACGATTTCGCCGGGGTGGTCGATCAGGGTCTGTTCGACCTGGGTCAGAGCGGCTTCGGTGCGGCGGTCGTTGTCGGGCTCTGGATCATCGGTGTCGATTGCGGGAAAGGGGATCTGGATATTGCCGACGAACAGGCCCTGAAAATCCTTGGTGATGACCGGGGCATGGGAAAGCTCGGTGACATTGAGGGCGAAGATGGTGCGGCCGTGGAAGGCTTGGTCGAAGTAGATGAAGCGTCGGGCCCCACCCTTTTGGGCCCGCCTCTTGTCGTGGAGAGTGATGAGGTACTTCATCATGTTCTCGATCGCTTCGGCGCCGGAGTTGACGGCGTAGACTTCGAGGGCGGGGTTGCGTAGGCAGGCGGGCGCGAGGGCGTGGATGGCGCGGTAGTATTCCAGGCACTCGGGGGTCAGGAAGTCGGGGTTGGCAACTTTGTTGTTGGCGGCGAAGGAGAGGCGGCGGAGGTAGGCGGGTTCGAAGAGCCGGGGGTGGTTGTGGGCAATCCATTTGGAGCCGTAGTAGCCGGCCCAGTCGAAGATGCGGCGGCCTTCGACGGTGAAGAAGTACATGCCTTCGCAGCGGGAGAGGTCGAGGCAGAAGGGGTATGGCTCGGTGATGACGTAGCGGCGGAGTTCAGCGATCATGGCGGCGCTCTGAGCATCCGGGGCTTCGGCTGGTGAATCCGCCGCGTTTTTTGAGTGAGGAGCCGCCGGGGTCATTTTGGCCGATTCTACCAGAACCCATCACCCTCCGGTCAGCCGGAAATTGTGTCACATTAGCCGGAGGCCGCATTTTTGACCTGACAAACCGCCGGAGTTGGAGTCCATTGCGGGCTGAGATGAACCACCGCACGAATATCGCTCTAGCGATTATTATGCTTCCCCGCCCAGGGCGAGGAAGCGCGTAGCGGTATGACCTGATCTTACCAAGCAGCGCCATTTCCTTCGGCCCCGAGCGGATCTTCCGTCTCGGGGCTTTTTATTTTCACATGAAAACAAGCCCACCTCCCCTGCTCACGTTGAACGATGTTCTTGCGGCGCACGCGCGCATTGCGAGCGGCATTCGGCGGACGCCGTGTCTGCGGATGCCGGACCGGCCAGAATTTGGCGGGAGGGAGATTTGGCTGAAGCGGGAGGACTTGCAGCGGACGCGCTCGTTCAAGGAGCGCGGGGCGCTGAATGCCCTGCTGTGCTTGGCGCCGGAGGCGCGGACGCGGGGCGTGGTCGCGGCGTCGGCGGGCAATCACGCGGCGGGGCTGGCGTTTCACGGACAAAGGTTGGGGGTGAAGGTGATGGTGGTGATGCCGACGGGAGCGCCGGAAGTGAAAGTGATCCGTTGCCGGGGGCTAAACGCGGAGGTCATCTCGTATGGAGATAGTTTCGAAGCGGCCCAGGCGTACGCCGAGGAATTGGCCGCGGCGACTGGGCGGGCGCTCGTTCATCCCTTTGCAGACGCGGCGGTGATGGCTGGCCAAGGTACCATCGGGTTGGAGATCGCGGAGGCGGTGGAAAATTTCGATACCGTGGTGGTGCCGGTGGGCGGAGGCGGCTTAATCGCGGGGGTCGCGACGGCGCTGAGGGCCGTGCGTCCCGGCGTCAAAATTGTCGCGGTCCAAGCCCAAGATGCAGGCGGTGCGTCCCGCTTGGCGGACGGACTTGCGGTCGCCTTCGGCTCGCGCTCCAGTTTTGCGGGGGTCCAAGGACTAATCGATCGGCAGGTCGAGGTGAGCGATCCACAGCTGGCCTCAGCCATCCGGCTCTTGGCGCGGAACGGGATCATGGCGGAGGGCGCCGGCGCGGCGGCCCTGGCGGCGGTTCTGAGCGGAAAAATCGACGGCAGGCGGATCGTTGTTCCAATCACTGGTGGCAACATCGACGCGAAGGCCCATGAAAGGATCATGCATGAGCCGGTTGCGCCGGCCCAACGGTTGGAAAGGGCGGCCTGAAGCCTTACAGATTGCGCAAAATCCGAACCGAGCCAGGAATGGCAACCAACGCTACGATGGAAAAAATGCCGGTGGCCACCCAAGCCAAGGTCTCAGCCCAAGACACGCCCATCGCCGCGAATTGGCTGAAGAGCTTGAAAACGACGAAGGCGATGAAAGCGAAAAAAAGCGGGGCAAATACCCGGCGGGCTTCTTGTTCTTCGCGTTGGCGGCGGCGAGACATACGATGGGGGGTAACACAGGGAGCAGAATACGGGCGGGCATCAATTGCACGCCAAAAGGGGCTTCGTTCAATCAGGGATTGCCTGGAGTTGATGCATCTAGCGCTGTTCGAACCGCTACCGGCTTGGGTCGACATTGATGACCGAATTCCTTGCCACGTCATCGGGTGTGAAGGTCCCCAAGATCTCCGGGGGAATTGGGAAAAGCCAGTGCGGTACTCCGCTGTGTGCGTCGAGCGGTTGATAGGCAAAAATGGCCGAAAAGACCGTGCGTTCCCGCTGGAGCCAATATTGCAGACATCGGACCGTGCTCAAGGACAGGGTGAAAGTCCAGTGCGTCAGATATAGAAGAAGATAGATATCCGGACCCCGGGTAGACGCATAATGGCGGGACTTGGCATGGACCGCTGTAAGGATAGATCGGGCAAGCTCGTAGGGACGATAACTCGCAGGCGCAGCCGCATAAGGTCCAGTTAGCGGCGCGATCTCCATCAATTCCAGGGCGGCGGTCCCGGAAGGCGGGTCGAGCTGAAAATCAAAATCGTTTTCTGCGGTCGCCCGAGGATTCTTAAGCATAAACCTTTCTCCGCCGTCTCGGATCATTAAAGCGTTGATCGAGGCAATGAAATTTTCCGCCATCTGTCTTTCAATGGCTGCCTTTCCAGGTGAGAACGGCAATTGGACGAAGGAGCCGAGCAGCTTCCCATCCGCTTGTGCCGAGACTCGAAAGTGCCCGCTGATTCCGGTTAGCTTAGCCATCGTCGTACCAAATGGATAGCGCGCGCCAGATCAAAAAGTAAAGCTCTTGTCAGGCATACCCGACGGGATCAGCCTGAGTCATGAGCATCGCCGCCCTAATCGCCGAGGTGAAGGAAATGCAAACCGCAGGTCAGACTTCGGTTCAGCTCAACTTACTACAGGAGGTCCTGGAGGAGACCCAGCGGCTTGAAGCGGCTTCCACCGACGCGCAATGGCAGATGAAGTTTAGAGAGCTGACCCATCAATCGAACCTCGCTCACTATGACGCCCAACATCAGGCCAATCTCGCAGAGTATAACGCCCGCCATGCCGATAGTCTCGCTTTGCTGCAATCGGCTCTGACTGGCGCGACCGACGCCATCAAAGCAGCGCTGATCATCAACGGCGGCGCCGCACTTGCGATCTTGGCCTATCTGGGAAATTCGCATTCGACACCGACTCGCACCCTCGCTTCGTCGCTGGCTTGGTTCACGGCCGGGATCATCGTGGCAGCATTTTGCAGCGGCGGCTACTACCTTACGCAGTACCATTATGCCCAACGAAAGGAAGTCATGGGTAACTGCCTACGATGGGTCACCGCGGTCTTGGTCGTGATCAGTTTCTTGGCTTTTGCAGGTGGAGCGTACACGGCATACCGCGGGTTCGTTGACGGAATGGCTTTGCCCAGCCCGCTGCCGCGACTTTCGGCTCGGTAGGCCGGTGCTAATCTAAGCTTTTTACCCCGCTGTGATCTCGCCACGTTAAACCTCGGCAGGGTGCACAGATAATCGCTCCCACCGTCAGGGGCAAAGTATCATCTTCGGGGCTTGGAATCTCACCTCCGGTGGAATTCTAGGATTACCTACGATGGACCTCTTGGACGATGCCGTACTTGCGCACGGATGCCAAATCTAGCGCACTTTCACCCAAGAAATTGGCCGCGGCACCTGGTAAGATTCCGCGTGGGAAAACCGAAGGAAGTGAAGAGTCGCATGGACGAAGCAGTCGATACCGCGGAGGATTTGATCAAGGATGTGCTCCGCGCGCAGTCGATGCTGCCGTTTCATCGGGAGAAACTGTCGGAGCACTATGCGCCAGATCGCATTAAGCGGATCTTGGGGCTGGAAGAAGTCGGGGCCGACGAAATCAAGCGGGTGTTCGGGCTGGCGGGGGAACGGGCGAATGCGACGGTGTCAGGCCTGAAGGTTGCCGCCTTCGCGCTGAACGGCGGCGAAGTCTCCGGCCTGGATCTCAGCTTGGAGGGCGGAGCGGAGTGGACGGACGCATTGCGGTACGCGCACGGGACGGGAACGGGCGATGCGTCGCAGATCCTGTCGCCGCCGGCGGACGAACTGCTCCGGCGGATTCAAAACGGCGAATTGACGGACAATTTCTTTTCGGAGCAGAGCGTGCGGTCGCGGATCCGGCTGTACGGGTACTCGTCGGAGTTCGACCGGGTGATCGCCGAAATCAGGCGGAAGAAGGGGCTGGAGGTTTTGGTCGAGCATCAGGGAAACCAGCATCATAGGAAGGGGCATTCGATGCGGTTTGGGATGCGGCCGGCGCCGGTCGCGCCGACTAATATGGCACCGGGACTGAACCCGGTATTAACGCTGCCAACGGCGGCGGTGGCGAAAGAGCGAGAATTCGGGCGGTGGATCAAGGAGTATCTGTCCGCCGGAGAACGCACGGGCCAGGAACTGCTGCCGATTTGGCGGATTGGATCGCGGGCGGAATTTTTCCGGTGCTTCCCCACCCTGACGGCGGACGGCAAGATCGAGAGCAGCCGGCTGATTGAATTGCTGTCGGCGGTGCAGGAGAACCGGCATTTTGGGCTGGGCTGGAATCTCGAATATCACGCGCTGGAGTGGACGGTGGTAGCGCGGCCGAAGGTATCGTGGGAGGAGGCGCGGGCGAGGCTCAAGGCGGACTTGGCGCGACCGACGCCGGAAGTCGAATTCGGGCTTTCGACCCAGGCGGCGGGCTTGTACGAGTGGATTCGGGCGCTGGACTTGGGCGCGCTGGAGTTTGGGCTGTCGCCGTCGGTCGAGAAGGCGGTGCGGGAGAAACGGTTTCCGATAGCGGAGGGGTTACAGCGGAATTTGCGGACGGTGATCGAACTGCTTTGCGAGGAGATTACCGAACGGACTTCGTACCAACTGCGGGTGATCGAATGGCTGGAGGGGTATCACGATAAGGCCACGCGGATTCGGATTCGGCACAACATCGCTCGCGATGGCTAACTCAGGAGCCGTTCTCCCCACGTATTTTCTGCAAGCGAACCGAGCCTAATCATCCGGCGCCGGACTCCAAAATTCCGAATCGATCATCCACCCGTCGACCATTTTTGCGAGTTCTCCAACATTGAACTCCTTGGCCGTCTCTTCTGCTCGAAAACGACCATTCGGCAACAAACGATAAGCATTGAATCTGAATGCCGTGCGATTGATTGTGCCTCCCCAAAGTTGGAGCCTAAATTTCGTTCCATCGGTTACCGCAGCTAGGGTAAAGACAACGGTGGCGCAGAATTGAAACAGCCGACTTGGGACCCCGCCTTCGCAGGCGAAAAAGCAGATTCCATCGGGATGCCGGTCTGGCGCCGTACGAAGCAAATCAGACATTTTCCGGTTTCGTTCCATTGGCACCCAATCGTCGTCCGTAAGCACGAATGGAGTCCCAAGAGGCCGAACGCGATCGATAATTCGCAAAGGCAATTTGCCTTGATCGCCCAATCGGGCACAACCCTCGAATAGCATGTCGCGCAATTCGGACAAAGGAGCCTCCAGCATTTTGGTCTCAACTTCGATCTGCTCAAGTCGCTTGATCTTCTGCAAAGCTTCCTTGGCTTGTGATTCCGCCCATCCTGCTTGGGCTGCCGCCATAGCGGCAGCATCCGGAGTCACCGGTGGCCCCGGGAATCCGCCGGCCAAGCGGTACTCGTTCATGAGTTCAATGAATTTTGCGGCACTTGTCGGAATCGTCTCCTTGAGGGAGCAAGCCGCAAGAATAGCACGAGCGCGGGCTCGTCGAGGCTCCTTGACCATATCGTGGAACTGCCAATGAAATCTCTGCGGACGCCGCTTTCCCCCAACGGGCTCGCCAAGAAGAAACCCGTAGAGCCAACCCAGGCCCGCGATGTCACGTCGGGGATCGTCCGGGTCTAGTCCGTAAACTACAGGCGGGTTGAAGCCGTTGCCGATCTGCTGTCCATCCAACGGGGTGAGATTTTGCTCCAGGTAGTTCGAATGGGCAGCTACTCCAAAATCGATGATCACCGGCTGATCATCGTACATGATCACATTTGCAGGCTTGAGATCCCGATGCACCAATTTCTCTGAATGGACGGCCACGAGGCCTTCGGCAATTTTTTTGGCAATTTGGTACGCGCAATCGTAGAGATGCTCTGCACCTCCCGATTCGGCGACCCGCTCCCAATATGATTCCAAAGGCGTACCAAGTCGCGTTATGTAGCCCAGTTCGCCAGTGGTCTCATTGACATTAACATCGAGCAGTACCACGACCGCCGGATGTTTAACTCTGCCGATAGCATCAACTTCGTTTCGGAATCGGTCGTGAGCGATTTGCATCTTCGCTTCGGAAGCCTCCGGCTTGATCAGCTTCAGCACGCCCAGTTCACCGGAGCGCTTCCGTCGAACCTGGCAGGTGGTGCTTTGCCCTCCGCCTCCCAGTTCGATCAGAAATTGCCAATCCCGATCAAATGGCGCGGGAACAAGATTAACATAAAATCGGCTCTGCTTGGCAGCGGTCGAGTCGGATTTTAGGCTACCTTCCTGAACGAGCTGGGCGAAGACCGCTTGGAACGCAGCATCTAATTCCGGCTCCCATACTTCGTAGGGCATTGGCGCCGGACCTCCCGTCGAGTGGCGAATATGAAAAAATACTGCGGCTTGTAAGTCGTCGTAGTTAAAATCCGGAGCGCTAGACGATACGCCAAAGTAGTCGATTAGGGATATCCCATTATCATACACGTCCTTGGTCGCACCGCCGAGCACGGCCAAAGTCACCTCGCGCATCTGATCTATTTGCTGGAAATTCTCGTCGGACTTCATCGCTCGCGACGACATTCAGTTCGTAATGTCGATATTGGCATCGTAAGGCTGGGACGCGAGTTTCGGGTCGACCTTTACGTCGGAATCGATGCCTACGGACTTTAGGCCGTCCTGCAACGCTTTTACCAAATCCGCTCGATAAGCCGCCGACCGAATCCGGACGATGATTCCTCGTTCAGGAGTGTATTCCTCAAAATATGCTGCGGTCACTTCGGTGCCAGCCTTGCCGAGAGCGCGAGCAATATCTCCAGCAAGACCGTCTCCTGCCGGATCGCCCCGATGGTAGGTGACCATCACCTTCGCCCTCGGCCCAGAAGACCACACTTTCGCCAAGCCCTCAACCTGTTCATCGGATAAGCGGGGCTTTGCCGTAGCCGAGACATCAGCCGATCGTCCTCGCGCATTTTTTTCTCGAAGCAGCCGATCTCGATCCTCTTGGACAAGGGAGAGCTGCGCCTTCGTTGTCGCCAGAATGGTATTTGCGAATATTTCCCATGCACTAAAAACAAGCCCGCAAGAAAATAACAGGATGGCAACAAGCCCCCACTTCTTAAATCGCTCGATTGTGTGATGGATCCAGTTTCCCTTGATGCCGCTCGCATCCGAATCGCCAGCAATTTCCAAAGCCTGTCTGGGCAGGTCATCAAATTCGGGCTGATCTGCTCGTTCACAAACGTAGAGATCTCGAAAGTCCCCGCTATCGAGAGCCGTTACTTCGAAGAGACCAGCCGTATAATTCGGGTCGGCTATCCCGTGCGAATGAAGGAAGCGACCGTTCGCGGTCTCATGACGCAATCGGAACGACTCACCAAACAACCAGGGACCAACCTTTTCGGGCAGAACAACCCAGTCGTCCATCGTATTGCCTTCGCCGGGAGCGAGGTGGACAAAGGTCGTGACCTCTCGCTGACCGGTCTTGCCGGTTAGAGGTGCCGGATTGTTGTGGCTATGTAGATTTCGGCGCGTGGCCACGTGCTCCAACCGAATCGCATCTCCATGCAGAATCTCCTTCCCGTTCATTCCTGCACCGCGCTGATTGTGCGAGGGTTTTACGAGCCAGATTGAACTTTGATCTCTTTTCGCCGTCCCGCCGACCATGTTCTGGTGCGAACTACCTTCGTGATAAAATCCACGTTCCAGAGCGGAAAGGAGCGCTCCGGTGTCGAGATGCCGAAGGCGAATTTTCATCCCAATACGGATCGAATTTAGGTTTTGTTCAGGCATCATTCGCCATGATGCAAATCCGCGAGCGTCAGCCAATTACAATAACAGACCTCGAATCGCCAAAGTTTGCCCAAGAATCAATCGGCAAACCCCGTCGGGGAAGAATCAAGCGGAGTTCGTGCTCAGTTCGGGCCAAACGAGCCGAGCTCGCGTTGAACCGGCCTCCTGGGCTTAGCCGGAGGAACGAAGCCATAGAGCGCAGCGAAATACACCTGTTCGCAGAAGGGGCTGTCGTCGAGTTGGGGCAGCATCAGCTTGGCCAGAGCAAGCTGACGCCGGGTTTCGGCGGTTTCGGGGTCGTCGGGAGGGATCATGCGGCGATAATGGCAAGTGCCGCGCGGAAAATTGCGGCCTCCGGCCTGCCCAGGCTCAGGATGTTGCTTTCCAATGAGTTGAGACAACTGTGACAGAGCAGTGCCGGGGACCGCCAACGGATTCTTATTTGTCACAATAGAGTGACGAGTCATTTCGTTCGAACGCCATCGCCAGGCCTCAGCTTTCCGCGCAAGCGCGGTGTCGAATTCTAATCTACGTGTGACGCCCAACCGGATGCAGAGGTAGTTCCGCGGCAGCGCACGGCGAATTTGTTTTCGGCGCAGACCGTCCTCCGATTCGGCCAGCACTTGCGTGTCGGCGCGGCTCACTCGTCCGATTGGTGGTACGCTCCCTGATTCAAGCGCCGTACGCGCAGGTGGACCGAATCGAAATACTGTAGTCGACGGGAAAGTGGAGCGGGAAACCAGCTACCGGTAGCGCGAGAGGCTGCGGGTCAGGCTCGTCGGGCACTGAACACGGCAAAGCTTCGAAGCTCGAACCCGAGGGCCAGAGTCGCCTCAATCCCGGCTCGCGGGATAATTTCCCGGGTTGTGGTCCAGCTCCGTTACGGGGCCCGAGGCTCGAACTCCATTTATTGAAATGCTCACCCACTCAGAAGCGATGCAGGATTTTCGGTCAGGTTGTCCTTCGTCTGACATGCTGATGTTAAGCGTAAGCGGCGGTAGGCAACTCGTAGGCGATCTAACCGTAAACGTAGCAATAGCGGGCATGTTATAAGGTTGGCGCCCCAAAGGACGTTCTTCATGCGGCCACAATCGAGATAGCAATAACATATTATGCTGCTATGCAACATATAACGGATTATAAATTTGCCATTTAATGTTTGGCCGCGACACGGCGTGGAGGCGGCGATGAGGCGCAATTAAGCTGAGATATCACCTAAGCCAGCGGAAGGCATGATCTGCTGCCAGATAGAACGCATAAACTGTCATTCGATCGCGCATTCCTTTCAGGAATATTGTCAGTCGCGCTCAGTGGGTAGCAAATCGTCGCGACCCGGAACAAGTTCACTTCTTTAATTCTTGCGCGGAGTCAAATCACCTGAAATTACGTTAATCTGATGATGGTGCGGCACTGGTCCTGCTGCTCCGCCGAACCAAACTCCATCTGTGTAGATCCATACTCTTTGTGCGACCCCAACAAACCCGATTGCACTCGTCTGTGCATAGAACCCGCAAGGAATGGGCGGAATTGGCGGCCGCAGTTATCGGCCTTGGCGGGCTGCTTTTTACGGTGTTCAGTTACGTTCAGACGCAGAAGGCTGAGCAACGGGCCCGCAATCTTGAGACCTTGATGAAAGCGGCGGAGTTAATGGGTGACGACCAAGGCGCTTCAACCCGATCCGGGGCAATTGTGACGCTCGGGCAACTCGGCCACGAAGGTCCGTTCGAGCAACATCAACTCTCCCTGTTCTTAGAGCACTTTGTGAGGGATCATGCCACCAACAAAGAGAGAAGCGAGGCCTCTGCTAAATCGAAGGACTGGCCCACGGTAGATATTCGCGCCGCACTGGAAATCCTAGCGTCTATTTCCAGCACGGCAGAACCGGGTCAGCATTCTGAAAATCCTAAGATCGATTTTCACGGAGTCTGTCTGCAGGGCGCCGACTTGAGCTTTCTTCATGTCGTATATGGGTGGGATTTGTCCGGGGCAGATCTAAGCCGGGCTAATTTGAACGGCACCACGTTCACTTACTGCCGATTCAGCGCGACCAATTTCTCGCACGTCCAATTTGAAGATGGTCGCATCGAAAAGTGCGATTTGTGTGATGCCAAGTTTGTGGGCGCGGACCTTCTTCGCACCTCGATTAGCAACTGCCCTGCTAGAACGACCAACTTCGACGCCGCCGACATTAATTTTGGCGCTTTGGTCTCCGATAACCTCTACAGCGCAACTTTCGAACGCGCCAAAGTCGCGGATACCGACTTTGGTGGAAGCGACCTTCGCAACGTCAGTTTGGCGCACATCGAAATGCCCAGTCGCCCACTTTACCAACTTGCGCAAGGCGATAATTCGACCATCCTTCCGTCCGCCTTCAAACGCCCCCGATCTTGGTAGTCAATAAGATACTTATGGATAACATGATAAGTCGCCGAGCTGCAGTTAAGGGCTTCGCAACCTGCGCGGCCGGCGTATTTCTGCCGCTTCTCTCCAGTTGCGCTCGCGATACAAAAAATCGGGCCCGACTTCAACAGCCATGGGTCAACGACGCAGAATTCATCGGTTACTTTATGGCGGCGAAGCGCGGCTATTATCGAGACGAGGGCTTGGCCGCAGAAAACATGGAAGGAGGGCCGGATATTGTTCCCGAATTGGTGACCCGCAAGGGGAACGCTGAGATTTGCCTGACTACGCCGGACAATACCTTCGCCCTTATCGCCAAACAGGGTATGGCGCTTCGCATCATCGGGGCCCAATATCAAAAGAGCCCAATGGGGATAATCAGCCTCGGACCTTCCGGCATCCGTGAGCCCCGAGACCTGATTGGGAAGCGAGTCGCGGTGCCTTCCGTGAACACCTTGACCTTCGAAACTTTCCTCCGTCTCAACAATATCATTCCCGATCAGGTGCTTGTTCAGCCGTACAACTATGATCCGACGCCTCTCGTCGACGGCAACGTTGATGCCACCCTCGATTTTGTGACCAACGTTGCGTACACGGTTGAAACCCTGATTCGTAACCGGCTCACGCAAAAGCAGGCAGTCGCCGGCACCACCGACCCTGACAAATGCACCGTCAGCTCCTTTCTCCTGGCCGACAAAGGATTCCCCCTGTTAATGGACACCGTTGTAGTGACCGAAAGCTACCTCCGCGACAATCGTTCGATTTTGAAATCTTGGCTACGCGCGAGCCGAAGGGGTTGGCAGGAGGTTTTTAAGGATCCAGAGTCGGCGGTTAAGGAAATAATGCCACAATATCTTCCGAAAACTCAGCGCCAACTTGAACTAGAAATCAGTTTCTGCCGCCGAGAACAGCCGCTCATTGACAACCCAGCCGGCATCTTTCACATGTCGCAAGAGTCCATTCGCCAGACTATTACCTCTTTGAGTTATATGGGGATCAATGGCCGGCAGGAGGAGTATTTCGATAATTCCTTAGTCGAAGAATTGGAGCGTGCCTGAGAGCGATGAGCTCGACCGATCAAATAGACGGTACCTCGTCGGTGGCGTTGAGTGGGGTGTCGCATTGGATGCAGCGCCCAGGTTCGAAACCAGTTCAGCTCTTTCAGAACTTTTCACTTACTGTTCCCGCTGGCGGCATTCATGCGATCTTGGGAGAGTCGGGGTGCGGCAAGAGCACCTTGCTCCGCCTCTTGATCGGTGAGCATCGTCCGAGCGCCGGAGAGATCTTGGTCGGCGACAAAGGCCCGCGGCAGTTTTGCCGGAATGGGAGCATGGGATACGCGGAACAGGAGCCGACAATTCTACCTTGGCGAACCGTTCGAGAAAACATCGCTTTGCCGGCCGTACTCAAGGGTACTGAACCCGACAGAAAGCTCATCGACGAATTGCTTCAATGTACCGGGCTGCACCCGATCCAGCATCAAAATGCAGTCAGGCTGTCCGGGGGAGAGAAAAAGCGACTGGCTTTTGCCCGCGCGTTTTCAGACCAGCCATCGCTCGTCTTACTCGACGAACCATTCTCAGGGGTCGATCTAGCCGGGCGGCTTAAGATGTACGATTGGCTCCACAAGATCTTTCACACAAATAATCTGCACCAAACAGTAGTCTTGGTAACGCATAGTATCGAGGAAGCGTCGCTACTGGCGCGCAGCGCCACCGTCATCGCCAAGCGCGACGAAAGCGCCGCGGCGGCGGCGCCTTCCATCGCCGTCCTTGATTTTCCGGAGAATCCACTTCCCATTTCGGCATTGGAAACCGGCAGTCCCGACCGGCGCGGCTACATCGAAAGTTTTGAGCGCCTCTATAGCGCGTGCCATACCGCTTGGTGTAAGCCCGACGCGGCAATGGCAGGCAATTAGCCGATCGCGATGAATCCTTTCTACGCTCTTTTACTCACGATGGGCCGGGCAGCGGCCGCCGAGATCTGTGGCGTGGCAGTGGGCCTGCTCTTGCTTATTATTAGCCGGCGGCGAGGACTTCGGAACCTCTCGATTCTGGTCGAAACGCTAGCATGCGTGCCCGCCGTCGTCGTGTCCCGCCTGCTCTCTTCCGTTCTCCCGCTCCCAACAATGGTCGGCCTACTGGTTGGCTTCGCGACTATATTCCCTACATATATTCTCGCGGCGCCTTTTTTTGAAGGCACGGTGGCCTCGGCCAATACCATGATGCGGACATTTGGCTCCCGCCGACCGATTGAGCTGTGGCGCGGGGTGGCACCATACATTCTTTTTCCTGCCATCCAATCATTTCGACTTCTCTGGCCGACCGCCTTGTTGGTCACGATGATAGTCGAATGCAGCGGCAGCCAAAGCCACGATGGCTTCGGATATTTGATCATCCCCACTCTAAGCCAGGGGCATCAGTCCGCACCGTTTGTCATCGCGTGTTCGTTAGCAGCACTAATTCCGTTCATGCTGCTCCAAAAATGCGAAAAGGCACTCGCCGCTCATTGGGGTTTGGAACGACATGTCGAGCCGAGCCTGGCCACGAACGAAATCGTTGGAGCGTTGCGAATGCCCATTCGTTTCGTCACCCGCTATGGGATATGCTGTCTGATGCTGGGAGTTCTGGCGGTGGTCGCCGTAGATCTTGCCGGCGGGATACCGCCCGTGCTCCGGCTTTTCTCGGTGGGTGCGGAGGCCAATTCAGCTTTTGTCCAGAGCTGGTTCGTGGCAGTGGTCGTTTCTGCCGTGGCGACCCTCGGAGCGTGCGCTGTAGCGATTATCGCCGGTGCGGCGCTAGCTTTTTTTGCCACTCTCGCGAGCGCCTATGGTCCGGCTGCGGCCGAATTCGCGGTCAATTTCGCCATCATGATTCCCCAGGCGGTGCCCCTCCTCGTCTTTATCAGTCTCTTCCAATCGCTGTTTTACCGGCATTCCGCTATCGGTTTCCTCGCTATCATTATTTCGACGGTTTTCTTCCCCATGTACGAATGCGCGATTGGTCGCATGCGGAAATTCCTGCAAGGCTCCCGAGCAATTCTCTTAGCGGCTGGCGTCGAACCAAGGCGCGCACCATTCGCCATCCTGCGCGGTCCAATCGTTGATGGTCTCTGGATCGGGGCGAAAATTGGTGCATCGCGTGCCATTGCAGCCGCAGTAATTGCCGGCTATCTCATTCCCAATTTGACGTTTGGGCCATTCGTTCTCCGCAATTTCGGCCTCGGGGGCATGGCGAAGGCTACCGCCATGACCGACTTGCAAGAAATTGCCGGAATCGCGTTTGTGGCCGTGGTCACTTCGGTCGTCCTGATTGACCTAACCCAAACGATCAGTCTTCGCCAACTCGCTCGGCGGATTCCGTATGAAGGATGAACGGTATTAGCTACGAGCATGACCTCGCTCATGCAGGAGTCGCCTGGCGCGCCGGGCTTGCTGCCCCCCTCTCTCTGGCCTCACGGACGCCAGCGCGCCTTTTGCTTGTAACAGGAATTGGCGCTTCCGAAGGTGTCGCCTGCTGCCTCGCCGGCTTTCTACGCGCGCAGGGTTGGAATCGCTGTCGCTTCATCCCCGCTGACGAGTTGCTTCAACAGCCAACTCCTTCTTCCAGCCTTCTGCTCATAAGCGCCGGGGCGAGCCACCTAGATACGACGCAACTGCTCCAAACGGCGGGGAATCAACCGGTCACTGTGATAAGTTGCCGCTCACAAGCGGATTTCGAAAGAGCACTCGGTCGTCCGTTACCGCCAAATTGGCGTTGGATTGCCGCTGCTGAACCTAGCAGTGCTACGGCCGCATTTGTCCCAGCGGCCAAAGCCGTATCATGCCTTGCAGCCGGTCTCTCCGCGTTTGGCGGGAAAGCGATCGCTGCTAAAGCCGCAGATCTGTGGAGCGATGCCACCGCTGCGCTTCAGGCAACTTCCATCGGCTCACGATGTGAGCGGCTTCATATTCTTGCTTTTCCGGGTGGGCGCGCGGCTGCGTATGATTTGCAGAATCGCCTGCTCGAACTCGGCGGGCTGATCTCGATTTTGCACGAGCCTCTCGGATTCGCGCATGGACAATATCGCGCACTCGAGGGAAGTCCCGCGAGAACAACCAAGCTGGTCGCCTTCATAGCCGCTTCCGATCAGTTGAGTTGGACCTGGCTACGGAGCTCCTTGCCACAGACTATCCAAACCTTCGCCATTCAGACCTCACACCAGGGATGGATGGCGGAAGTAACCCTGCTCCTAAGCAGCATTCAGGCGCCAGCGCTTCTGCTCGGAGCTAAATGAATGCGCTGGCCCAAGACTCCAGCCTGGGGTGACCGCATCTACCGGCAGCTCGGTTCGAAACTTTATGCCCGCTAAGGTTCCCCCCCCCCAACTAGAAGCCCTGCAAAAAGCGCATCGCTGGCTCCGCGCGCGCAGCGGTGGAGAAGATTATCTGACGCCCGAGTACTACTCTCAGATCCTGAAACCATACTACTTCGGCGGGCAGAGTGACCTTGAGATCTTGCGGCGGTTTGTCGAGACGCGCCACTTTCCCAAAGCTGCGAAGGCCCTGGAATTGGGTTGTGGACCAGGACGAGCGACCAATGTGTTGCGGACCACCACTGCGCTAAATCGAGGCGTTATCGACCTTGTCGATCTCAGCGAACCCATGCTGCGAGCAGCCATGGAAAAATATGGGAATACCTCCGAAGTTCGCTACGTCCGTAATGACCTATTAACCTACCTTGAGCACACCCCGGACCAATATGATTTACTCGTAGCAATGTGGTCCTTCTCGCATGCCGTTCATCAAGCAATCTATCTTCGCGGCGAGGAAGCTGGATTCGCGTTCGCACGGTTAGTTATCGAGCGGATGTGCCGCGAGGTCTTGGTGAAAGGTGGAAACGGGTTTATCATGCATTTCGACGCGTTGAGTGAAGAGCAGAAAATCAGCCTATCGATCCGTCGCCGCCGGTTTCGATTCTTTCGGGAGGGCCAGCAGAGTCCAAGCCACGCTATTCTTCTCGCCGTATTCGAGCGGTTGGCGGCAGAAGGTATTGTCGAATTCGAAGTTCAACATTTCAGCGGGGATGCCATCCACTATAACTCCGCCGACGAAGCGCTGGA
>Ga0207037_10251_pt1 | contig 17135 bp, 19 predicted proteins | sample Alteio_BWMinCont_75_FD_153268 | JGI IMG/M metagenome (GOLD analysis project Ga0207037, IMG submission 153268) | Enriched cells from forest soil in Barre Woods Harvard Forest LTER site, Petersham, Massachusetts, United States -... | ecosystem: Environmental > Terrestrial > Soil > Temperate forest >... | reverse complement strand
GATCGAGCGCCCGTAGTTACAAATGAGGCGACGAAAAGACAATCCGCCCTCCACTCTATAATTGGTCACTATCTATCAGTAGTTCGATAGCTACGATCCTTATACCACATAGATTGATTATCTCACCGTGCCTTTAGCGTGCTCCCAAAAGTGATCAAGTCAGGAGGCGGCTTGGGTGGCCAGGGCTTCGACTACGGCGAGATTCGGGAGGAGATCTTGCGGGATGCCGTGGCGTTCGCGGAGGTAGGGGAGACTGTTGTAGGAGACCCAGACTTGGCCTTGGGCGTCTTCGTAGACGAGGATTTTGAGTGGCAGGTCGATGGCGGAAGTGGGTGCGGCCAGCATGACGGGAGTACCGCCTTTGGGATTGCCGAAGATCAGGAGTTTGGTGTTGGGCATGGTTAGGCCGACTTTGGCGGCTTCGCCGCTGTGGTCGACGAGGGCGAAGATGGTGACGCCTTTGGATTCGAGGATGGATTGGAGTTTGGCGACGGTTTCGTTGACCGAGTGGGCGCTGGGTTTGGTGACCAGGCCGGGGTCAGTTTGTGGGGACATGAAGGACTCCTTGGGGTGCGCAAGATTAGATTGCGCCCGAGAGGGTTGCGTTTCAGGGACCGCGGCGGAATTGTGAAGCAGCGCGAGATAAGCGGCCATGGCTAAGCCTATCAAGGCCAGGAGTAGGGCGGCAATGGCTACGCGTTTGGCGGAACGGTGGAAGTCGAGTTCAATGGATGCGAAATGGGTGCCGAATTGTGCGTGACGGCGTGCGGCGTAAATGTTGACGGCGACGCCTGAGAGGATCAGGACGATGCCGAACCAGAGCGAGAACTGATGTGATTGTGGGGGCAAGGTACGCTGCACAAGTTGGAGCTCCTGCAAGAAAAGGCCGAAGCGGGCGACTACGAAACCGAAGCCCATTAGCGAGAGGCCGGTGCGAATCCATGCCAGGAAGGTGCGTTCTTCGGCTAGGTAGTCGCTGATAGCGGGTTTGGCGGGCGTGTCCATGGCGTGGTCCTCGTGGGTATTCTAAGCCGATGCGCGCGAATCAGGAGATCAGAAAGGGTAGAAAAAGTAAGGAAGGAACGAAACGAAAGAATCTCCCACGGCGGGCACAGAAAGAGTTTGGAAAGAGGTCGTTTGCAAAGCGCGTGTTAAGGGAGCGGGCCGATTTCGATTAAATCGCGAGCGGCTTGGGCAAGATCGGCGGGTTTGCCGAGGTCGCGCCAGTATGAGTTGTCGGCGAGGAAGGCTTGGATTTTTTCGTCTTGGGCAGAGAGGCGGAGGTAGGAGTCGATGATGGAGAAGACGCCGGTTTCGGTAAGTTGGGGGAGGAGGCGGGGAGACAGGATGTGTATGCCGGAGAAGGCCAGGGGGATTAACGAGGAGGTTTCTCCGGATTGGAGAAGTGGCGAGTGGTGAGTGGCGAGTGGCGAGTCACCCTCGATGCGGCGGCCGCAAAGTTGGAGTTTGTCGTTGAAGAGCAGGTAGCGAGAGGATTCGCGGTGTTGTATGGCCAGTGTGGCGAGGGCATGGTTTTCTTTATGGAATTGGAGCATTTGGGAGAGATCGATGGTGCTGATTACGTCGACGTTGTGGAGTAGGAAGGGTTCGTCGGGCTGGCTGGAGTTTTTTTGAGGGGAGTCTTCGAGGAAAAACCAGGAGGCTTTCTTCAGGCCGCCGCCGGTGTCGAGCAAGAGATCATCTTCACGGGAGATTTCGATGCGCATTCCGAAATTGTTTTTGGATTTGAGGTAGGCGACGACCATTTCGGCGAAGTGGTGGACGTTGATGATGACTTCGGTGATGCCGAAGGTGCGCAGGCGGGTTAAGGTGATTTCCAGTAGTGTGCGACCCGAGAGTTCGACCAAGGCTTTGGGGCGCGTGTTGGTGAACGGCTGGAGGCGGGTGCCCAGGCCGGCGGCTAGGATCATGGCTCTCATGAAGGGGCTTTCATGAAGAGGCTTTCATGTGACGAGTTTTTCCTGCTCGATATGGCGGACGATTACCTCGACGCCATTTTTGGCGCGGAGATGTTTTGCTAGTTGCTCGGCCAAGTAGACGGAGCGGTGCTGGCCGCCGGTGCAGCCGAAGGAGATCATTAGATTTTTGAAGCCGCGGTGATGATAGGCGGCGATGGTGGAGTCCACCAGCGAGAAGACGTTGGCCAGGAATCGGTGGACGCTTTCCTGCTGCTGGAGAAATTCGATCACCGGAGCGTCTTTGCCGGTCAGGGATTTGAAACGCTCTTCGCGCCCGGGGTTAGGGAGGCTGCGGCCGTCGAAAACGAAGCCGCCGCCGTTGCCAGATTCATCGTGGGGGAAACTGTGATGATAGGAGAAGCTGAAGATGCGGACCACCAGGGTTTCAGCTTGAGATGCCGGGCTCGGCAATTTTTCCGAAGGCGCCAATTCCATAAAGAAAACCATGCCCTCGCCACACTGGCCATACATTTTTGAAAGCGTCGGTGAGGACTGGTAGCGCAATCGGGAGGGATGTGTTGTGCAGCAGCCAGCGGAGATTCTTCAGGGCGTAGGGGACGGATTGCAGGAAATGTGGTTTGCGCTCGTAGAAGCCGCGGAAGCCATAGGCGCCTAGGGCCTGCATTAAGCGGACGTAAACGTAGGCGTGATAGTGCTGGAGAAAAGTTTCGCGATCGAGAGTGACGTAACGGGATAGCGAATCGAGGTAATGATCGAGGAGCTGCTGACGAAGAGCTGGCGGAAGATCGGCTTTGGAATCGAAGAGCAGCGAGGCGATGTCGTATTGGAGAGCGCCTTTGCGGCCGCCTTGATAGTCGACAAAAAAAGGCTGCCCGTCGCGGAGCATGATGTTACGGGATTGGAAATCGCGATAGAGAAAATAGTCGCGAGGGGCGCTGAGAAGGAAATCGGTGAGGCGGCTGAACTCGTTTTCGAGAGCTTGTTCGTTGAAAGGGATACCGGCGAGGCGGAGAAAATAGTATTTGAAATAGTTGAGGTCCCAGGCGATGGATTGGCGGTCGAAACTCGCGATGGGATAGCAGATGTCGTAATTCAGATCGCGGCCGGCTTCCACCTGGAAGCGCGGAAGGACGGAAACAACTTTGCGATAGGCTTCGATAGCTTGCGAGGAGATGCTTTCGCCATCGCGATTTTCGGAGAGGAATTCGTAGAGCGTGGTGTCGCCCAGGTCTTCTTCGAGGTAAGCGCCGTGATCGAGGTCTTGCGCGTAGATTTCCGGGACGGGAAGACCGTGTTTGCGGAAGTGGCGGGAAAATCCGAGGAAGGCGACGTTTTCTTCGCGGACATCGTAGAGGACACCGATGGCTTTTTGAGTGCCCGTCGTAAGGCGGACTAGTTTGCGGCCGGAGGCACCGAGGTCGCCTTTGAGAGGCTGGACCTGCCCGGCTGGGAAGCCGAAGTGCGATTCGAAGAGTTTTTTTAGAACGTCCATTCCGTACGAATCCAGTCAAGCGATCTGATAAGACCAAATAAAATCGCCTTTTCTAGCATAGCTGATTGTCAGGGAAGAAAATTGGTTGCCGACGAGTGGTTGTGCTCAGAAAAGCGGTACTCGCGCAGCGGGGGCATACGGCAGAAAATTCGCGCAGCAAGCGGCGCCACCACAAAAAAAAGAGAACTGCGGGCTCGGGTGATTGGGCAACTTTGGGCTGAGTTGTGGAGCGTGGCTATAATGGAGGAATGGCCATACGGTCAAAGAGGAACATGGTGAAGGATCGGCGCCGGACGGAAGAGCGGCTGGCGGCTTCGCGGACGTTGGACTGCATGACGGCGGGGGAGATTGTGCGGTTAATGAACCGTGAGGACCGCACGGTGGCGGCAGCGGTGGGGCGCGAGAGTGCCGCGATTGCGCGAGCTGTGGATGCGATTGTTCACGGGATGCAGCGCGGCGGACGGTTGATCTATGTTGGGGCAGGATCGAGCGGGAGGATGGCGCTGCTGGACGCGACGGAGTGTCCCCCCACGTTTGGCATTTCGCCCAAGACGGTGCTGGCGTTGATTGCGGGAGGAAAGCGGGCGTTGACCGAGGCGGTGGAAGGCGCGGAGGATTCGGCGCGCAATGGGGAGCGCGATTTGCGTGCGGAAAAACTGTCGCGCAAGGATGTAGTGGCGGGGATTACGGCTAGCGGAACGACGCCGTACGCGGTGGGCGCGATTGAATACGCGCGGAAGCGTGGGGCGGTGACCGTGGCGATTACTTCGAACCGCTCATCGCCGATTGCGCGAGTGGCAAAAATTGTGATTGCGCCGGAGACGGGAGCGGAAGTGTTAACGGGATCGACGCGGCTGAAAGCGGGGACGTCGCAAAAGATGGTGTTGAACATGCTGTCTACAGCAGCGATGGTGCGGCTCGGTCATGTGTATGAAAACTTGATGATCGATGTAGCGCCAACAAATAAAAAGCTTTCCAGACGCGGAGTGCAGATCTTGGCCGAGGCCAGCGGGCAAAAGATGCCCACCGCGGAACACGCTTTGCGTCAGGCGGGACACGACCTGCGCGTGGCGCTGGTGATGTTGAAGATGGGGCTGGGCGCGGGGGAAGCGAAAAGGCGGATCGATGCGTGTGGTGGAGATTTGCGAAGGGCGCTTGCAAGAGGAGCAAGCAAATAGAGAAAAGAGGGACGCGCTGAAGTGCGCCCCTGCATGGAATCCGACGCAGAATAAGCGGGCCGCATGGGTATCGCGCGATAGAGGAGTTGAGAAGGAGCTCATGGATAAATTTCTGATACGGGGCGGGAAGGCGCTGCGGGGGACGGTCGAGATCAGCGGGGCGAAGAATTCGGCGCTTCCTGCGATGGCGGCCTCGTTGTTGACGGCGGAGGCGGTGACGTTACGCAATATTCCGAAGGTGCGCGATATCGTGACGATGGGAAAGCTGCTTGCGTTTATGCACGCCACCGTTTCCGTTGCGGGATTCCCTGCCAGCGAGTATGTGATTTGCGCGCCGCGGTTGAATGAAGAAGTAGCTCCGTATGAGTTGGTGAAGACCATGCGGGCGTCGATTTTGACGCTGGGGCCATTGATGGCGCGGACGGGAAGAGCGCGGGTTTCATTGCCGGGCGGATGCGCGATTGGGGCGCGGCCGGTGGATTTGCATTTGTCGGCGCTGGAAAAAATGGGAGCGGTGATTACGACTTCGCACGGATATATCGAAGCGAAGGCCCCGGGGAATGGCGTGCAGCACGGATTGCGAAAGGGGCGGTTGAAGGGCGCGCGAATCGCGTTTGAGAAAATTACCGTGACGGGGACGGAAAATATTTTGATGGCGGCGACGCTGGCGGAGGGCGAGACGATTCTGGAGAACGCGGCGCGCGAGCCGGAAGTGACGGATTTGGTTGTGTTGTTGCGGAAGATGGGGGCGGAGATTTCTGGCGATGGGACTTCCACGCTGCGGATTCGCGGCGTTGAGTCGCTGCATGGGACGGAACATGCGGTGATTCCGGACCGCATTGAAGCGGGGACGTTTCTTGTCGCGGGGGCGATTACAGGTGGCGAACTGACAATTAAGAATTGCGCGCCGGAACATTTAGGAGCGGTGATTGCGAAGTTGCGGGAGACGGGAGTTGAGATTGAGATCGTGGATGCATCGACGCTGCGGGTGCGCGGTGCTCAAAAGCTGGTGGGCGCGAACATGACCACCGAGGAATATCCGGGATTTCCAACCGACATGCAGGCGCAGTACATGGCGCTGGCGACGCAGGCTACCGGGACGTCGGTCATCGAGGAAACGATATTTGAAAACCGCTTTCTGCACGCAAGCGAAATGATGCGCATGGACGCGCACATTGCGATTGATGGACGAAAAGCTGTGGTGCGTGGGCCGGCAGTGCTTTCCGGAACGACGGTGCAGGCTTCGGATTTACGGGCGAGCGCGGGGTTGGTGCTGGCAGGATTGGTGGCGAGCGGCGAGACCGTGATCGAGCGCGTCTATCACATCGATCGCGGATATGAGGGGATTGTGGAGAAGTTGCGCGCGGTGGGAGCGGATATCGAGCGCATACACGGAACGGCGCATTAGGCTTCACGGATGCTTGGGAAACAACTTTGCGCGAATCGAACGACGGCAACTATTTTCTGAAAAGTGAGCGGCTGGGGTTCCGGTGCTGGTCGAAAGAGGACTTGCCATTGGCGCGCGAGCTTTGGGGCGATATCGAAGTGACGCGATTTTTCGGAGGACCATTCTCTGAAGGAGCCATTTGCGAGCGATTCGAGCTTCAGATTCGAAACCAGGCGGAACTGGGATTTCAGTACTGGCCGATTTTTGATTTAACGAGCGGCGAGTTCGCGGGTTGTTGCGGGCTGCGGCCGTATAGACCCGAAGAAACGATTCACGAACTGGGATTCCATTTGCGGCCAAAGTTTTGGGGACGCGGACTGGCGATAGAGGCGGCCCGCGCGGCGATCCCCTTCGCGTTCGAGACAATTGGTGCAAAGAGTTTATCGGCGGGACACCATCCCGGGAATGCAAATTCGAAGAAGGTTCTGGAGAAGCTTGGATTTCACTACACGCACGACGAATTCTTTCCGGCTCTTGGAATGGCGATTCCCTACTACTTGCTGAAGCCACTTTTTGGCGCTCCGCAGAAGAACCATGCTGGCGTCGAATTTACAAACGAGTGTGCTCAAGCACATGAGAGGAAGGGCTAAATTGGTTATGCCGTCCAGATATGCGATTTTCGCCTGGTTGATTTGCGCGTTCCTTTTGGTACCGGGCAAAGCGGTGGAGAACTCGCTCTCGCAAAAGGCTTACTCGAATGCGGTGTTTTCGCGGGAAGGAGGCGAGTGGGTGGGTTCAGACATGGTGCTCTGGCACAATGACGTACACGAGTACGGCTATGTGATGTTCTATGAGTCGTATTGGCTTGAGCCAACGCACAGGACCCTATGCATGGATGACTTGCATGTTGAAGGCGGAATTGGTCATTTCTCGCTTCACTTGGACGATTTTTCCGGAAGATACACGATTAAGTTTCGCACAAGGAGCGTGGAATTGAACCGTGATGAGGCGGAATCCAGCGGGCCAGTGGTACTCAAGGCCCAGGTTAACCCAACAACTGTCATTTCGCGGATTAAGAGTTTCGACCACACCGACCTCTGCGCTCAAGAATCAGATTCGAAGGGGCCGCTGCATTCGAGCACTCGTGCGCACTGATTCGGCAAAGATCAAAGAAGTTTGGTACAATGCGCGACACGAAATTGGTGGCTTGCGAACGGAGATTTTGAGCGGCGCGGGCTTCTGAGGAGACCCAACATGGCAAACACAGAATTGCTCAATAAGATTGATGCGGCAATTGCCGGGAAGAATCTGCTGAAGCATCCGTTTTATCAGGATTGGCAGGCGGGAAAATTGAGCCGCGAGGCGTTGCAGCTTTATGCGGCGCAGTATTACAAGCATGTGGAGGCGTTTCCGAAGCATTTGCGGGTTTTGGCGGCGCGGACCGAGGGGGCGCTGCACGGATTGATCCAGGAGAATCTGGCGGAGGAAGAGAATCCAGCGGGGGCGCATCCGAAATTGTGGCGGGACTTTGCGGCGGCGGTGGGCGTGGGCGAGGATGACATTTCGTGCTGCCCAGCGCTTCCCGGAACGAAGGCGGTGGTGCAAAAGTTCCGCGAGATTTGTGGGGACCGGCCGGTCGCCGAAGCGGTAGCAGCGCTCTATGCTTACGAAGCGCAGGTGCCGGAGATTGCCACCACGAAGATTGATGGTTTGAAGAGGTTTTATGGCGTGACGCGGCCGGAGGGACTGGCGTATTTCACGGTGCATGAGGAAGCGGACAAGGCGCACCGGGCAGCTTGGCGCGGCTGGCTGGAAGAGCACGCTAGCGGGGACGAAGAGGAGATTCTGAAGACGACGCATGAGGCGCTGGATGCTTTGTGGGGGGCGCTGGATGCGGTGCATTGCGAGAGAAAAGAAGCAGTGAATTAAGATAGCCGAGCTGGAAAGAAAAAGAAGGAATTCAACGCAGAGGGCACCGGGAAGAGATAAGAAAAAGGCCCCCGATCGCATCGGGGGCCTTTTCATTTCCGGAACGAAATGTTGTTATTCGTGGTTGCCAGAGTTACCCGAGTCGCCGCCGTGGTGAATGGTTTCGTCGCCATCGTGGGACGAGGCGACTTCGCTGGTGACGGGACTGGAGGTGCCACCGCTGCCTGCGGCCGCTTTTTGCTGCTTGTCGCGGGCTTCCTTGATGAGGGCTTTGCGCGAGAGGCGGACTTTGTTGCCCTCGATGGAGAGAACTTTTACGAGGACCTGGTCGCCGAGTTTGAGTTCGTCGCGAACGTCGCGGATGCGGTGCTCGGAAATCTCGCTGATGTGCAGGAGGCCGTCGGTGCCGGGGAAAAGTTCGACGAAGGCACCGAACTCCGCGAGGCGGACGACTTTGCCGAGATAGGTTTTGCCGATTTCGGCGCTGGCAGTGACGTCGCGAACCATGGCGAGAGCGGCATCGCCGCCAGCTCCGCTGGTGGAGAAAATGTGCACGGTGCCGTCTTCGAGCACGTCGATTTTGACGCCGGTAGCCTCGATGATGGAGCGGATCTTCTTGCCGCCCGGCCCGATGAGGTCGCGGATTTTGTCCTGCGGGATTTTGAGCTTGAACAGGCGCGGCGCAAAAGCGGAAATCGCGGCGCGGCCTTCGCTCAAAGTCTTTTCCATGGTGTCGAGAATCTGCAGGCGGGCTTGCTTGGCCTGCGCCAGGGCTTCGCGCATCATGCCGATGCTGATGCCCAGGACTTTGATGTCCATCTGCAAAGCGGTGATGCCGTTGCGCGTGCCCGCGACTTTGAAGTCCATGTCGCCGTAGTGGTCTTCGGCTCCGGCGATGTCCGTGAGAATGGAGTATTTCTTGTTGTCCTCACCCACCACCAGGCCCATGGCGATACCGGCGCAGGGGGCTTTCATTGGGACGCCAGCGTCCATAAGAGCAAGCGAACCGCCGCAGACCGTGGCCATCGAAGAGGAGCCGTTGGATTCGAGAATGTCGGAAACCAGGCGCATGGCGTAGGGGAAGTCCGCTTCGGGAGGAAGCAGATTTACCAGCGCGCGCTGCGCAAGAGCGCCGTGGCCGATTTCGCGGCGGCCAGGGCCGCGGAGAAATTTCACTTCGCCGACGCTGAACGGCGGGAAATTGTAGTGGAGCATGAAGCGATTGAACTGATCGTGCTCGAAGAGCAGGTCGAGGCGCTGCATGTCTTCCTTGGTACCGAGAGTGAGAGTGGCCAGAGCCTGCGTTTCGCCGCGGGTGAAGAGCGCGGAGCCGTGAACGCGAGGGAGCAAACCAACTTCGCAGGAAATGTGGCGAATCTGGTCGAAAGCACGGCCATCGGGACGGCGCCGCTTGTTCAGAACGTCATCGCGAAAGATGTTCTCGCGGAGGCGTTCGATGGCGCGTTTGGTGAGCGTACGCTTTTCGTCCATTTCCTTTTTGGGTTCTTCGGGAATGGCTTTGACGATTTCGTCCTTGAGAGCATCCACGAGGAGATAGCTTTCCTTCTTGGGATGCTTTTCCGTGTTCAGCGCGTCGTGAAATTTCTCGCCGTATTTCTTCTGAAGATCCTTGTAAATGGCTTCGTCGAACGCCAGCGGTTTGACGATCACCTTCACGGGCTTGATCTGTGCGTGGAGTTCCTTGATTGCGGCGACGATTTTCTTGACCTGCGCGTGGCCGAATTCCAGAGCCTCGACAACGGTTTCCTCGGAAACTTCCAGAGCGCCGGATTCCACCATAACGATGGCTTCTTCAGTCCCGGCGATCACGATGTTCAAGAGGCTCTTCTTTTGTTCGGCAACCGTGGGATTGGCGATCAGTTTCCCGTCGATAAAGCCGACGCGAACGCAGGCAATGGGCTTTTCAAACGGAAGATCGGAGCAATAGCTGGCAGCGGAAGCCGCGGTAACGGCGATGACGTCGGGATCATTGTCGCTGTCGGCGGAGAGCACCATGGCGACGATTTGCGTTTCATTGCGCCAGGATTCTGGGAAGAGCGGGCGCATGGGGCGATCGATCAGGCGGGACGTAAGAATTTCTTTTTCCGAAGGACGGCCTTCACGCTTGAAGAAGCCACCAGGGATTTTTCCCGCCGAGTACGTGTTCTCGCGGTAGTCGACGGTCAGCGGGAGAAAGTCGCGGTCGTTAACAGCCGTGGCCATGCAAGCGGTGGTAAGCACGATGGTGTCGCCGTAACGGGCAGTGATGGCGCCATTGGCTTGCTTGGCAATTTTGCCGGTTTCGAGAATAAGCTGGCGGCCGCCGACTTCCACAGAAACCTGGTGAGGTGCTGGTGTGTGATTGTTTTCAGACATTCAATATTTCCTTTGGCTCCCCGATCACGAGGAGCGTTTTCAAATGCGTTCGCCAAATGATCGACCGCGCAGCGAACACTGTCCCTGCTTGCAGGTGAAAGAAAAGAGGCGAGAACAAGAATTAGGCCAAACGAATAGGGCCGGATTACACCACGAGAGACGTCGGCTGAAGCGCAGCCGGAGTTCCGCTGAAACACAGACTCCGAGTTGTCACTTTTTGAAAACGCAGCGGAAACCGCCGTTCATTTCTGGTACTGGGTTGGCGGTTACTTGCGCAGGCTAAGACGTTCAACAATCTCGCGATACCGATCCGGGTCACGGCGGTTAAGATAGTCCAGCAGGCGGCGGCGCTTATTGACCATCATGATCAACCCGCGACGCGATGCGTGGTCCTTCAGGTGGGACTTGAGATGCGTGTTCACATAGTTGATCCGCTCGCTCAGAAGCGCAATTTGCACCTCGGGTGAGCCTGTATCTTTAACATGTGTGCGAAATTGTTCGATCAACGCTGATTTGACGTCGCTCAAGTGCCCCTCTCCGTCGTCCCCTGAATTTTTTCCTCTTCTCTTCGACCTTCAAAGGCTAACACAATACTTACAGAAGTGTAAAGAAAAGTAGACGGTGCCGAAAGTCGGGCTGGAGGTTGCGCGGCATCGATAAATCGGGTTCAATGCTTAGGTCAGGTCACGGGACAAATACTGAGGAGAGCACAAATGAAGAAGAAAATTGCGATTGCGGCGATAGTTGCTGTAGCACTCGTAGCGCTGGTTGCGGGCGTCAAGGCGCAGCAGGACAAGAGCAAGCGGCCCAGCCCGCCGGCAACGGCAAGCTGTGATTTGGGCGGAGGAAAATCGATTACCGTCGATTATTCGAGTCCGCGCGCGAAGGGACGGAAGATTTTTGGCGGCGTCGTACCTTATGGCGAAGTGTGGCGCGCCGGTGCGAATGAAGCGACAACCTTCGTGACTACCTCGGACGTCATGGTGGGCGGAACACATGTTCCGGCAGGAAGCTACACGCTGTTCACCGTCCCAAACAAGGACAAGTGGTCGCTGGTGATCAGCAAGAAGACCGGCGAATGGGGCGTTCCTTATCCGGGAGCGGATTCGGACTTCGCGCGGATCGACATGAAGGCTTCCACGTTGCCTGCGGCAGTGGAAGATTTCACGATTTCGTTCGACAAGAGCGGCAGCGGCTGCTCGTTGCGGATGGATTGGGAGACAACGCGCGGCTCCATCGAAATCATGAAGATGTAGGACGTCATTTTCCTGCAGCAGTTGGAGCAGTTATTGATACGGGCTCTTTGCTGATCGCAAAGAGCCCGTTTTCTTGTGCGCGTAGGTTAAGTGGGGGACGCAGGTCCCGCGCTTGTCAGTTTGCGGCTTTGGCGGCCCGTTCGCTGTCTAGCATGTTCATTTGTCGCGCATCGTAGCGCGTGCCTGCAACCTGACTGGCCGGCACAGCCTCCGCGATGCGATGCAAATCCTGCGAAGAAAGTTTGAGATCGAGGGCGCCAAGCACATCTCTCAACTGTTCGCGGCGGCGCGAACCGGGGAGCGGAACGATATTGTTTCCTTGCGCGAGCACCCATGCAGTTGCAAGCTGCACGGGAGTCGCGTTGTGTTCCGCGGCGATGGATCGCAACGCCGCGACGAGTTCCTGATTTTTGGCCAGGTTTTCGCCCATGAACCTGGGAAGATGCGCGCGAAAGTCGCCGGGAGCATCCGTGCCGGAAGCAGTCAGCAACCCGCGCGAGAATATGCCATAAGCTGTCACGGCGATTCCGAGTTCGCTGACGGCCGGCAGAATCTCTGATTCGATGCCGCGCGAAACCAGCGAATATTCCAATTGCACATCGACAATCGGATGTACAGCGTGGGCGCGACGAATGGTGTCCGCGCCAGCTTCGGAAAGCCCGATGTGGCGAACATAGCCTGCCTTGACCAGTTCCGCGATAGCCCCGACGGTGTCTTCAATAGGAACGTTGGGATCGATACGAGCAGGCCGGTAGATGTCGATGTATTCGACCCCCAGGCGGCGCAACGTGTAGGAACAAAAATTCTTTACCGCCGCCGGCCGCGCGTCAACACCGACCCACGCCCCTGTGGGTTCGCGCATGGCACCGAACTTCACCGAGAGTAGAACGCGATCTCGGCGCCCTTGAATGGCGCGGCCGATCAGCATCTCGTTGTGGCCCATGCCGTAGAAGTCGCCGGTATCGAGCAAGTTGATGCCGCGTTCGATGGCTTCGTGAATCGTAGCGACGGATTCGTTTTCGTCCGCGGGACCATACACGCCGGACATGCCCATACATCCCAAACCAATCGCGGAGACCGTGGGACCGCTGGAACCAAGACGACGCGTAATCATTCGACTCAACCTTTCTATTTCACGTGATCTCGACAACTGGAGAGAAAGGACTGAATTATTTGCCGCGAACAAGCGCAAGAAACTCGTCGCGAGTCTGTTTGTTGTGGCGGAAGCCGCCGAGCATGGCGCTCGTCACCGCCTTGCCGTGCTGCTTTTCGACTCCGCGCATCTGCATGCACAGGTGCCGGGCTTCGATGATCACCCCAACTCCCTCGGGGCTGATCTTTTCCTGGATGGCCGCGGCGATCTGACTGGTCATGCGCTCCTGGATTTGCAGCCGCCGGGCAAACATGTTGACCAGCCGGGCGATTTTGCTCAGGCCGAGCACGCGCTTATTGGGCAAATACGCGACGTGGGCCTTGCCGAAAAACGGCAGAAGATGATGCTCGCAGAGGCTGAAGAACTCGATGTCCTTCACGATGACCATCTCGTCGTAAGCCACGCTGAAAGTCGCGCCGTTCAGGACGTTGTCCACGTTCTGCAAATAGCCGCTGGTCAGGAATTTGAACGCTTTTTCGAAACGCTCCGGCGTTTTGCGCAGCCCCTCCCGGTTAGGATCTTCGCCGACAAGCTTGATGATCTCCCGCACGTGACAGGCGATGCTGCGAGCGTCTGGTTCCTTCGGATCATTCTTCTCGTTCAGCAGAATTTCTTCGATTGGTTTGTTCACGAGTGATTCCCTTCCGAGTTTTCACCGGCGTACTCGAAGCTGTTATTCCCGGTCTCTTCGATGCGGATGCGCTCAAGCTTCGCTTTGGGAAAAGATTTCAGACGCTGATAAATCTCAATGCACAGATTCTCAGTAGTCGGCACTTTTTCGCGAAATGCCGGGACTTCCTCGTTGAGCGATTTGTGATCGAAGGCTTCGAGCACCTGGCGCTCCACGAAGCTATCCAGGTCCGCGAGGTTGGCAATCATTCCGGTGGCGGGGTCAACGTCGCCGGAAATGCCGACTTCCACGGTGTAATTGTGGCCGTGGCCGAAGGGATTGTTGCACTTCCCGAAGACGAGGCAATTCTCTTCTTCGCTAAGCTGCCCGCTGTGCAAACGATGCGAAGCCGCAAAATGATACCGGCGGCCCAGTTCGATCTTGAGCTCGGAGTTCATGCGTTACCCGCTCCGTTCGCGCCGTTACGGTAGCAATCCGCGAAGAGGTCCGCGGATTCGTAGAGACGAACACGATGAAGTTTGCCTTGCTTAATCCTGGGCTCAATCAATTGCCAGATTAAGCGAGCGACATTCTCGCATGTGGGTATCTGGCCCGCGAGCTCGGGAACCTCATAGTTTAGATGGCGATGATCCATGCGCTGCATCACTTCACGTTCGAGAATCTGCTTCAAGTCCGCAAGATTCAGAACCATTCCAGTGACGGGATCCGGTTCGCCTGCGACGGTGACTTCCAGCGTGTAATTGTGTCCGTGGCCGTGCGGGTTATTGCACTTGCCGAAGACGCGCCGGTTCTCCTCCGGAGAAAGATCCGGGTTATGGTAGATGTGCGAAGCGCAAAACTCGATTTTGCGTGTGAGCAGGACCATAGCGTCTTGTTTATCTTAGTGTGCCGGCAACGCCGACGCGAACTTCGCGCCCTTTCCAGTCCACTTTGCCACGGGCATAGGCACGGTAAGAAGCCCAGAGCACAGCCGCATACAGCGAAACTGCGGGCACATAGTAAAGGATGAGCGAGAAGGGGTATTGGTTACGGCGCAGCTCGGACCCATAACCCATTTGGCGAAAAATCAGCAGCCAAACGCCGAGCAGCAGCGCGACAGGAGATTTCAAACCGATGAGCATCACCACTATAGGCATCCACGGAAACGTGGACTCGATCTCCCGCAAAGCGGCTTGCGGCGTTCCTCCCATAAGGCTGTAGAGGTTTTTCTTCCAGCCCTGCCACATAGCGGCGAAAGAACGATACATGCGCACACGCACAATGCCGCATCCCGAGCCAAACCATAAACGAATGCCGGCTGCTTTCGCGCGCTTGGCGAGAGCCAGATCCTCCAGGACCTCGCCGGCTACGGCAGTATGGCCGCCAATGGCTTCGTAAGCGTCGCGTCGAATCATCAGGAATTGCCCGTTGGCAGCGGCGGCGCCCGAGGCGGAATCGTTTACCGCTTCGAACGAGAACTTCTTTGCCAGACGGCAATAAACAAAAGGAATGAGCGCTTTCTCATACCACTTTTCGGTGATTTGTTCCGGAGAAAAGGAAACCAGGGCGGCTTGATGTTCTTGCGCGATTTGCAATGCATGCGCCGCCGCGCCAGATTCGAGTACGGCATCGGCGTCGGTGAAGAGCAACCAGGAACCAGTTGCTTCGCGCGCTCCGATAGCAACAGCGTTGTTCTTCCCCACCCAGCCAGAAGGCAAGTCCTGGGTTTCCAGCAGGCGCAATCTCGGATTTGCAGCCATTAAACCGCGAACGATCTCAGCCGTGCGATCCGTGGATTGGTCATTGACGACCAGGATTTCCGAAATCTCAGGTTGCTCGAAAAGCGATTCGAGACAACCCGCTATGACCTCTTCTTCGTTGCGAGCGGGTACGATGGCGCTTATTCCAAGAGGAATGGCGGCGGATGCGGCAGGCGTATTGAGCGATTCACCAGACATGCTGTGCTTGTGATGGGGACCGGTTTCCGATCCGGTGTGGATACGCTAGTATAGCATTTCATGGCAATCAGCCGGAGAATCGTGGCGTGGTCCGCGGTGGCTGTCTTCGCGGGGATTATTGTGCTGTTTGCGTTGCCAAGCTACCGCCAGGGAGAAGCTTCGATTGCCGGAACGCGAGCCGAAGATTTCTCTCTGCAGTTGGCGGGCAAACCAACCCAACTGTCCAGCCTCCAGGGCAAGGTCGTAGTGCTGAACTTCTGGGCAAGTTGGTGCCCGCCGTGTATCGAAGAAACCCCGGCGTTAAATCAACTACAGCAAAGGATCGCCGGGCGCGGAGGGATAGTACTCGGCGTGAGCATTGATGAAGATCCCCGGGCCTATGACAAATTCCTGAAGGACCAAGGCATCGTCTTCCCCACCTGGCGGGCGCCATCGACAAAAATCATGCACGATTACGGGACAACTCTGATTCCTGATACCTATGTGATTGATCGGCAAGGGCGCATCGCTCGCAAATTTGTCAGCAGCCAGAAGTGGGATTCGCCGGAGATGTTGGCGTATTTCGATGAAGTCCTTGGAAAAAGCTGATTCCCATCCAGTCGTAAAAAATAAGACATGGAAATAAGGTCAGTCGCGCGTCAAACCGCGGCGATGAAACGACCACATGGCCAGCAGCAGGCAAACGAATGCGTAATCCAACCCGTAGGTGAGTGTCGTCAAATGCGCGGCCCAGTTCAGCTGCTTCAGTGAAGCCTGCGTAATGGTGAAAAAACGATCTTCCGATAGCAATCCCGTCGACGGCAGCACCGCGTACATCGCGGCGCGCGCCCATTCCGGCAGCTTGTGCACTCCGCCGTCCGAAGGCGCCAGCCTAATCGCCAGGACGCTGACTACCATCGTAATGCCAAATGAAACGATCGAGTGGAACACCGTCACCAGCAGCATTGCGATGGCGCTATAAATCGACCAGCGCACCAGCGGATACACCAGCAGCACCCACGGCGTCGACTGGATTTTTTCCCCGCCGATCCACGCCAGAATGTAGCTCAGCAAAAACATCATCAGCGCGTAGCCGGCCATCAGCATTTGCACGCCGAGGTATTTGCCCAGCAAATATTCCCAGCGCTGCACCGGCCGCGCCATCACCGCCAGAATCGTTCCCGATTTCATTTCCGAGGACACCGCATCCGCCGCGGCCCACGCCGCCAGCAGGCTCCCCGCCCCGCTGACGAACATAATGATTATGCCGATGAACTGCATCACCGTTTGCTGCATCTCCTGCGCGTTTTCCGCCGTGGCCATCATCTTCATGCCCGCCAGCGGCGTCATCATCAGGAGCACCACGCACACGAACAGGATGAAACACAGAATCATCAGTTTGTTGCGCAGAAAGCTGCCAAACGTATTGCGCGCAATCGTAAAGACTTTCATGACGGTGCCCCCCCGAACGGCTTACCACCGTCACCCACGACCTTCAGGAATAATTCCTCGAGCGAATTGCGTATGGGCATGATGCTGACCACGTCGCATCCCCCGGTCCACAGCATTTCCGCCAGTTCCCTTTTCCGCGCGGTGGGCGCGCAGATGCGCACTCCATGTTCCCCCCGCTCGACCGTCGCGCCGGACTCCACGATGGCGCGTTCGAACTCCTCCGCCAGTTGCTCGACGACAATTTCCACGCGGTCGCCCGGCCCCAGCATCTCGTCGAGCGTCCCGCTGCGCACCATGCGCCCGCGATCGACAATAATCACGCGATCGCAGATCTGTTCCACCTCCGACAGAATGTGCGAACTGAGAAAAATCGTCTTCCCCGCCGCCTTCAACGTCAGAATCGTGTCCCGCACTTCCTTGCGCCC
>Ga0207037_10250_pt1 | contig 17173 bp, 21 predicted proteins | sample Alteio_BWMinCont_75_FD_153268 | JGI IMG/M metagenome (GOLD analysis project Ga0207037, IMG submission 153268) | Enriched cells from forest soil in Barre Woods Harvard Forest LTER site, Petersham, Massachusetts, United States -... | ecosystem: Environmental > Terrestrial > Soil > Temperate forest >... | reverse complement strand
GCTGAGAAATTAAAAAATAATGGGGAGTATTTAAAAAGCCATGTCCTTCAGTCTTTGGCTCTAGAAACGGCTGAGGCTTTTGCAGAATATCTTCATGGACAAATTCGAAGTATGTGGGGCTTTGGCGACCCTGTAAATCTCACGATGCTTGAAAGGTTTCAGGCAAAATATCGAGGTAAACGCTATTCGTTTGGTTACCCCGCGTGTCCCATTTTAGATGATCAAGCCTACTTATTTAAATTATTAACTCCCCAAGATATTGGTGTTGAGCTTACCGAAGGCTTCATGATGGATCCCGAAGCCAGCGTATCAGCCATAGTTTTTCATCATCCCGCAGCGACTTATTACGGTGTCGGCGAAGTCGAATCTCCTTATTGATCCCAACTAACGAAAGTGCTAAGCTCTGATACCTAGAAAAAAGGAGTTTGCACCGTGAAAAACAATATCGAAACGACCCCTGAACAAGTTGAAAAACTCTATTCCTCAATGGATGAGAAGTTATCCCAAGTCAAAAAGAAAACAGGCAAAAAAAGTCTAACGTTGGCTGAGAAAATAATCTTTAGTCACTTAGATAATCTCGACCAAGACTTAAATAGGGGGGTAAGTTTTGTTTTACTCAGGCCCGATCGCGTGGCCATGCAAGATGCCACGGCGCAAATGGCCCTTCTTCAATTTATGCAGTCCGGTCGTGGAAGTACAGCCGTTCCCTCGACAGTTCACTGTGATCACCTTATTCAAGCTCGAGTAGGAGCTGCAAAAGATACCGACGTTGCCATGCACACCAATCAAGAGGTCTACGATTTCTTGCAATCAGTATGCAACAAATATGGTTTAGGTTTTTGGAAACCGGGAGCCGGGATCATCCATCAAGTTGTTTTAGAGAATTACGCTTTTCCTGGCGGCCTTATGATTGGAACCGACTCCCACACCCCAAATGCTGGCGGCCTAGGAATGCTAGCCATCGGGGTTGGTGGTTCTGACGCTTCTGACGTTATGGCAGGTCTTCCTTGGGAGGTTAAAATGCCAAAACTCATTGGCGTTCATCTCAAGGGCAAGATGAATGGTTGGACTTCGGCCAAAGACGTTATTCTTTATCTTTGCGGCCTTCTCACGACTAAGGGCGGGACAGATAAAATCATCGAGTACTTTGGTCCAGGTGTGGATTCCATCAGTTGCACAGGTAAGGGTACAATTACAAATATGGGAGCAGAACTTGGTGCGACCACTTCTGTATTTCCATTTGATAAGAGAATGATTCCTTACTTAAAAATTACTCAAAGGGCAAAGATTGCGGCCCTTGCGGAAAGATATGCTGAAAATTTAAAAGCGGATCAGGAGATTGAAAAGAGTCCTGAAAAATTCTACGACCAAATTGTTGAAATTGATTTATCAAAACTCGAACCCCATGTTGTTGGGCCCCACTCACCGGATATGGCGAGACCCATTTCAAAATTCGCAGCCGAAATTAAAGAAAAGGGATATCCGGACAAACTTTCTGCGGCTCTTATTGGAAGTTGCACAAATTCCTCTTACGAGGATATCAGTCGAGCAACACATATTGCCCAAGAAGCTTTGGATAAGGGAATTAAAATGCCCCAGCAATTTTTGGTTTCCCCAGGCTCTGAACAAATTCACCTTACTATTAAACGTGACGGACAAATGGCCGTTCTCAATTCCGTAGGGGCCACGGTTTTGGCAAATGCTTGCGGGCCCTGCATCGGACAGTGGAAGCGAGACGATATTAAAGAGGGTGAAAAAAATTCTATTCTCTCGTCATTTAATAGAAATTTTCGCGGAAGAAATGATTCTAACCCTGAAACTCTTTCGTTCCTTGCGAGCCCCGATATTGTTATGGCTCTGGGACTTGCGGGAAGGTTGAGTTTTAACCCTATGAAAGATGAGCTTAAAACAAATGGGGTCAGTGTGAAGTTCACCGAACCGGTTGGTCTTGAACTTCCACCAAAGGGTTATGCCACGGGAGATTTAGGTTATGTGCCCCCCGCTGAGGATCCGAGCAAAGCCACTGTTGTTGTAAATCCAAAAAGTGAAAGATTACAACTTCTCGAGCCTTTCAAGCCTTGGGATGGAAATGATTACATAAAAATTCCCCTCCTTTTAAAGGCAAAGGGGAAGTGCACTACAGATCATATTTCCCCCGCGGGGCCGTGGTTAAGATTTCGTGGTCACTTAGATAATATAAGTAACAATATGTTCATAGGGGCTACAAATGCTTTTACTAACGAAATTGGAAAAATTAATGGAGAACCCATTCCAAAAGTGGCGCGGGAACTTAAAGCAAAAAATCTTCGCTGGGTTGTTGTTGGCGATGAAAACTACGGCGAAGGAAGTAGTCGTGAGCATGCAGCTATGTCCCCAAGATTTTTGGGAGCTGCCGCCATTGTAACTAAGAGTTTTGCAAGGATCCACGAAACCAATCTTAAGAAACAAGGCGTTCTGGCTTTGACTTTCGTGAACCCGGCGGACTATGAAAAAGTTAAGGACGGGGATAAGGTGAGTATCCTGGGTCTCAACGCCTTTGCTCCAGGCAAGGAGCTCGAGATGGTTTTGACCCATTCCGATAATTCAGAGGATAAATTTAAAGTGAAGCATTCTTTTAACTCAGAGCAAATCCAATGGTTCAAGGCCGGCTCAGCTCTCAATCTTATGAAAACTAAATAGTTTGAAAAAACTCTTAGTTGTTTCGACCTTAATTTGCATTGGAATTTTAACCCTGATGCTTGCCCATTGCGGGACCCGTGTAGCATCCAATTACACTGCTGCGAATGTGCCAGGCCTTGTTCACGTGACTAATGGAGCCACCCTTGGTTTTTATAAACCTACGGGCGGTTATGGTTTTGCCACTCAAGGTAAATCTGTTATCTCGTTCGGCGCCGGTTTTGGAAATAGCCAACCCTTCGCGCAAAATACGGTTACAGGTGCATTTTATTTTGGGACAAATAATGCGACCCTCGGTAACGCTGTTTTTTATCTGAACGCCCTTAATGGCGGATTTGCTTTCACTCCAATGGCAAACTCAGAAATTATTTTACAAACCCCAGGTGGTTCGGGAGTGGGGACCTCAACCGGTGTAGCTGTTAGCCCCACCGCCAATTTAGTTTATGTCGCTGACCCTGTGAATACAGTGGTCACCTACCTTAACGCTTCAAAACCCGGTTATGGAATTGGCGGGAACATGGGCAATTCTATTTTTGCCGCTCCCACCGGATTGGGAGCAAACTACGTGGGAGTTGGAAAAAACACAGTTGTCGTTTCGGAGAGCCAAATGGGAAGTGCTTATTTTATGAACGCCAATAATGGCGACCCCATTTCGGTGGTAGGAAATAAAGCCAACCTCCCGCTCGTCAATGCCTCAACCCCTTGCATTTCAGCAACTCTTGTCAATCAAGTACAGGTGAACACCAACGGATACCAAGCTTTTGTACTATGCGGGCCTTCCGTGGTTTATATTAATTTATTAACCACAGCCCCAAATTATTTTATTTCAGGGAATCTTCTTTCATCCACAATTGCGACGACAGGAATAACCACACCAAAAGATTTCGTTTACGATTCATCCGACAATACGGTTATTGTGGTAGGCGGAACAAAAATTATTTCTTTAGACGCACAGACAGGTGATCTCATTAATAGCCTGGACGTTACTACCTATAGCTGTGGTGCAGGTATAAGCCTTGCGGGTGTGGCTTATTCCCCAATAACAAAACAAATCTATGTCACTGACACGGTGAATAGCGAAGTGTATGTGCTTGGGAGTTCAAGTTTTGGGCTGACTTCAGGCGAGTGCGCAACATCAGTTTTTTCAACGGCGACGGATGTTCCAGGCCCAACTAAAATTGGTTATTATTAATAATTAGATAGCGACGACTTCTTTAATTTCAGGTATTAGTTCTTTCAAGCGACCTTCAATACCCATTTTCAGAGTCATCGCAGAACTGGGGCATCCAGAGCAAGAGCCTTGTAAGAAGAGATAAACAACTCCATTTTCGTACTTATCAAAAGTAATATCTCCACCGTCCATGGCCACAGCAGGTCTAATTTCTTCATCTAAGACTTTGCGGATTTTTGATTCAACCTCACCCGTGGCTGAGGTGTGATTTGTGGGCGCTGAAGAAATATCTCCCTCAACAACCTTTTCCCCATTTTTTAAATGATTGGTAATTGTATCAACAGTGGCCTGGTGAATTTGTTCCCAATCACCTTGGTCACCCTTGGTGATGGTAATAAAATTATGGCCGATCATGACCCCTGTGATTCCCGAAACGTGAAAAAGTTTCTGAGCCAGGGGGGAGTTAGTTGCTGATTCCAGATTTGTATAATTAAGAGCCCCCTTTTCAAGTAAAGCTTGGTTTACAAGAAACTTCAGGGTGTTCGGGTTAGGAGTAAATTCTAAGGAAACTTCAACTTCACTCATATTTATAACATAGCATAATTATGAGGTTTTTTCGATCAATTTTTGGAGCTCACCGCGTTCGTAGAGCTCAGTAACGATATCGCATCCGCCGATGAATTCTCCGTTTATAAAGATCTGAGGCACAGTTGGCCACTGTGTATATTCTTCTAAGGCTCCCCAGAGTGGGTCATCGGAAAGCACATCCACCGAGAAAATTGGGGCTTTCAAAGCTTTTAAAACGCCAATGGCCTGGGCAGAAAAACCACATTGGGGAAAATCTTGGGTCCCCTTCATGTAGATAACGACCTTATTAGATTTAACTTGGTTTTCGATTTTAGCTTTGAGTTCTTGTTCAGACATTTTTAGTACCTCTTTTGGCCCACTCGTTGGGCGTGAAAGTTTTGAGTGAAAGAGCGTGGACTTCCCCTGAAGCGATATCCTTTTCAAAAACCGACTTTACTAAGCGATGCTGATCGATCATTGATTTTCCTTCAAATTCCGGAGAAATCACAACCACTTGATAGTGATCAGCGGTGCCCGTTAAGTCCTTCACTTGAGCCTGGGAGCCCTTTAATTTCTCTTCTATTTTCTTTTGAATCTCCGTCGGTGACATAGGGCATGTTTTTACAGTAAGGTCGCCTCGGAGGCAATATGAAACGCGAAGATTCACCTATAGGACGTATCTTTGTCTGTGTGAACGAAAAGGCTCCCGAAAAGGCTCAATGCCTTGCCGGTGAGGGGGAGAAGGTCGTTTCTTGGCTTAGAGATGAAGTTAATAAACGAGGCCTTATGCAGGACGTTTGGGTCACCCGAACTAAGTGCCAGAGTTACTGTGCCACCGACGGGACTGTAATTACTTTTGAACCTACGCATAAGCAATTTAGTAGTGTGCTCCTTAAAGATGTTCCAAGCCTCTTAGAAGAATTTCTTTCGGAGATTGACTTAAAGCCTAAATCTCAATCATAATTTTTCTTGGGTAAAATCTAATATAAAGGGGGATTTAAAAATGGCTAAAGAAACACTCGTGGTGACCAGTAAAGTTAAACAACTCATCAAGAAAAATAAAATGAACACCGCTAGCGATGTTATGGGGGCTTTGACCGCCGTCGTCACCGCTCAAGTGACACAAGCTGTGAAGAGAGCAAAATCAAACGGACGCAAAACCGTTCGCGCTAACGATTTTTAATCTGCTTCAAGGCAAGGTGGAAGTGTCTCAAGGGCCCTTAATCGGAGCCCTTTTGATTCTGTAGAGACTGTCAGTTTCTCCCCTGACTCTTTAATGTTGGCGCTATGGGAAATAGTCTCATACATTTTTAAACCTTGTATGAGAACAAAAGTATTTCCGCCCTTATCCTCTTGAACATCTTTTCCCCGCAGGTTCAGTGGAATTTTTTGGCCACTAAGTAAAATATTAAACCTCGCTGTTTTTCCCTGGGGAGCTTCGGCCAAAATTCCTGCGCTACTTTTTAAAGAATTTAATTCCAATTGAACTTTTTTTGAACCATCGCTTTCGAGCCAAAGGGGGCGAGAGACCCATGGGCCATCAATGGACAAAAGCTCAGGGCTCCAGGCTTTACCAAATCTCTCTGCAACAAAAATGGTGTGATTGTGTCCACAATTTTTAAACTCCCCCTCGTTATTAAATTCTCGAGGGGGAAGGGCGGTGAGAGGAAGATCTTTCAGCGCTTTCTGCAGTGATTTTTCAAGAAGAGCGGGATCTACGTTCCCTCCATCAAAATTTGTGAGATGGCCATCACGAAGAACAAGACTCACCGTTGGGCTCACATAGGCGTGCCATGTTTTTGCAAAAGAAGAGTACTGATCGAGAAGGACAGGGAGAGTATAATTATATTCTTTAAGGATAGATCGAACTACTTCATCGGTCATGGGCAACCCTTGTTCGCCCATGGCGACAATTATAAAATTAACTTGGAGGGATCCATATTTTTTCTCCAGGCGTCGCCAAATATTTATGATTCGATAAAATTGCAATTCGTAAGGCGAGACAAAAGCGACCACTGAGACCGGGGCGTTTGGTTGGGGAAGTCGATTGAGCCAAGGAGCATCGGGCCAAAGTGCCGCCTTCCCTTGAGATCCCAAGAGGGTCGTAATTAATAAAATGAAAGCTAGATAATTACGTAGCTTTAGTTTCAGTGGCAGCGGGGGCTTCAGCATCGGCTCCGGCTTCTTTCTTGGGACCAAACCTTTTCATCACTCTTGAGGCTCTGACTTTTTTATACAATTCGCGGCGGGTGACCTTGTCTGAAAGTGTTCTTAAAACTTTCTTGCTCTTATCGCTATTAATAAGCGGAAGAACATTTTGTTTTATGAAGGCGTTATCGCGAAGTTTGAAAGCGGCTTTGATAGCCAGTGAACGGATTCGGCCGTTGGCGTGTTTCAAGCCTTCTGTTACTGTCGCTTTGATTTCTTCTTTATTGCGAAGCTTTTTTCTAAACTCATCGACGATGGTTGGCTTCTTGTCTTCTTTCTTTACTTCTTTTTCTTTTGCCATAAATTCCCCTTAAGAAATTCTCAAATTTAAGAATAGTTTTTCGATAGGGATCATATAGTGACTTTCTGCGTTATGCAAACCTCCATTGAACTTTTCTTGACAAAAGACCAGTCATTAAAGAGACTTCAATTTGAACAAAAACCAACGACCTTTATAAGGAGATTATAGTGAAAAAAATTATCGTAGTTATGGCCGTACTTGCTTTCTCAGCTCTCGCTTTCGGTGACGAAGCCCCTCCTGCCGCTGCACCCCCTGCTGGTGATGCTGCAAAAACCGCTGATACCACCACCACCAAAACCGCAGATACTAGCAAGAAAACTGCTAAGAAAGCCAAACACACCCACGGCAAAGCTAAAAAAGAAAAAACCACTGAAGGTGGCGGCGCTATGTAATTTAATTCCATCCCTAGGGATGGAATTTTAGTTTTAAGGCCCCTCGATTTTTCGAGGGGCTTTTTTATTTTTGGTTGCCTCATAGCGGCACAGCAGCGAGACTTTCCCCTCGGCTTGGGACGCCTTCCGTGGCTCTTGGAGCCTCCTGTTCCTTCCATGGCCTCCAAGCCCAAGCCTCGGGAAAATTCCCGCGCTGCGCCTTATATAATATTTCTCAAATTACAAAATTAGATTTTCGGTGTCCGCAACGTGGGAGTCGGGATTTCCGCGAGTGTCGCACTAAAGGACGCCGGCCCAGGAGGGCGAGGCGTCCTAAGCCATGGATGGTGGTGCGACGGTGAGCGGGAAGCCCGAGCTCTCGCGTTGCGACCCAGGCTAAATATTTTTCCAAAGAGTTATTTCCAGGACGTTGGTCCGTTAAGGAGTTTTTGGTTTTTGCCGAAAAAAAAATATGAGATTGATAACTGTAGTTATTGGATTAGGAATTCTTTTTGGCCAGGTAGCGTTGGGCCAAGCTACTCCTGACGAACAGGCAGATCATTTTCTGAAAAAGATTTATGACAAAGTGGCGCCGGAAGGTGTGGCAGAAGTTAATATGTCGGATGCGATTAAAGATTGTCGGTCTTACTTTAAGTCGTGCTTCCCTGATGCCCATAGTATGATTTTTCCCGATCCTTGGGATGGTGCTGGTGGATGGTGTCAGGCTATACCTTCAGGAGTTTTTACTTCGATTAAACCCGATGTCGTAAAGATGATTCAAAAATATAAAATAACAAAGCACAATGATATATGTGACAAAGATCAGGATCCTACAGCGAACGCACACCCCAGCGCCCCAAGCTCAGGCAAATAAATAACTCCTCAACGCCTCTTCTAAGCTTTTCATTTTATAATTGAAAATTTTTTCGGCGGCACTGCCATCGACAGGAATGTCCATATTCACAAAATCTACGGCTTCGGCGGAGAGGGGTGGTGCAGACAAAACTTTTTCCATTACTCCTTTTCGCCCAGAATTCCGAGATAGGATTAAGACTTCATGTTTATTTTCACTTGTTATGGCTTTAGCTATGGCAGAACCAATAAAACCGGTTCCGCCCACTATGAGGATCTTCATGGAAACCAGACTACAACCCCCTTTCCCGCATTGCAAAACCTTCCCGGATTAGGCATCATATTCCTATGGGTAGAACACTTAAATATAAGCACATTCTTGTGGTCGGTATTTTGCTCTTCTCTGTTACAAGTGGGGCCAAGAGCGTTAAGATCACTAAGGACGCACTCAAACTCTTTGACGACGCCTTCGCTGTAAGTGAAGGCGTCGATTGCCTTAAAAATAATCTAACGCCAAAAGGTTATAATGACTGGCTCCTCGCCGAAATTAAAAAAACCACAGATTCCGACGGAATGACGGGAACAACAACCGACCAAGTTTGGGATCGGGATTTCATCACTTTCAAAATAGACGGGGAAGTTAAAGATTCCAAGTGGGAACCCAAGAGCCCCGGCACTTTTGGAAAGATAAATGATTCTAAAATTAATTATTCAAATGTTGAAGATGGAAAAACGCTGAAGGCCCCTGTCATCGATGTCAGTGAGGGCATTTCAAAAGATCTTAAAGATCGAACGGACTTAGAAAATAAAATTTGGCTCGTTGAACAATCTGATCTCATCCCAAGTGTTGTTGCCTTGAGCATGGAAGCTAAACTTCATAAGGCCCTGGGCCTTATTATCTACGGAGAAGACAAAGCCAATTTAGACACTCCGGGGATCTTAGCGGTTTTACCCATTGTTCGCATTTCAGAAGACATGGCGCGAGAGCTAAAAAAGAAAATTGCCGTCAAAGAAATAATTGCAGAGCTTAGCTCTCATACTGAATTCCCAAAAAATAAGGCCCAAGACTGGGTTGCGGTGAAAAGGGGTCCGAGGGATGTTCGGCTTGCCTTGATCGCCGACTACAGCGATTGCAAATCAGTGGCTGATTTGTTAGCCGTATTGGACTGGCTTAAAAAGTCACAGCAAGAAGTGCAGGGAACAATTTTTGGTTTTGTATCTAAAGACGAAATCGGTTTAGGTCAAGTGGCGTCGGAAATTAGAATTGACCCTGTGACTTTTAACCCTCCGAAATTTCTAGCGGACTGGTTACGATCGGATCAAGATCTTGCAGATCTTATTGACGGTAAGACAATTTTAAAACATGCCCTTGTTGACGCAGGAAATTTTTCCGGCCTCGTCGATAAAGAAGCGTTGAATCAATATAAAACTGAACTTAAGAAATTAGAATCCGTTGTTAAAACGCGGCCAGAAATTGCCTATCAATTGAAAAATATTTTTCAATCCGACGCCGTTTCTGACTTAGCCCTGGATTTAAAGAGCCTAAGACAGGTTCACCAGTTTGCCCAACGGGGCCAGTGGGAAAAGGCCATAAGCCAATTCCAAAAAATATCCGATTATGACTGGGCTTCAAATGTAAGTTCTCCCATTTTCATTGAATACTCAAAATCTCTCTCTCAACCCGATTTAAGAGTGGATCCCGCCTTGTGGGGTCAATTGCAGCAGGGCCGGGGCCATCTTGATGGCTTTATTGAGGCTGTGGAAGTTGAAATCGACAGATTAGACAAGAAACTCACCGATAATTTTTTCAAAATAAACAAAAGCATCGAGAATCTAGACAAGATTTGATAGAAGCTTTGGAATGTCGACTGTTCTTCCCACCCGCGAAAATTATAAGTCCGGAGCCGTAAGCCCCATAGGGCGTGCGTGGGGTTTGACAAAAAACGTTCCCTTTCCCAACCTCTATATCAAGATGCTTCCCGAATTCAAAAATTGGATTTATCTGGAGGAAGAAGCAATTGAACTTAAGGGAAAATGGAAAGATGTATTTGAAAAATCAGAGCAACCCCTTGATTTAGAGATAGGTTGTGGCAATGGATTTTTCTTTGGCCAACAAGTCGAAAAAGTACCGACAAGAAACCTTTTAGGTATCGAATTAAAATATAAGCCCCTCGTTCAAACTGTAAGACGAGTTAAAGATAAGAATTTACCTAATGGCCGGGGAATCAGGTTTCATGCCGGTTATATAGACGGAATTTTTTCACCCCAAGAACTCCATAAAGTTTTTATTTATTTCCCAGACCCGTGGCCAAAAAAACGACAGAAAAAGAATCGTCTTATAAATAAAGATTTTTTGGCTAAACTTTATACTTTGCAAAAGCCGGGGCAATTTCTAGATTTCAAAACAGACTCAGAAGACTATTTTAATTTTGTTTTAGAAGAAACTAAAAGCTCATCTTATAAAATGATTGGGCACACAAGAGATCTTCATAAATCGGAGTGGGCTGAAGAGAATTTCTTAACGAGTTTTGAGAAGATTTTTGCATCCAAAGGTCAGCCCATTTATTTTATGCGGTTACAAACTCACTCTCAATTTCAAGAAATGGGTAGCTCCGTTGTCGACGTAGTTTAGTGCTTCGTTTGAAGACCTTCCCTCCAACGGTCCTCTCGATTACTTCGTAATCGAGAGGCAACAAGGGAGATGGGATCTTCAAGCTAAGTTGATTTACTTCTCCCGCGTTAGATTATTATCCCCACAAATTGAGGTCACCAATAACTCGTTGTTATTTTAACAGGTCCGAGAACTTTGGTCTGGCATGAAATGCGTGTATCTTTTGAGAGCTTTTCTCTCTCCAGAAGCTTTCTTTCAATAGGGTTGGGTTTGTTTAAGTTTTCCATTCCTTCAACAACCGTAACAAAGCATTTTGCGCAGATTCCGATGGCGCTGCAGGAATTTCCAATGGGTTTACCGGCAGTAATTATAGACGACATGAGGTTGGCCCCCAGGGGGACGTCGATAAACGAGTGATCTGCAAATGTGATACGTGGCATAGATTTAATTAGCCTAGCGAAAAAACAGTTGTTATTAAAGATCCATGTTTAAGCGAGCCCTTGTATTTGGAGCCAGCCGAGGATTAGGCCGTGCCGTTGTGGAGCATGCCAACCTTCACTTTGAAGGTTTATCCGTTGTAGAAGTCTCCCGAAAATCCCCTTCCCACCCCCTTGACTTGACCAAAGTGAATGATCAAAATAAAGCAGCCGAAATGATTGAGGGCCAGGACTTTGATCTTGTGATTTATTGTGCAGGTGGCGGTCCCCATGGCGAATTTTCCAGTAAAGAATGGAAGGATCACGCCTGGGCTCTCCACCTTAATTTGTATGGGCCGATGTTTTTGATCCACCGTTGGCTTAACGCTCGAAAGGGTTCCAAAGGGGAAGGGCGATTTGTGGTTGTTGGAAGTCGAATTGCTGAGCAGAATCCTGACCCTTTTGCTTCAAGTTATGCTGCGGGGAAAGCCGGGCTCTACGGTTTTGTAAGTTCCCTTCAATTGGAGCTTAAAGAAAGTAAAAATAAAGTTTGGTTATTTTCACCGGGATATATGAATACGGAAATGTTACCTTCGACTGCGAAGGTCAGACATGACGGGTCAAAATTAATGTCTGCTGAAACTGCAGCCCAGGCCATGTTACGATGGCTTAAAAAAGATGGCCCTTGGCATCGCGTTCTTAATTAGCGGCTGGGCTACGGGACCCAGCCGACACATTCCTTAAAAGGAGACTATGGAAAACGTAATTATTATTGGTTCTGGCCCGGCTGGTTACACTGCTGCCATTTATGCGGCAAGGGCAAATATGAAACCATTGATGTTTGAAGGCCTAACTCCAGGGGGCCAACTGATGATTACCTCTGATGTTGAAAATTACCCTGGATTTGATCATGCCATTACGGGCCCAGAGCTTATGGAAGTCATGCGTAAGCAAGCGGCTCGTTTTGAGACAAGGTTTATCACTCAAAATGTAACGAAAGTGGATTTCTCAAAGCGTCCGTTTAAAGTTTGGGTCGAAGATAAAATGTACGAGGCGGAAACAGTTATTGTCACAACCGGGGCCAGCGCAAAATGGACCGATGTTAAAGGCGAAAAAAAACTAATGGGTAAGGGAGTATCCGCTTGTGCCACCTGCGACGGAGCTTTTTTTAAGAATATGGACGTGGTTGTTGTCGGCGGTGGTGATACGGCCATGGAAGAATCTAGTTTTCTAACTCGCTTTGCAAAACAAGTTTATCTTGTCCACAGACGTGATGAGTTTCGTGCCAGTAAAATTATGCAACATAGAGTTTTAAATAACCCAAAGATAAAAGTTCTTTTTGATACGGTTATCGACGAAGTCGTCGGCGAAAAAGGTGTCACCGGCGTGAAACTTAGCAATCTTAAAACCAAAGAGAAAAAAGATTTAAAAGCCGAAGGATATTTCGTAGCCATTGGCCACAAGCCAAATACGGAAATTTTTTCCGAATTTTTAGAATTAAATCCGACTGGTTATATCTTGACCCAACCGGGATCAACTCGAACAAACATCCCCGGGGTCTTTGCCGCCGGGGACGTTCAAGATCATATTTATCGTCAAGCCGTTACGGCAGCCGGCACAGGGTGTATGGCCGCCTTAGAAGCCGAACGTTTTCTTGAGTCCCAGGGCGAATAGTCTAGGCAAAAATAACCCCGACCTTTTTGTTGAAGTTTAAACTTGTGACCTTCTTCTCCGGATATTTATACTTAAAAGATAAGAACAGGGGAGAAAATGTCGCGAGGTCCGAACCGCTCTATTAACACCAAAAAGTTGGTCGATAAAATTGAGAAAATGACCAAAGACAAAATCACCAAAGAGAAGGTTGTATCTTTGGATGATTATCGTAATCTCAAAAAACGCGACGAACCCAAGACTATTCTTGTCGTCGATGATGACGAAACCATGCGCCAAGCCCTAAAAAGAATTTTTGAAGCCGAAGGTTACAGGGTTTTAGTCGCTGCCGATGGAACACAGCTTTCTCAAGTTTTAGATGAAGGCCCTTTAGAACTTATCGTTTTAGATATTGGCCTTCCCTGGATTAACGGTTTTGAATTATGTAAATTATTAAAAGAAAATGAAGATCTTAAAAAAATTCCCCTCGTCTTTATTTCTGCAAAAACAAGTGAACTTGATGTGCGTCGTGGTTTTGAGGTGGGTGCGGACGACTACATCAAAAAACCTTTCAATCTCGATGAAGTCAAAAATACAGTCCGAACCCTTCTTAAGATGAAATAGCTTTAAAAAATATTTAGGCACCTCGGTTGCGTCCCACTCAGGCATCGCACCGCCTTCCGTGGCTTAGGACGCCTCGCCCTCCTGGCCGGCGTCCTTTAGTGCGATGCCTTCGGGGATCGCTCCCTCGTGCCTAAATATTTCTTAATTACTAAAGATCGATTTTTTGAAAAATAAATTGACGATGTGTCACGACTTTGGCAAATAAAGCGACGCTGATGCGGGTATTTTCGATAATGACTTGCTCGGGTATGATATCTGATCTTGAAAGAGTGATGGTGTCCATTGAAGCAACGCCAATGGGAATTCCCGTAACACTTCCAGTTACGATGGCTCTGGCGATGGCATCGGTAAGGGGGTCGGCATCCTCAACGGATTCTGGCTTCATATTTGGTAAGAAAACATAAACATCAGTATCAGAAGTACTTAATTTTTCAGAACGAAAGGCGCGGCAAAGGCGCGATTCAAAAATAGCTTGACCCTTTATCTCAACGGGCAAGGTTTCATCACAATTACTATTTCTTTTCAAAATAGAACTATGAAAGAGATCGAAAGTTTTATTTTGAGATCCTAAAAAAGCCACCTGATCTCGTTTATTGGAAATGACCAAAGAAACTTTTTGGCCACAACGAAAATCGGGTTTTTGAAGCTTCCCTTGAGTATTTTTGTAGAGGTTGCAAGTTGATCCCGTGTAGGCACTGGATTGTTGTTGGATATCAGAAAGAACATAGGTTTTCGACGCCCAAGAAGTTTGCACGGCAAATAGAACAGAAATTAAGACTATAAGTTTTAACATTTTTTCCCCCTAACTTTTTCCCACCGAAAAAGAATCATGTCACTTCATCGGAATGAAGTGACCCTGCGTCGCAACGCTGCGGCCCGGTTATACTACTCACTTCAAAGGAAGGTTTACAAGTCCAAAGGGGGGACCTTCAGGCAACGGGTTTCATGGTCTGCCGTGGTGTTCTTTAACGCTGGGTCATGGAGATGGCATTTCTCCTCGGCAATGGGACATCGAGGATTGAAATGGCACCCCATCGGCGGGTTTACGGGACTTGGCACATCCCCTTGAAGAATAACACGATTTTTCCTGGCCCCAATTTTTGGAACGGGAATAGCAGACAAAAGAGCTTGAGTGTAGGGGTGCTGGGGGTTTTTGTAAATATCTTCAGATGAGGAGATTTCCACGATTCGGCCTAAATACATGACGGCCACACGAGTGCTGATATGTTCAACGACTTTTAAATCGTGGGCGATAAACAAGTAAGTGAGCCCTAGTTTTTGTTGAAGATCCATTAAGAGATTAACGACTTGGGCCTGAATTGAAACATCAAGGGCTGAGACGGGCTCGTCGCAAACGATAAAGTCAGGACTGACTGCGAGAGCCCTTGCAATTCCAATGCGCTGACGTTGGCCTCCGGAAAATTCATGGGGATATCTTTGAAAAGCTTCTTTTCTTAAACCTACCAGTTCAAGAAGTTCTTTGACTCGATCTAATCTTTCTTTCTTATTAGCTCCAATTTTATGTATCTGGAGGGGTTCGCCAACAATACTTCCCACGGTCATCCGAGGATTAAGACTAGCGTAGGGGTCTTGAAAAATAATCTGCATACGACGCCTTAATGCTCTTAGAGATTCGCCTTTAAGATTTGTAATATCGTTACCTTCAAAATGAATGGAGCCGGCTGTGGGTTCTAAGAGTCTAATTATACATCGACCTAAAGTTGATTTTCCGCACCCCGATTCGCCAACTAATCCTAAGGTGTCTCCCTTTTTGATTTTAAGACTTACATCGCTCACGGCTTTTACACTAGCGACCTGTCGTGAGAAAATTCCCCCCTTGATGGGAAATTCTTTTTTTAAATCTCTAACTTCAATCAGAGTTTCACTCATCTTTTTATCCTTGAACCGGATGGTAACAAGCGGCCCTATGATCTTTTTCAATTTTAGAAAGTGGGGGATCGATCTTTTTACATTCCTCAGTGACAAAAGTGCAGCGCGCTTGAAATCGACATCCTTGGGGAAGATTGGCAAGACTTGGAACAATACCCGGGATTGTTTCTAAACGTTTACGTCTTTGACTCGTTTCAAAGTGCGGAACGGAGTTAAGGAGCCCTTTTGTATAAGGATGTTTCGGGTGATTAAAAATATCTTCGGCAGTTCCTTCTTCAATGATGCGACCGGCGTACATTACGGCCACGTTATCGCAAGTTTCAGCGACTACGCCAAGATCGTGGGTGATCAAAATAAGGGCCGTTTTAAATTCTTTTTGCAGTTTCTTAATTAAATCCAAGATCTGTGCTTGGATGGTGACGTCAAGGGCTGTTGTCGGCTCATCGGCAATTAAAAGTTGTGGATTACAACTTAACGCCATGGCGATCATAATTCTCTGCCTCATTCCACCCGAAAGTTGGTGGGGGTAATTATCAATTCGTGTTTCAGGACTCGGAATCCCAACAAGTTTTAGCATGTGGAGAGTCTTCTCGCGAAGTTCCTTACGAGAAAGATCTCTATTATGAATGTGAATGGACTCAGCGATTTGATTTCCCACGGTAAAAACGGGATTTAATGAGGTCATGGGCTCTTGGAAGATCATTCCAATCTGATTTCCCCGGATTTGTCGCATTTCGTCATTAGACAGAGTGAGTAAATTCTTTCCTTTAAAGAGAATTTCTCCCCCTTCGATTTTCCCGGGAGGATTCGGGATAAGTCTCATAATCGAAAGAGACGTCACAGACTTTCCACAACCTGATTCGCCGACAACACCTAGGGTTTTGCCCTCTTCAAATTTAAAACTCACGTCATCGACGGCGTAGAATAAGCCTTCGCTGGTTTTAAAACTTGTTCTGAGATTTTTAACTTCAATGACGGAGCTCACTTTTTATCGCCCCCTTTGAATGCGACACTGACCGCAGAAGAGACAAGCATATCTTGCTTACTTACAATTCCCTTTGAGATTAAAAGATTCACCAGGGCCTCTAATTTAACCTCATCATTTGATTTATCATAAATTCGTTGAAGTGTTTTAACGTTTACCTTTTGAAGGTGAGTTGAAAGCGTTTCTCGATTGTAGGTCGCACTGGGGAGAAGTGGGATTTCCACGGGGTCCAAATCAAGCTTTGCTAGGATTTCTTCCCTAAATTTTCTGCCTATTCCCCCAACCGTTTCTTCTGTGTTTAATTTGATCCCACCCTTTTGATTTTGCTTTGCTAACTCAGCAGGAGAGTGTTGGGTGAGCTGCAGCTCAAAAGGCCCTGCTTCAGGTTTAAGATTTATTTCCGCAAGACCAGGAATTCGATGTTGGTTTTTCTTCATGGCCTCTTTAAAATCAGGAAGAGAAATGAGTATGGGGATAACTTTATATCCCGTGAGTTCTTCGATCTTTTCAATTGTTTTTTCGTCGGTGGGATCAACCATTCCGAGAGCTAATAATTTCTTGTCCGCTTCGTCCCGTGTAGAGATCGGGAACACCAATTTTGAATTAATGAGGCTTGCCCCGACTCTTGGTAAAAGAGTGGGATTAAGATCATGACTGGAAATAATCGCAGATTTAATTCCCATTGTTGAAAGAACAAACTTTTCGAAAACCTTGAAGGTCAGATATTCAAGCTCAAGAAGGCTTATTATAAGTGTCGCCGCATTTTCTTTGGACGCTTTTTCCTCGGCTTTTCTTAATTGTTCCGCTTTTAAGATGCCGGCCTTGACGAGGGCCTTCCCTAAATTTTCTGC
>Ga0207037_10248_pt1 | contig 17220 bp, 15 predicted proteins | sample Alteio_BWMinCont_75_FD_153268 | JGI IMG/M metagenome (GOLD analysis project Ga0207037, IMG submission 153268) | Enriched cells from forest soil in Barre Woods Harvard Forest LTER site, Petersham, Massachusetts, United States -... | ecosystem: Environmental > Terrestrial > Soil > Temperate forest >... | reverse complement strand
GGAATCATTCTTGGGACCTATTTGGTCTATGGAACCGATGATTCAGATACTCCATCGGGCACTTTAAACCCTGATGGGGTGCCCCCACCTCCAACTGATGATGGAGTTTCTAATAAATCTAAAGATCCTCTCCACGGTTTTGCGATTTATCCTTTGGTCCAAAATCAATCCGTAGGAATTGGCGCTAATTTATTTACCCTGAATTTCTAAACCCCCGGGGGGCGTGGCAAGGAAACGGGCGAGTCTCCAAAGAAAAACGGCAAGCTCCATGAATAACTCCCGCTACCGCCTAAGGTTTGTTGGAGTGTAAAAGCAAAACCCCAACATTTTCCCGGAAACTTTACAAGACCGTTAACGAGGTAGGTCGTGAAGTTGTTGTAAATAAGGTCGTAACCAACACCTGAAGAAATATCTAAGAATTTTGTCGTAAAAAATGCCGTTAGGTTTACGGCTTGAGCATGGGTACTTAAATCGACTTGGTCCACGATTAAGCCAGTTGTGGGATCAATTTTCGCTGTGTAAGTTTCTGAATAACCCAGTGAGAGAGTATCCCCCTTAGAATTATGAACGCCAACTGACGTGGTTTCTGCAGCGACCTGGTCGTAACCGTAATAACTGACGTCAGAGTTGATATTAAAATAATTAAATTTCAATTCTAAGAGGGAGTGAATTTCGCTCCAGGGTTCCTTCACCAGTTTAGTTCCGAAGGGTGTTTGAGGTGAAGGGGGTGTTTGATCCGGTTGTTGAGCTGTGTAAAAGTCATAACTCTGAGTAAGTCGATGACGAATGAGTTGTCGATAATTTGTATCAGAACCTTCGACACGCTTTTGAATAAGAACATTCGTAATTCCGAAAGTGACTAAATTTAGATCCCTCAGACGATCGCGGTAATCAAATTGGAAATTATCAAATTCAGTAACGGGTTGATTATCGTAAGCTTGAGGAATATAAGTTCCATTAAATACGTTATTATTAACAAGGTTGCCCAAGAAAAAAGCGTGCCTATCCTGATAGAGATAGGGGACATAAGTGTATTTCACCTCGGGTATGAACTCGTGCTTAAATTTGTTATTTTTTGGGTCATCGCCAAGAGTAAAAACTGAACTGAGCCTTGACCTTGTTGCTAAGGTCGTACGAACAGAACGCCTTGAAGCTGTTGGTGAAACAGGAGGAGTAGCCCCATAGGCAGGAGCGCCATAACCAAATTGGTAGTAGTCTTCTTCGTAGGTGAGCTCAGGTACAACATCTAGATACTGGCCGACGTTAAAGGGATAAGTGAAATCGGGTTTAATTATGGCTCTCTGACCTGTTCGAAATCTATCGGTGTACCCGCCGCCGTTGGCGACACTTGGATCCGGAGTTGTCGGTTGGAACCCAGGAATGTTATTGGCCTCATCGTAAGTTGAGCCCGCGCGGAAGAAATTGACGTAATTGGCTTCGAGAGAAGCTCTTACACCCCAAATCTTGGTGGGCATCAGAAAATATTTTAATTCAGGCACGCGATGAACGGCGTCGGTATTTTGCCCCATGGGATCGGCCTTCAAAAGATTTTCATAGATATCGATATCAGCGGAGGTATGGGTGTTCTCTGTATTCTTAGCTAAACTAAATCTATTTTCAAGGGCGGAATCCCCTTGGCCCGTCATTTCTTGGGGGAAATCTAAGATGTAGTTTGTGTCACGCACAAGATTGAGATTGATATTATTAACGTAATTATCGGGGAGTTCATAATGATGCTCGTAATGAAGACCAAACCGAGGAATGGGAGCAGAATTTCGAGGTATTGGATTAACTACACAACCCTGAGAAGTGTACCGGCAGTCGGGAAGGGTAAAGCGGCTGTCATGAGCATAGGCCGAGTCATTTATAAAATTACCCAAGAATCGACCCTTGCTATTTTGGTCAGCGACGAACCGATATTCAACTCCAGTTTTAAACCCTCTATTGGCATAACTTGTTTCGGTCAAAGTCGCATCTTTACTCTTATTGATGTTCCAAAAATAACTATCGCCAATCGTGAAACCGTCGGTGGAACCACTGCCAAATGACGGTGGAAGAAGCCCAGACTGTCTCTGAGTTTTGATGGGAACGACGACATACGGCAACCACAAAACGGGGGCGCCATAAACTTTAACCACGGCATTTGAAACATAAGCATAATCGCCAACAGTGGCGTCAATATTTGAACCAGAAAATTTCCAACTGGCGGGGCAATTCACGCAAGACGTGTAAGTCGCGTTTTTCGCTTGATATTGTTCTTCTCCGGTTTTAATTATTTCTTCGCCTTCGATGGTTTCATGGCCGGATTGCATAAATCCTTTTTGAATAATTCCTTTTTTTGTCTCAAAATTATAATTCATTTTTTCAGCACGAACGAAATTTGTGGGAGTAATAAATACGACGTTGCCTTCCGCCATTATTTCATTTTTAGCTAAATCAATATGGGCTTTATCGCACGTCATCTGTTCCGTTCCACGAATGACTTTGACGTGACCTACGAGATCGGCCGTCTTGTCGGCATGACTATTATATTCATCAGCATCAACAAAGATTGAAGGTAAGTCTAGTTTTGCTGGTTTGGCTTGGGCGAGAGTTGAATTAAATAGTAAAGACCAAGCCGCAAAGAGTGCGACAAGGGTTATGCGATTAAAAGACAAATTCATCTTCTTGGTGAAGGAGCCGCATGCGTACAGGAGCATATCTGTGGAATTCGTCCATGAGATCTTCAAAGAATCTTGGCTTAAAATGGGCTATATGAATAGGAACCTCGGTTTGTCTGAGTTTCTTGAGATCTTTCAGAAGTTGATCAAGAGTAAAGTGTCCGCTCGCTCTGGCCAGTTCGTCCATGTTGTTTGGAAAACTAATCTCAGTAAAGACAGCTTGAAGATTTTTGCACCGACTTGCAGCTTCCCAAATCTCGTCGGTGGGTCCGGTGTCGCCAGTAAAAACAACTTGTTTCTTTCCATCGTCTAGAATGTAACCTATGGCGGGGCCTATGTGATTAACGGTGCAGTGGCTGATTTTTAGACCAGAAAAAGAAATTTCTTTTTCAAAGGGAACAAAATCAAGAAGGGCCTTTGACTTGGACTTGCCAACATAAATTTTTGAAAAATCAGGCCACAAAATATCATTGAACATATGTTTATGAATATTTTCTAAAATGAGAGGGGTGCTTCTTAATTTGAGGACGGCTCGATCGTCGTAAAAAGTATTATCTATAAGAAAACAAATATCTTTGATGTGGTCAATGTGGGCGTGGGTAATAAAAATATCTTCTATTTTTCGTTGTCGCGAAGGTGTGAGAGCCGACGCCGCCGAACCCGCATCGATAAGAAACCCATCATTTACCATATAACTTGACGTGCGGTAACCCGGCGCAACACCGCCGTGGCAACCTAAAATTGTGACTTTCATTCAAATACTATTACCCTGTGCCAAGAGGGCAATGTCAAATATTTTTAGCTATAAACTTTGGCTCGGTCTTTCACGTCAGCCCTTTGTTGTTCGTCGGCGCCGTAGCTCGACTACGGCTTCTCCTCACGCCTCGGTCTGACGCGAAATCCACGTCGCCAAGAACTCAAAAATTATTTCTAGGGGGACCTTTTAGATCTCTTTTTTGACTTTATTAATGATGTCATAGAGTTGCTTTCTGGACAATTCTGTGAAGGGTTGAAGCTCCTCGAGAATATCAGAGGCGGATCTTCCAAATCCTAGCAATGCGTGGGCTTCGCTTTGAGTCTCTGCTGCATCTAAGAGTTCTGTTGAAGCTCCTTTAAAGAGAACCACAAATTCTCCTCGGGGCTCATTGACTTGAAAAAACTTTTTGATAGCGCCCAAATTATCTATTTTGATTTCTTCGTAGGGCTTAGTAAGTTCTCGACAAACAACTGTCAGAGTTTCTGGCCCGAAAACGTCTTCCGCATCGGCAAGCATTTCCCGGAGCCTATGGGGGGCTTCTAAAAAAACAAGCTTATCCGCAGCTCGCTTTGAACGCTTTAGCGCTCGTTTACGGGGCTCTGTTTGAACGGGTAGAAAACCACCGAAGAAAAAAGTTTTGCCACCAAGGGCCGCCACCGAAAGGGCTGCGGTCAAACTGCTCGGGCCCGGAACAGGCACAACTTTAATATTTCCTTTGAGTGCTGCTTCGAGAAGACGAAATCCCGGGTCACTGACCATGGGAGTGCCGGCATCAGAGGCCAGGGCTATGTCTTCGCCATTATTTAGCGCTTCCATCAAGCCCTTAGTTGAGGCTTCTTCGTTGTGTTCATGGTGGGAAAAAACTTTCTTAGGTGAGATTTTTACTTTAGCCATTTCACGTTTGAGAAGACGGGTGTCTTCAGCGGCAACAATATCGACTTTGCTTAAAACGTCTTTTGCTCTCTCAGTCCAATCCATTGAGTTACCGATAGGTGTGGCCACAACGAAAAGGGTGCCAGTCGTGCTTTTTGGCTCAGATGCCAGCGTCTCTGATGTTTTAACATTGGCTTTACCTTTTGCAGGTCTTTTGTCTAGTTTCATTTAAGTTGATCTTGCCTTGAGTTAGTAAGTTTTACCAGCCTATACTGATAATAGAAGTGGGTCAACTAAGGACGGAGGTCACATGCAGGCTAAAATTCGAAAAGATGGCGATATCACAGTGGTGGAATTAAAAGGTCGATTGGATTTCGAAACCGCTGAGCCTTTTCGTGAAACATGTAACGATGTTTTGGCAAATAGTAAGGTTGTTTTCAACCTAAGCGAACTTAGTTTTGTAGGTTCTAGCGGCATCGGGGCTTTTGTAAATACACTTAGAGATTTCTCGATTAGTAACGCAGTACCCCCGAGATTTTGTGCAGTCCGAACAGAATTTCAAAAAGTTTTTAAAGCCACAGACGAGTCCGCCTTTCGTCTCTTTGAAGACGAAAGTGCAGCTCTCGGCAGCTTCATCGAAGACGTTCCTAAAGTCTAAGTTTTCTAAAGGATTTCCAGCTCTCCAGCTTCACTCATAAGTTCCCCCGTGATTGATGACGCCTTCGGTGTGGCAGGTAACTCTTCATTTTCATGGGAACCGAACTTGCTCATGGGGCTTGAATGAGTGGTGAGTTCGTTAATGATATGACTCCATTTTTCATAAAATCCGTTCCACTGTTCACGGGTTTCTTTCGAACTATTTGGATTCTTTATGACTTCTCCAGGCATAACGTTTGGGGAAATGCCCTCTTGAAACTTCTTTGATTTCTCTAGGAGGGCTTCAACCCGCTTTTGTTCTTGGTAGCGATCAAGTTCGGCTCTCAAGACGGCAATTCTTTGACTCGATTTTTCTGATTCGCGGCTGAGTTTATCTTCGAGCTCATAAATTTGTTTTTGAGCTTTTGTAGCACTTTGTGCAAGTTCGTTATTCAGGGCTGCAATTCCCGCTTCTTTAATCTGAACCTCACGCACATCGGCTTCCATCAGAAGTTTGTCATCGCGAATTTGGGCGTACTTATCTTGCCATTCTTTAATTGAACTTGTGAGTTGACCAATTTGGACGCGGTAACCTTGAATATGGCGATCGGCTTCCTCGAGAAGAATACCGCGATTATCAAATTCTTCGGCGAGAGTTTGAAATTGATGGTTGGCTTGATCCATTTGGGCCTCGGCCTGGCCGACTTTTCCAATAAGTTGATTGAAAGCTTCGCTGTGAGCGGCGTTTGAACCTTTAAGGGCTTCGTTTTCAATTTGAAGAGCGTTACATCTTTTTTCTAATTGCAATATTTGATATTCGGCTCGACGGGTCTCTGTGGATAAACTTTCATCTCGATCAAGTGCTCGATCGTAAATCACTCTCACTCTTTGTTTGAAGCGTTCAAAATTATTTTGTTTTATTAATAACTTTTCATTCAACGTGATGAGTTCAATATACTGGGCATAGATTTCAGCGTAACTCATTTCCGCTTGTTTGCGATCGTTGATCACATTTTGATAAAGACCGTAATCGATATTTTTTGGAAGGGGAGCGGGGATGTGCTCTTCAATCATCACCGGATACGTGGCCCCTTCCGTGGGATGAGTTCTCGTCAAAAATTCCGGCGGTGATGGCATTTGCCCCGGTTTAACTATCGTGTCCATGATAATTCTCCCCCTGAGAAGACCTCCATCTTAAGTGGAGCTCTTTCTTTAGCCTAGCAGACCCTTTGTCTTGAGACCAACCGTAATTTTTACTCCGGTCGAAGGTCTAGTGGATTGCCAATTAATTTATATTCGGATTTTGAAAGGTTACTTTCTCGGCCAGAAATTTCCAAAAGTGTGATCATCGTGGAGATCGATACCAGATGTGCAATCCATGCCAAGAGATTAAATGAAATAGATGTGTACTAAGGGTGACAAGATTGCAAAAGATGCATGTTTACAATAAAAGTAAACACTTTGTTTACAAATATCTTGCATTGCAGCAAATCCTCCTGTAACGTGGCCCAATGTTGAACGTAGAAGGACAAAAGCGGCTTAGCCTCGCAAGGCATCTTTTATTGCGGGAACTGGAACGCCGGTGCCAGCAAAACCCAAAGTACTCCTTGCGAGCTTTCGCCAAGGCCTTGGATTTAAACCCCGCTATGCTCTCGATGGTTATATCCGGCAAGCGAAATCTCTCAAAGAAAATGGCAAAAAAAATCGCAGCGAAACTGGCATTGAATCCCGATGACACAAGCTCCTTTATTAGCACCGCGGCTTCAAGAGAAATATTTGCGCAACCGATTGTCCCCAAATACCGTGACATCGCTCTTGACCAATTTGCGACGATTTCTGATTGGTACCACTATGGAATTCTAAGCCTCGTTGAAACTAAAAACTTTAAGCCCAACTTTCAATGGATTGCCTCACGTCTTGGCATTTCAGTCATGGAGGCCAAGGCCGCCGTTGAAAGACTTGAGCGTATGGAGCTTTTGGATACGACCTCAAAACGATGGTCCCAAATCGGCGGGGATATTATGATTGAAAATGAAGTTTCCACGGCTGCTACCCGTCATTTTCAATCTCAGATGCTGAAGCTTATCCAATACTCTTTAGAAAATGATCCTCCTAACTTGCGGGATATTTCTTCAATCACCATGGCAATAAGGCCAGAGGATATTCATATGGCCAAAGAAGAAATTAGAAAATTCAAGATTCATTTGATGAATTTATTAGAGAAAAAAGGCTTTGCCCAAGAGGTTTATAGTCTTACTGTGCAACTTTTCCCCGTTTCTAGGAACGGAAAGGATTAAATATGAATTACGCTAAAGTATTTTTTGTAACTCTGACTTTCACCGCCCAAATTGTTTATGGGGGTAATGGCGTCAAAGGAGGAGACGATATATCCGCAGATTTCGTCAACACCATTCGCAATTTACCTCTAGTGCTAAGTCAAAAGGGACTAGCCGAATTCCCTGAGGTTGATTTTGTTAAGCTCCAAGAAGCGACCTCCGATCCCCAATACAGAGTTGAACTGCGGTCTGATCTTCGGGTCAATGGTGCTTTCAAAGACGCCGTGACTCTACCCGAGAAACTCACCCAAGTTAATCCAAATTTCTGGACTGCATATTCTTTAATGGAAGACGGGGCAGAACGGAAAAATGTTTTGGCGGCCCACGAGATCTTTGTCGTTATGGGACTTGAAGACAATGATAAATATACGATCTCCAGTCGTCTTTACTCCAAAATGAGTTCCCTACAAAAAACGATCCTCAGTGTGGGGCGCATTACCCCCGCCGATATCCATGACCCATCTATTATTGATGTTATCAATTACAGTGACCGCACTTCAACTTTTGCTTTTTGCGGCGACCGCAATGATTCGTCGACATGTCTGACGTTGGGTAGACTCAGTCATCCCTATTCTCAGGTTAATTATGTCTCTTTACACGTCCAACTCCTGCAAAAATTGAAATACTGGACACAAGCCCGCAATTATGCGGCCCTTGGCTCTGCGGCTGCGGGAGCAGGACTTGGCTCTACGACTGAAGCAACCGATTGGAAAGCCTCGGTTCAAATAGGAGCATTTTTCGGTGGTTTGATCGGCGGTTTAGGTACTATGCCTATAAATATCCAAGTAAACGCTTTAAAGGAATTCGTTACGCTAACTAGCCCTCAACTTCTCCAAGGTGAGAGTGTTGTTTTTAAAAGAATGGAAGGTAATTATTCGTCTTTGGCAGGGCAGTTTCAAGAACTTTTGCAATGGATTGACTAGAGAGTGTTAATGAAATTCAGCGTTCTTTTCTTTTTATTCGCGATAACGGCTCAGGACGCCTATGCCCTTGAGCCGTCATGCGCCCTTATGCTGGATTTTCAAAAAGCGCCCATTTTAGAAAAAGCCCTTCAGGAAAAAAACAACCCATTTACCAAATGGCGGGCCAGCAGGGCTCTGAAAACAATAGAACCTGAAAATTTCAGTATGCAATCGACCAGAGCCGACGTTGTTGAAGCCACAAACAAGATCTATAGTACTGTTGTCGAAGGCCTTTGGCCCGACGACCAAGTTCAAGTGCGTGCGAACTTATGGATAGAACGCCAAGTGTTCGCCCAGGGCGTTTATGAAACCCTCCGAAGTGTTCCCTTGCGGGATCCCACGCTCAAAGACAAGATTTTCGACAATTTAAATAAATTTCTACGGCGACCCTTTATGAATGTCCTCGCTTCACTTATCGGAATCAAAAGACTCTCTGATATTGAAGCAAGTTCCTCTTTGATCAACGAAGTGATCCGGGATGGCTATGAAAAACATCAAGAAGAAATTCTTCGTAACTACCGCAGTCGGGGTCAATCCTTTAAAGAATATTTCAAGGCTAGTTTGCGCCTTGCACTTTTGACTGTGAAATTAACCGTGATTACAACCTCCGGAGTCCATGAATATTTCCATTTGCAGCAGGTTAACAAAGGTGATCAGGTGGAAATTCAAAACTACGATAATGAGATCAAGCAAGACAAAGAACTCATCGAACAGTTGAAAATGAAGAGTAACCCTCCTTGAGGCAAAGATTTGGCACCTTAGTCCAGAGACCTTAATTTCCCTTAGATATTCTAAACGAAAAGCCGATAGGGTGGTGAGGGAGAGCACATGGCAAGAAGTGGCGCAACTGGGGCTGCGAGAGTTTTAAATTTGGAGATTGCAGGTTCGGCCAGGGACCTTGGTGACCTTCAATACAGTGTTCTTCTTTGTGTTACAGAGAAGCGCTATGACGAAGCCATTCGTAGGCTCAATGCTTATGAAACAGCAAAGGCGGGCGGACCCTACAAGAAACGCACGGGTCCCATTTTCCATCACGCCGAAGAACTCATACACGCTATTGAGACAAGGAAGAATTTCCCGACAATGAATAATCTCACTCAAAGTAAACAAGAGGAAATACATCAAAAGACCCTAGAGAATTGGGAAGATCTCAAGATTTGCTTAAGGCGCCTCAAAACAATTGAAAGAGATATGTCTACAGAAGATGCGCGAAGTAGTATCTGGGTGATCAAAGCCATCATTTTTTCTTTTGTTGTGAGCCTCACTGTTTTTATTATCAGTGAAGGGTTTCGATCTTTTGGCGGAAGCTTTCTTAGCTTTATGAAAGATACTTTCCAATTGGGCGCTGATTCCGTGAGCTTCTTATTTTGAACTTTTGAGAGCAGCTTCCAATACCGGAATAAGAAAGCCGCCGGGCAAAACCTTTCCATTGGCAAAAATTGTCGGTGTTCCTTGAAGATCAGCGCTATTTCCACGATCTACTTCTATTTTTAGTTCTTCGATGGTCGACGGGTCTTTTAAACACGTCATCAAGGCATTTTTGTCGAGATCGATTTCTTGAGCTAAAGCATTGACAGTATTGTCATCAAGTGCATCTTGGTGTGCAAAAATCCAATCGTGGGCTTCGGTAAACTTATTTTGTTTTAAAGCGCAAAGGGCGGCGCGAGCCATCTGGCACGCATGTTCATGCATTCCTCCTCGAGGATTGCAGCTCTTGTCCAAGGGATAATTTTGAAAATTAAAACGAACCTCATTGCGATGGGCGTTTACAAAAGCGTGGAGGGAGGGTGCTGCTCTTTTGCAATGAGGGCATTCAAAGTCACTGAATTCTACGATTTGAAAACTAGCGGCTTGATTTCCATCCTGGGCCCCACTTGATATTTTAAAATCGAATTGTTTGCCGTCATGCCAGTCATCGACATTTCTTTGAATCATTTTTTCAAAGTCCGTCGACGATAAAATGCTTTTTTCATACATTCCAGAGGCAAGAGCGGCGCCTAAGGGAATTGTGAGAAACAAAATCAGAAAGCCCCTTGTTCCGCCGACAGAACTTGATTTAAGAAGTCCCTTTAAGTCTTGAATAAGCATTGAGAAAGGTTTTGTCGGGTTCATCTTCATAGCGCAAATAAGTAGTACTAACGCCACCAAATAAAGAGAGGCGCACATAAGGCAAAATGTGCGCAAAATAAAAGTGGAAATGACTCCCATCGCAACTGTGGCTATGAAATTGCCGGAGGAGAGGTAGAGAAAAAATCGACTAATGACAGCTCTTTCTGAATCCCCGAAGGCGCGAATGCCTAAAAGTAAAAGCATTCCAATAAAGAGAATAAACGCCTGAAGAACGGCAACAGGAATACCCATTATTGTACTAAAAGAACTGGTGTTTACGGCATCGCAATCAATGGTAGCACTTAAAGTACAGAAACTTTTGGCTTCGCTCATTCCATAAATTAAATTGTAATGGTGAACGACCAAATACGTAGAAACAATGATCCCGATAAGAGTAAAGACTAAGGCTGTCCAATTCCAACGTTGCATTACAACATCAAATCTTAAGTCTGGGTCCTAAGTCAATTTAAACAATCGGAAATGGAAGGAGCAGATCTTTGGTCTAGAGCTGCTGTTATAATGAAGGGACGTTTGCGTTTTGCCTTTGTCCCGCCTTAGAATTAAAGTATGTCACCTCGGGAACAGCTTCTAAAAATGCAACGCATTATTCTGAAACAGCTGAAGAGGTCGGTCCATCGTTTACAGGGTGAGCCCCCACCTGAAATTGAGCGGTACTATCAAGCTTATAAAAGAGAATTTAAAAATTACCAAAAAATTTCTAACAAGTTTGAACTTTTAAAAAGCGCAAGGCAAGCTGATATAATCTTCGGTGCGGATTTTCACCCCTTCGCTCAAAGTCAAAGAACCCATCTTAGGATTTTAAGGGAGCTCGTTAAAAATAAAAAACCCGTGGTTTTGGCTCTTGAAGCCATCGATTCTAAATTTCAAAGTACGGTTGAGGCCTACTTGGACGGGGAAGTAGATGATAAAAATTTTCTAAGGAAAATAAACTATACTCAGTCTTGGGGATTCCCATGGGAGAACTATAAAGTCCTTTTTGATTTTGCAAAGACTTACGATCTTCCCGTTTACGGAATAAATCAAGTGGGCCTTGATCGCCAAAAAAGTGATCTGGTCTTACGAGATGCTTATAGTGCCACTCGAATCGTGGCCCTAAGAAAGAAGTTTCCCAATGCACTCATTTACGTGGTTTACGGAGATCTTCATCTTGCCAGTTCCCATCTTCCAAGATTTACAAAAAAATATTTAGGCAAGGCTGATCAGACGCGTTTTCTCACGGTCTTTCAAGATTCAGAAACTCTTTACTGGAGACTGGCAAAGCGAAAACTTGAAGAACGAGTCGATGTTCTTAAGCTTCGAAGAGACGCTTATTGCGTTGTCAACTCTCCTCCCTGGATCAAATGGCAAGCTTATCTCGACTTTCTGGAGCAAACAGAAGGTGCTGATATCGACGAAAATCTTCATCACTTCATTAAGGTCATTCAAAAACTCTGGAAGATCGATAGCCCCATGACCGACTTTAATGCTTTCAATGAGGGAAACGTTCCCTTTGCCCACCATATTTCAAAAAGTTTAAGTAAAACAGATTTAAATCGCGTGATGGCTTTGGTTCGCCAAGAAAAATCTTTTTTTATTCCCTCGCCTGCAACTTTTTACTTTCACTCTTCAGACGTCAATCACCTGGTGACTTTGGCCGGGCAATTCATTCATTCTAAAATGAGAAGAGATAGTGAAGTTCATTTAGGATTTCCCCAAGATATGCCGGCCAGAGTGTGGATTGAAGCCATCGGATTTTTTGCAAGCAAACTTATTAATAACCGCCGTAAATTTTCTCTGCTTAAAGATCTAGCCACCCATCACCATGGAACCCTTATCGCCCTTGAGCAGCGGCTTAACGAGCAAATGGCCCTGAAAACCAATAAGCCATTGAGGCGGGTTCGTCGTACGAGATTCCGAAAAGCCCAAGATTACTTTGATGCCTCTCGGGCGGTTGGTGCTATACTTGGGAATCGCATTTATACAGCTTTTCAGAAAAACGATTTAGATTTTACGACTCTTCACAGATGGTTAAGAACTCCGGTCGGAAGTGATCCGCGATTTTTACGTTTTTATGTTTCTGTGCTTCGAGACTTGAAGAATGTTCAGGTTGTCGAACACGGCAAAAATGAAAGGTTATAGTTTGATGAGCCAGTCAAAGATTTGGTATGTGGTGATGGACGGAAAAGCCGAAGGTCCCCATACGGAAGATGAAATTCGCGATAATCTTCAGGCGGGGAAATTAAGTTATGCCGACCTTGTTTTTAAACCTGGCCTTTCAAGGTGGGTGCCTGTGGCCGAATGTGGCGAATTTGAAAGACGAACAAATGATAAAAAAGCCGGAGGAGAATCAACAGCTCACCAAATTAATATTCCTGAAACAGGGGACGCCGAAAAAGGCTGGATCATTCTTACTAAACAAAAAAATGACGAGGGAAAAAATCATTACGTTCAGAGTGGACCATTTACGACCAACCAGGTAAAAAGAAAATTAGAAAAAGGGGAACTTAAATACACCGATCATATTTGGTTTAAAGGTTATAAATCGTGGCAGGTGATCAGTACGATTGCCGATTTCGAACGGCGCGCTGAACCTTTGGAGCCCTCTCCGGGAATTCCAAAAATGTCCGTTGGCGGCGTCGCTCCAGAAGATATGCCCACGGTGATCGCGCCACCTGACCCCAAAGGAGAAACAAAAACTGAGGTCGAAGAAAATACGGGAAGCGATTTAGATAAATATTTAGCACCGGCTTTAAAGAAAACGAATCGTAGAAAATTCGGAATCGCCACGACCGGGGCTACGCTTGGTATCGCATTGACCTATGCGGCCCTCAATGCGTACAAAGAAAATTCTGAAGGCCTTCGCAAGGTGGCAAGTGTCAAATCAGTGGTGGCAGCACGGGCCTCGGCAGTTCCCGTTCCACCGAGTCATGCTACGACTCAAGCTATTAATCCTGAGCTTGAAAACCGTCCTCCAAAGAAACCAAGTATCTTAAAGATAGTTTCACTTAAAACCCTAACCGATCATCCTCAAGTTGTTTTGGAATCCGATTTGCCCGGAGGAACGGAAATTAACATTTACGTGACCGCACGTGCGGGTTCAATTCTAAAATACCCCAGTTTTGATTTATCCAAGAAATTAACTGTGATTGCAGGTCAACTGCCCTCTATTGACTTTACAAATGATCAACTGCCCTGGGGTGATTATACACTTTCGGTGAGCGGGGGCGAGCTTTCGGTGACAACACCTTTTAGTATTGGTGAGCGCACCACTGATTTTCAAAAGCGCTTAAAAACATTTCAAGGTCAGGTGGCCCTACAGCGCAAGAAAGAGAAAAACGGTCTTACCGCTGGCCTCTCTTTTGTTTCAAGAAGCTATGCCTCTCTTACGGCGCAATATAAAAAGACACATTCTTCGTCCTCTAACGAGGCAAAAAGGAAATGGATAATTCTTTTGAGAACGTGGCGTAAAGATTTTGAACGTCAATCGGGAGTTTTAAAACGCGTAGATGCTCAGAATCGCAATTTCTTTGTCTTTCCAGATATTTTGTTGAAACTCAAAGAGGTCGAGAGTCAACTTTGGGACGTGACTCAACTCTACGATAAGAGTTTGAAGACCGGTCGTTCCATAGCCAGTGTCGAAGACATGGATCAAACGTTTCAGGAAAATCTAAACCAGCTAAAAAGTTCCGTAAAAAAGATAAAATAAAAGGCCGACATGACGCCGGCCTTGATACTTCTGGATGCCTTAAGAATTTAGTTAACGAATTCTTTAAATTCTTTTCCGGCCTTAAAGCGCGGAACTTTGCAAGCTGGGATGTTAATAGACGCACCGGTCTGTGGATTTCTACCTGTGCGAGCTTTTCTCTTCCCCCTGCTAAAAGTTCCAAAACCCACGAGTTTAACGTCGTCGCCCTTAGCTACTGTTTTTTTGATTGTTTCCAGTGCTTGATCCAAGATGGTTTCTGTTTGCGCTTTGGTGAGCTTGGCTTCAGTGGCAATTTTTTCGACGAGTTGGGCTTTGTTCATGAAAATCCTCCGTAAGAAGTGTTGTTGTTAGTTATGCGTGGAGTGTGAAGCTAATAATAAATGAAGATTCGGTCAAGGGATTTTTAAGACAAAAATTATTTTTAAAAAGAATTTTTAATTTTTTTAAGTTACAGTCAAGTTGATGTTGACAAGAATGAAAACTATTTTATCCCACGGCATTGCCCCCCAACTTCAAGAATGGTTGAAGGAGGAGGAAATCTTAGGGAGTTTAGAGTCTCCAAAAGATCCCGCAATGGGTGACTTGGCCTTGCCTTGTTTTAGTTTGGCAAAAGCTGCCAGGAAAAGCCCGGCCATCATCACCCAGGACCTTGCCAAGTCCATTCAGCTTCCAAAAGGTTTTAAGAGTGTCGCGTCCGCTGGCGGATACCTCAACTTTTTCTTTGATGATTTGTTCTGGGCCCACGTAGTTATTGATGAAATCCAAAATAAAAAAACTAAAATAGGCGACCAAAAACTTGGGGTAGGAAAAACAATCATCGTTGATTATTCTTCCCCCAACGTGGCTAAGCCCATGAGCATAGGGCATCTTCGTTCGACGGTCATCGGCCAAGCCCTCGTTAATATATTTAAAGCCGTTGGTTTTAAAACAGTCGGTATAAATTATTTGGGGGATTGGGGAGTTCAATTCGGGAAGTTGGCTTGGGCCCATTTGAATCAAGCTGATCTTTTAAAGCGTGTGGAGAAGAATCAATCTCAAATAAAATTTGATAAAGACCGTTGGGCCAAGCTTTTAGAAGATATTCGGGGGAAGCCTGATACGTCCTTTGATTACCTCTACGCCTTATATGTTGTATTTCATGCCACGGCCGAGGTGGATAAGGAATTAGAGGCATTTGGCCGGGATTATTTTCTAAGACTTGAAAAGCGAGACAATTCTGAATTGACAAAGAAGATTGAAGGCACCTGGCAAAAGTTTGTGACCGTCTCTCTTCAGGAATACAATAGAGTTTATGGTCTTCTGCACACAAAACATGATCTTGTTCGTGGGGAATCGTTTCATGAACCTGATCTTCAGGGGGTTGTTCAGAAGTTAAAGACTCTTGGGTTACTTAAAGAGAGTGAAGGGGCTCAGATTGTCGATCTTGAAGCTTACGGCATGCCACCTTGCTTGATTATGAAATCCGATGGGGCCACATTATACGCCACTCGAGACATTGCTGCCGCCTGCTATCGTCACGATCAGCTCCATGGGGACAGGCTTGTCTATGTTGTCGGGGCAGAGCAGAGTTTGCATTTTAAACAGCTCTTTAAAGTTTTAGAACTTATGGGCTACGGCTGGTCAAAGGATTGTGTCCATGTTCCCTTTGGTCTCTATCGTTTTAAAGACGGGAAAATGTCCACCCGCCGGGGGAATGTTATTTTTCTTGAAGACGTTCTTGATCGGGCTATTGAACTTGTTCGAGAAATTGTTAAGCAAAAAAATCCGGATCTTAAAGATGCCGAAGGTGTTGCTCAAGCCGTGGGCACGGGAGCCGTTGTTTTTAACGATCTTATGAATGATCGTCAAAAAAATATTGATTTTGATTGGGATAGGCTTCTTGATTTCAACGGCGATACGGGCCCTTATGTCCAATATATTCACGTCAGATGTTGTAGCGTTTTAAATAAATGGGGAAAAGATGTTCCACCAGATGCCAATCTTTCTTTATTGAAAGAAAAACTGGAGCGGGATCTTTTGCGTGTCCTTGGTCGTTTCGACGACACAGTTCTAGTTGCCTACAATCAGTTGAAGCCCAATTGGATTGCTCAATATTTATTAGATCTCGCCAAAGTTTTTAGTGCATTTTATTATGAGCATAGAATCCTTGAAGGGGATATGGAACTTCAAAAGGCCCGGATCGTTCTTGTTGATTCCGTGCGTACCGTTTTACGTAAAGGTCTTGATCTTTTGGGAATTCAAACTCCAGAGGCGATGTAATTATTTTAAAAAACGCACTAGAATCCCAGTAAAAGTTACGAAAAATGTAACTGAATTGTTAGTTTGTTCATAATAAATCCCCAAATCTAAAACGTTAATTCTTATAGAGTAATTAGCAACCTGTCGTTGTTTTGAAGTCTTGAGTTTCTCGTGGGAAGCACGATTTTAAATGGGTTGCTCAAGTTTAGCGTTACCACCTCAGCGTTTTTCCTGTAAATGCTCCATTTTATGATGTCCCGAGCAGAGCGTTCTTAAATTTTCGAGAGAATTCTGCCCCCCCTGACTTACGGGAATTATGTGGTGAATATCGAGCCAGCGTTGTTGGTCACAATCGACGTGAGTGCATTTTCCCCGATCTCGTAAGTTAACCTCGTGGCGAATTTTTGCCGTGATAGGTCTTCGCTTGTCCGCGCCCTGGGATTTAATCACATTTTCTGGGACAGGTGCGCGTGGGTTAATATTTCTCTTAGCTTTTTCAACAGGATCTTTCTTTTCAAGATAGAGATCAATCATTGCATTCAAGGTCTCCTCAAAGTTCACAGCCCTTGATAATCTTTGGGATTCCAAATCTTGAATTCGTTTCAATTTTTTATAAAACTCTTCTGTCAGGCCAAAATTAATATTAATTCGATCAACTCTTACATATTTGGCCCTTTCCGGAGTTAAGGCCTGAGGTAAAACTTTTGCTACTTCCCTTTCTAAAGCTCGAGAGGTGAGATTAATGGCTTTCAAAATCCAAGCTGACTGACTTTCAGGAGTGATAACAGAAGTAATTTTTCTGGCAGTTGAAACCGTAAGGTCTCCAGCCTCAATTGCAGCTTTTAATTCTGGAATCTGAACGGATCTTCTACTCACAGCAATAAAATTCAAAGTAACAGGCTCGCTCATTTTGTGAAACTTCCTAGAATATTCAAAGAGACTT